>Ga0208894_1001799_pt1 | contig 12371 bp, 7 predicted proteins | sample ETNtaG_12_FD_185752 | JGI IMG/M metagenome (GOLD analysis project Ga0208894, IMG submission 185752) | Marine microbial and viral communities from oxygen minimum zone, Eastern Pacific Ocean - ETNP201306SV49 (SPAdes) (version 2) | ecosystem: Environmental > Aquatic > Marine > Oceanic ... | reverse complement strand
TTGCCTTTAAAGCTTTTTATTTCAAGTCCCTCAAAAGCATGGTCATAAAATTTCTTTGCTGATTCAAGATCATTGGTACCTACCGAAATGTAACCACCCATATTCGCTGTCATAGTTTTCTCCTTAATATTTCTTAAAAGACATGTAAGTCACTGCAGAAAGTCCTGCAGTACTGAATATCATACACATAACCATGATCTGATATCTAGCAGCCATAAGTGGCTCAATGCCTGATAATATTTGCCCTGTCATCATGCCAGGAAGTGATACCAATCCAACAGCAAACAAAGCATTAATCTGGGGTATCAGTGCTGTCTCTAAGGCTATTTTTCTTGAACTCTTATAATGTTCTCCACGATCCCTCTCAATAAAAAACCTTTCACCTGCCAAGCTCACTGTATTCATGCTGTTTGCAAAAATCATGCCGGCAATTGGGACAATGAAACTGGGCTCAAACCATCTTGGTAAGTCCACAATAAACTGACTGATGAGAAACAGTACTGCTAGTCCGCTCAAAGCAAGAGATAGAAAAATTACTATAAAAGAATAAATGCCCTTTTCTTTAAGTGGACGCATTGCTATCCATGCAGACATAAGAATCATGAATAAAACAACTAAGCCAATGATGATTGGTTGATCCGTTTCAAATATGTAAGTCAGTACGTAGCCAATAAGAAGTAATTGAATCAGCATTCTGGAGTTTGCATACAATGAACTGGTAATATTTAGCCCCCAAAAACGCATGACTAATATTAAAACAGCAACTGGAATAAATCCGAGCATCAAATTAGCCAAAGGGATGATATTGATCTGATCCATTGATTTATTTATTCAGTATCACGGCTTCCAGAACTCTTGAGGATAAGTATTCAATAGATGGTCTTTCGGTGTCGAAAATATTCCAACCATTGAATACTATGACAAGTTCATACTCTGGTATAACCATAAGATATTGCCCTCCATAGCCGCTTCCGCTAAAAATCCATTTTTCTTTTCCGATACCATAAGGCACAAACCACCACTGGAATCCATATCTTCGATCACTATCCTCAATTGAAACACCTGTCGACATGGTCAACCCAACCCAGTCTTTTGTTAATATTTGCTGCCCACCAGAAACTCCCTGATTAAGATATAAGAGGCCAATTTTTGCAAAATCTTTCGTAGATAAGTAAAGCCCTCCCTCTGCATCAGTCAATCCAGTTGGAGTTTTTTTCCAAAAATATTTTTGTATGCCAATAGGTTTAAATAGATATTTCTCAGCATACCTAGCAACACTCAGCCCGGTTGCTTCTTGTAAGATGTGTGAGAGCAGAACGGTGATGCCACTGTTGTAGACAAACTTACTGCCAGGTTTATGCTCCATGGGCAATGAAAGAATATATTCAATCCAGTCAAAACTATTTTCCATGCTTGCAGCATCATTGAGGGGATTGGTATATGGGTAACTGTACTCATCCCATTTTATACCTGATGTCATGTTCAATAAGTCTTTGATGGTGATTGATTTTTTGAGTCTGCTATCGAATAGATGCTCATAATCAGTAAAATATTCATAGATTTCACTATCAATACTTTCTATCTCTCCTCGCTCTAAAGCAATACCAAATAGAGCAGAAGTCACACTTTTGCTAACAGACTGTATGGTGTGGAGCTTAGTATCTTTATAATATGGATGCCATTCAGGGTCATAATAATTGTATTGGGCTGTGGCTAAATCACCATAATTTTTTTGCATAATATTTCTCTGCTCATTCTTTCTTTCTTTTGTGAGCGTCGAATAATCAACCTCGTAATATTTCTCAAAAATTACTTCTTCACTTTGAATGACTAGGAAACTATCAATGTATCCATGATTACCCCTTTTGAATTCTTCATGAAGTTCATTGAAATAGGTGGTGTCTAACTGAAAAGACTCATCAAGATGACGATTTTGGTCATTCATAGACATAAGATTATGGCTGAATAAAATTATAAAAAAAATAAAGAGTTTATTTTTACTAAAAATATCCATTTAACTATAGCTATGAGAGCTCCTCAAAACGCCTAATTGTATCATCACCCATTGCCTCTTTGAGAGGCTGAAGCTGTTCCTCATAATTCTTCCATTCGTTTAAACTTCCAGTATAAATCGGTTTTCGAACTTGTTCGGAACTCGCAGTTCTCACCGCTCGTTTGTTTTTATAGAACTCTAAACAAGCAGGTTCATATTCAAGACCAATATGATCAAGTAATTTGCGCGTCATTGTTTCTGTGTTTTGGACGTTCTTCTCATACTCTATCAAAAAGATTTTCTCTGGAATCAATTGATTAAAATGATCCATGACATTTAAATAACAATTGTAGTAAAAGCCAATATTGTTTAAGTCATAACTATACTCATGACCGCCAGCAAAATGTTGCTTATAGATAGAGAATCCGCAAGCCAAAGGATGCCTTCTTGCATCAATAATGATTGCATTGGGTAAAATCTTATGGATTACGCCAATTCTCTCAAAATTGGGTGGTAACTTATCTATGAAATAAGGTTTATCTGTACGGTATATAGATGTCTGATTGAGGTATTCCATCCCAAAATCAGCAAGCTGTTCTTTATTGAAGTATTTAAAAGATTCCGGATACTTTTTATCAAAATTTTGCCCTCCAGAAATGATCATTTTTCGTTCCAAGTTTGGAAGCGTCATCAGTTCCATAGTGCCTTCAATCTGAGAATGACTGGATAGTATTTGCTCAATTAAAGTTGATCCAGATCTTGGCATACCAATGATAAATATTGGTATTGGTGCATCATCTTGTTTATTAGCCTGATTATTTAAAGTATCAAGATCAAATCCTTCGATAATTTTTTTACAAAATTTCCCATGATCCTTCGGATTAAAATTTAAATTGGGTCGAAGATCATTCGCCTTTTTATACCAAGCGAATGATTCATTAAAGTCAGTATCTCCTTCAAAAGCTTTTGCCAAGGCAAATGCTGCTTGGCATCTTTGAGCAGGCTCATATCTCTCGTTCTCAAAGATCTCCTTCATATTTAACTTATCGGCTTTATCAAACTTGTAATCTTTGAAATCAGCCAACCCCCACCAACCTGCCCCGTTACCAGGTGTATTTACAATGCAGTCACGATAAGCTTGCTCACTTTCAGATCGCCTCCCAAGAATCTTGAGAGCATGACCACGTAAAAGATCGATCTTGCCGAATTCTTCAGTGTTGTCATGAATATTTTTTGCGGCCTCTTCCGCTGCTCTAAGTGCATCCTCATGCGATCCTATGTGCCCATAAACCTTACTAAGAAGCACCCAATGCCTATAGTCAGAATCGAGTTTTGTCAGCCCCTCAGCTTCATCAACTGCTAATATAAATTCTCCAAGTCGCTCAAGATTCTGAATCAGTGCTTTTCTTAACATCATATTTGCCGGATGATGCTGGAGCGCATATCTGAGAATCTTTGTACACTCTTCATGAGCACCCAATCTAGAAGCCAAATGTCCCAGCATAAAAGATGCTCTTGGGTGACCAGGATGTCTTGCGATCATAGAGCGAGCTATTTTTTCAGCATTTCCAGGATATCCATTCTTAAGAGCATTTTGCATTTCTTTATACTCCTCATCCATTGGGTCGAGCGCTTCAGATTTTGTCACTGCATTCAGTGCAGCCACATAATCTCTCTTCTCAAAATACAATGCCTCAAGAAAACTCCAAGCTGGATAAAAATTTGGGTTTATTTCTAATGACTTTTCAAAATGAGTGATCGCACGAGCAGATTGACCACATTTCATTGCTGCAAAAGCCAGATCACCATGAGATGCAAATGAGTTTGGTTCTGCTTTGACGGCCGCCTCAAAAGAATTGAATGCCTCAGTTTCATCACCGGCTCTCATGTAAGCAGAGCCACTCATCGATAAAGCAAGTAAATCATTCGGGTTGGATGAGAGGATCTTTTTGAGACTAGTGATGGCATCATCGGTATTGCCTTGCTTTATTTGATCAGCAATCGTTTGATATTTTTGGTTGTATTCTTCAGTCAATTTTTTCTCATCCAAACACTAAGGGGTCTATTTAAAGACCCCCCTCTCTCAAAAACGAGAATGTGCTATCTATTTCCTAGAAGGTATAGTCCATGCGTAATGCAACAGTTCGGTCTGGAGCATAGTATGTATGATAAATATTCCAATAGGATCCAATGTTTCTAGATCGAGCATTCTTATATCGAATAATCCTGTCATCTAGTAAATTATTAACGACCACATTGAGGGTAGTATTTTCACTGACTTGAAGACTGGCTTGCAGATTCACCACTTCATATGCATCTGAAATATCTTGCTCGCGGACATTAAAGTGTGATTTGTACTTACCATAGCCATTGACATCAAGACGCAGATTGCCGTCCCTTCCTCGGAATGTTATCTCCTTATCAAGAGCAATATAATAATTGTACTTAGGTACCATTGTCATATCATCGCCTGCTGAAGCTCCAATACTTGGAACATCAGAGGTCATTTCACTCTTTGTTCTTGAGTAATTAGCAATCAATTTAAGATCATCAGCCAATAAGGTGGTTGTTTCAATCTCAAAACCTTTTGATTCAGCCGTTGCCGCATTAGCTGTGTAACTAAAACCACAAGTCTCCATATAGACTTTGGCTTGAACACCTGACCAGTCTATTTGATAGATTGCACCAGAGAATTGAACTCTTCGGTCAAATAATAGACCTTTGAATCCGATTTCCATGTTTTCAGTTTCGTCTGATGTATAACGATCACTGTAATCGCCAACAGCAGGATCGTTTCTGCAAGATACAGGTGGCGCAGATCCATTATTGCCTCCGGGCCGATATCCCTCTGAATAAATCCCAAAGACCGCAAAATTTTCAGTTGGCCTATAGTTAGCACTGAGCTTAATTCTGTTGCCATCCTCACCATCTTTGATATCGGTCACATCATTATTCCAAAGACCTGAATCGGTATAGTAATAGTCGTTCTCTATATCATAGAAGCGGATACCGCCTGTAAGCTCTAAGGTTTTCCCATCTTGAAGATCCATTGTGTAACTGACCTCACCAAAGTACGCAGTTTCGGTATCGTCCCATCGTAACTGATTGCCGTTGTAGTGGACATTTCCGTTACCATAAACATCAATACCTAACTGAGTTGGATCCTCATAACCCCACCAATATCCCCAAAGATAATCAGCAATTGCTCTACTTCGATTATCGCTTGCATGATATTGCCATTGGACATTTGGGTTTTCTTTCCCTCTTGAATCATCATGGAATGCTCCAACCGTCCATTCGATTGGTCCATCGCCGGATGACTGTAGACGAAGCTCATGAGTGAATCTGTTCCAACCATTGGTGTCATCGATCCAAGTTCTAAACATGTCTTGTGCATCGTATCTAGACCAGTGGTTTTGTCTGCCAGAGGTGTCGGAGTCTCTGTATGATCCCGCATATGACAAGTCGACCCCGTCGAATATATCCTGTCTGTCAATTGTCAACCCAATCAAACTTGTTTCATTTGCATCGAAGTGGTTCAAAAGATACCAAGTCGCAAAATCAGGGTTATACCCATCTTGAATCAATGCACCAATAGAATGGATCTTACACTCTGGTCTGGATGCACCAGATGGACAGTCTGGAAATGTGAGTTCGACATCATATCCATAACTAGCATCTTCATTTGGTGTTAAAATTGCTTCATAGTAGTAAGGTGGTGTTGACAGATCTACATCAGCATATTCATCTGAAAACCACTCATCTCTCACTACACTTAGATTGACTTGAGTTTTATCATTGGGCTCCCACAGTAACTGTGCTCTGAGAAATTCATCCTCTGTTTCTCCTCTGTGGCCATCATTTATATTTAGAATCTTGCCTGTTTTGCTTCCACTGTGTCCTGTTACACGTAATCCTAATGAACCCTCCACAATAGGAACATTGACCACCCCAAATGCTCTAACCTCTGTTCCAGGTCGGTGCCTTTCATTCTTAAACATCACAGATCCTGAGATCTCTAATTCATTTAAATTTGGTTTATTTGTGATGACATGAACTGTGCCGCCGATGGCATTTGATCCATATAGAGTTCCTTGTGGACCTCTGAGAACCTCTACCCGTTCAACATCGTAGACATTGTCAAAATCGAAAGGAATTCCATCAGTCCAAACATTGGTTGTATTAGGGTATGCGCTGTTCGAGCCTGATAGTCCTCGAAGGATTAGCTCACCACGTGGTGATGCTGCCCCTGCGATTGTTCGATATAACTCAGTTTTATCGACAATATTTCTGGCTTTGATCTCGGTCTCTGTAATAGTTGAGATATTCATTGGAATATCGAGGACGATTTCTTCTTTCTTCCTTGCCGTTACAGTGATTTCATCAATTGCTTGAGCTTTGATCTCGGGGATGGCTAGTACTGCTGCTGATGTAGCTACCGTAGCTGCTACCCTGACCTTATTCTTCATTCGTTCAATATTATGCTTTCTTCTGATCGCTTTTGATCTTTTTAAAGCCTTTATATGCTTTCTAGACATACTAATTATACCCCTAAGATAATTTCACTACTCTCATATAGTGCATCTAATAGAGGTATTTTTCAAACTGAATCAGAACTCATGCTGAGTTAGCATTTAGTAAAAAAATATCCTCTATAGAATAGGTAGGAGTTATAAATGTTATTATTATTTAAAAGTAAATCGTTCAACATTCAGAAATTTAGTAGTTAAATTTATGCATAAAAGAAAATTTATCCTTATGAGCCTCTTAAGCTTTTTCACTGACATTGCTTACAGTCAGATTACTCATGCAGACATTGTTTTTACTGGCGGTTCAGTTTACCGAGTCACTGAGAACGAACAATGGGCTTCTTCTGTAGCAATCAGTAAGAATAAGATTTCCTATGTTGGTGATGATATGGGGGTGATACCATTTATTGGTCCAGATACCCGTGTTGTTGAGTTGAATGGAAAAATGCTAATGCCTGGATTTCAAGATGCACATGTGCATCCTGTCGATTCAGGAATGACCTACAATCAATGTGCGGTTTTTAATTTACCTCAACTCCAAGACTTATTAGATGCGATTCAAGAATGCGTTAACAATAATCCAAATGCTGAATGGATTGTTGGGGCTGGCTGGTATGTGAGCACGTTTTCTCCATCAGGCAAACCGCCTAAAGAACTCTTGGATGAAATTTCTCCTGATATACCAATAACACTATTATCCAATGCAGCTCATTCTGTATGGGCAAATTCAGCTGCTATAGAACATGCGGGGATAACAGCAGAAACTTTAGATCCAGAAGGAGGTCAAATTGATCGCAACCCAATAACAAGAGAACCCTCTGGTAGTTTTCAAGAATCCGCGATGCCTTTAATACAAAATTTTGAACCTCCAATCACTCTAAAAGAACGAATTGCAGGACTTGCTTTTGCTCAAAAGTTATTTCATAGCTATGGTATTACAGGCGTTCATGATTCCTATGTAGAAGTTAGTCGAGAAACTGCTTATTCAAATATGGAAGCATATACTGCTTTTGCGGACGCAGGTAATCTAAAGATGCATGTGGTTGCAGCAATGCTTTATGATCCAACCTTACCGCTTAGGCCACAGATTGAATTGTTTAAAAAACAAAGAAAAGAATCGAATCGTGAGCTTGTGAATGCAACTGCAATCAAGATTCTAGTCGACGGTGTGGCAACTTCATATTCGGCTGCCATGCTAGAACCTTATGCGGATCGTGAGGCTGAGGGCATTAAAGGAGAACCTCTGGTTTCTCGATCCAATCTAATAGATCTTGTAACGCTTCTAGATGATTTAGATTTTCAGATACACTTTCATTCAATCGGTGATGCTGCAACACACTATTCATTAGATGCTCTTGAAAATGCACGAAATATGAATGGTCAACGTGATAGCCGTCATCACCTTTCACATATTATGGTTTGGGACCCCAATGACTATGATCGCATGGCAGAACTAAATGCTGTTGCTAATTTTCAAGCACTGTGGGCATCTAAAGATAAACATTATGATGAGATAACATATGCACGCATGGGAGAGAAAAGGTCTAAGTATATCTATCCGATTAACTCACTTCACCAGCGTGGAGTAACGCTTGCCTTTGGAAGTGACTGGTATGTAACTTCTGCCAATCCATTGCTGGCTATTGAAGTGGCTGTTACGAGACTTGATCCAGATGGTTACAGGACTGATCCACTTTTACCAAATGAATCCATTGATTTAGCAACCGCTATTAAAGCTGCAACATTAGGCAGCGCATTTGGAAATTTTTTAGACCAAAAGACAGGCTCTATAGAGGTAGGCAAGCTTGCTGACTTAATCGTGATTGATAAAAATTTATTTGAAATTCCACCAAGTGAAATCTCAGAAGCAAAAGTTATGCTCACCATGTTTGGTGGAGAGATTGTATACGGAGATATGCATAGTACAGTCAACTAATTACTTGTCCTGAATCTCAAAACATACCCATTTATTAGGCGAAATATTACAAATAAGATTTTCTATTATGCATTCTAAAAATACTGATCAATAAGCGATTCGACTGCTCGCCTTCCTTCGCCAGCGGCTCCAGACCAATATTGATGGCCTCTCAGCTCTGAATGACCTATTGCGATTCTGCCATATGGCTTACGAATGATGTCTGGTGGCGCAGTTTCTCCATTAGCCCCAAACCTAAAGCCCAAACCAGGATTTACGTAGGCATGACCCCATCGATTCAAAATAATGCCTGCAATATCCTTTACTGGATCAAATCCAGCATCTGAGAACATCATGACCATTTGTTCTCTGATTTGTCTTTCATAATCAGCAAATGTTGTGCCTAGAATCTCAGCTCTACCCATAGCGCCTTGCTCTTTTCTTGTTAGGCCTGGTTTATATATCGGTGCATAGAATGTCATCACAATGGGTTTATCTGGATGCAATGGTTGTGATTGATCTCCAACAATCATTGGGCGGCGAATATTGCAACTGAAACCGAATCCTTTTGACCAAATTGCCGAAGAGACACCAAGGCGTTGAAGAAAACGCCAGTTTGTTAAGGCAACATTGGCAACAAGTACAGGTGAGTGACCAAAATAACTATATGCCCTATGATAATTCTGAGGCAGGTCTTTAAGTATGTGCCTATTAACCCAACCACCAGATGCCATAACAACTGTTTTTGCATTTAATTGGCTTAACTGCCCATCCTTGGAATAAACGATCTTTACTCGCTCATGTTTCTTGCCTTGTCCTTCATGTTTGACACTAACCACGGTTGAATTAAGTCGAATTCGAACAGGTTTGCTTTCCTCGTCAAGCTTATTAAAAGCTATTTTACCGAATAATATTTCCTCAAATGAGGTACCGGAAATTGCCTCTGGATTGAGTTTTTTTACAAAGTGTCTTGCAATGCCTGCATTTCCCCCAGGGAAGCTCTGAAGTAATGTTTCATCGTACTCAGAGGTTTTATAGAATCCTGGCATTTCAAAATACTTACCCCAATATGCGCTGGTCGCATCACACCCAAGGCCAATAATGCTTGCCATAATTGGGTCGTAATATGATGTGACCTCAGGCGGCAATCCTAATTCGTCTTCGTAATAAGACTTTAAGGTAATAGAATCTAACCATCGTTCAGTCTCAGGTGTATCGGTTTCTCTTCGATCAAAGGAGCGGACATAAGTAAAAGCATCTCTTGTCTCTTTGTTCCATGGTGTCGAATTCAATCCCTTATTCCAAACATCTTTGACCCACGGATTTGCTTCATCCTGAAAAAAATGACCCACATCAAAACGTCTTTCCTGCCAGGTCATCCAGTCATAATTATCAAGAGGAATACGCATACCAGCTGCAGATCCACCCGGTTCTATATATTTAAATTCTCTAGGCATATTTAATGCAGAAAAATAATCATCCGGTCCACCATTTATTGTTGGTATTCCAAAATCATTAGACCCTTGTGGACCTGAGATATGGTACCCATTTACATTGAAATCATTGCGTTTTGCCTCTCCTCCAAAGATGGGATGATTATCAAGAATGAGAATGCGACCGGACGGATTTAGACGATTAAAATGGTATGCAGCAGATAAACCTGAAAAGCCTCCGCCAACCACTACTAGATCATATTCTTCTCCTGAGTCAACCGCATATTCTGCTTCTGTGTTAAATCTTCCAGCCCTTATTTCATGAGCTGTCTTTATAAGTTCAGGGGTGTTGCCATGAGATTGTTTATAATCACCTATTCCTCCAGGTCCATACCAATCAGAGTCAACATTGAAAGAATAATCACCGCGTGAATTAGGCTGACCATAAACGTCTCTCCCAGAGCCGATAGCAGCAGAACCAAGAATTAGAGAAGAGCCTATGAAAAAATCCCTTCTTGTGATGGATTTATCCATACCGAGTTCTTTTTCGTATTTTGATGTCATAGCTATATCAATTTACTATTGCGTTCTAAGTGGTTCAATATGCAGCTTCCAATTATCATGATCATCAGGTCCTTGTGGGCCGATCTTATTTTCAGCTAACCCTAATAATATCTTTGGATCATAAACAACTCCATTTTTAATGACCAATTTAATATTTCTTGCAGCCTTAATGTCTTCAAATGGATTGCCCTTAACGATGAAAAGATCAGCCAGTTTGCCAGGCTCTATAGACCCAATCTTATCTGCAACGCCAAGAGCATGAGCCCCATTGATGGTTGCTGCTTTTAAGACTGAAATTATAGGCAGGTCTGCATCCACTAAGGCAAAAAGTTCACGATGATAAGCAAAGCCTGGCAATAAGGTTGTATATACTGGCTCATCAGTACCTACAATGATGAGGTCTTCACCGCCAGAATCATGCAACCTATTGAGTTCGAGTATTCGCTGAGCATATTCAATGACATCAGATTCGGGAGGCGGGTCTCCTCTTTTCCTATATAATTCTTGAGCATAAGGAGTGAAGTACTTAGCTTCATCGGCCCAAATCATGTCATCACCGAGCTCCTGTCGAAGATTTACCCCACCATACATTTGTAAATTGGGATCATAATAAACTTGATACTGAAGTATGAGATCAATGACTTCATCCATATCGGCACTTTCTACCCCGCCACTACCTAAGGTAATCTGATGCTCGAGACGATCTAATCCCATTTTAATTGCATCTCTAGGATGTACGTCATATTCCCATTCATAATTAGCTAAATGAGCTGCAGTAGTGATCCCGTGCTGTTGTGCTTGATCAATAATAATTTCTGTCTCAGCGGGGGTTGCTTGCTTGATTTTGATACTGATAATTCCCCTTTTAGCCCATTTATCTACCTCTCTTCTAATCTCTTCCTCGGTAATATCATTAGGCCATCCAGTGCAGTCATCTTGGGCAGTGACAACGTTATACTCACACCTAAAACCACCAAAATAAGGGCCTGATGAGAATAGCCTTGGACCGATAGCTTGCCCGGTATCGATGAGATCACGCTGCTCCAAAACACGCTCTGGGAAATACTCGCCAGCTGACCAGGTAGAAGTAACGCCATTGGCTAGAAATATAATGCCATTATTTTTAACTTCCTCTGCACGACCTTCATCAATGAAATCAAAATTATAATGTGCATGAAGATCGATCATCCCAGGCAAAATGGTTTCGTCATCCGATAGCTCTATTGTTTCAACTGAAGGAAGAGTTTTATTTTTTTTGCTTGTATCAACGTCTATGATTTTTCCTTCTCGTATCAAAATGCCCTTATTTTCTCTTCGGGAATTGCTTACCCCATCAAATAACCAGCCACCGCGGATTACGATTTCATTTGTTGGTGCTTCTGACCATTGAGCAAACGAGTTAAAAGAAATGAGAGCTAATAATAATATAAAAATCAGTTTTTTCATGTCTCTAAGACTAACAAATTCATCTGAATTCAGAAAGAAGGGGTGGTGGAGCTTATGGTTCTGTATTGGAGTCAACTCACCCAATAATGGGTCATTGTTGTTGGTTCTTTATCTGGCCTTCCAGCTGATTCTATTTTGATACCCATACGAATCTAATATAGAAATCTTAATTCTTGATCTTGATAAATCTTGTCCGTTCGATGGTGCAGATATATCTAAATATGCATAATGAACCCAATCAAAATAAGCATCGTCTGTAGCAGATATTTCAACACATTTTTGAGTTTCGTCTTGAGCAAAAGACACGGTTGAAGATGATAATGAAAAATCATCTTGGAATGCGCCCTTTCCTGGTCTCTCTCTTTGAGTGAAGCTTAAATCAAAGTATGTTGCACTTAAATCACCTTTCGAAGGCCTCGTAAAGCATAAGTCTTTGGTTTTTCCTTCTTCTATTCGCATATCATTAACTGAAATGGGGTAAGTGGGCGTGC
>Ga0208894_1001796_pt1 | contig 12379 bp, 10 predicted proteins | sample ETNtaG_12_FD_185752 | JGI IMG/M metagenome (GOLD analysis project Ga0208894, IMG submission 185752) | Marine microbial and viral communities from oxygen minimum zone, Eastern Pacific Ocean - ETNP201306SV49 (SPAdes) (version 2) | ecosystem: Environmental > Aquatic > Marine > Oceanic ... | reverse complement strand
TCAATGGCCGCTGGCCCTGATCTTTGAGGTGAAGTCCAAGCTTTGCTGTGGCGGTGGTTTTACCTGCCCCCTGCAAACCAGCCATAAGCACCACCGTCGGTGAATCTTCAGCCTTAGCCAGAGGAGCGTTATCACCACCCATCACCTCCACTAATTGCTGATGCACAACTTGAACAAACTTTTGATCCGGAGTCACACCACGCACCACTTCCGCACCAACCGACTTCTGCCGCACCTCGTCTACGAAATCACTGACCACCTGCAAACTCACATCAGCCCCTAAGAGGGCACGACGCACTTCCTTAAGAGCTGCCTCGACATTGGTGTCACTGATCTTCGCCTGGCCCCTAAGACCCTTTACTGCATCCTCAAAACGTGCTGAAAGCTCTTCAAACATGGTGTAAACGCATCAAGCATCAAGGGCTATGCCATTCATCGTAAAAAACAATGGCTGGCCCTTATCCATAACCGTGATCAATTTCCAGAGATGCATTTATTTTTATCTGAAGTCAATCACACGCCAACGATCTTGATCACGGCCGAGTATGTAGGTGAGCGGCAGATTTATCTGCGAAGTTTGCTCAACAACCTTGCCCGCTGAATCAAACAGCTGATCCTGGTAAGCCACTACAGCCTTCACCGCAATACGGATGGGTGTTTGGCTAACCACCTCTACAGAGCTAATGCTGGCCTCAATCTTCTGGGTCTCACCCAAAGCCTCATCCTCGGCACGCTCCTGATTTACGCGTTGCACTAAAAGATCACCTGCTAGCTCCGGCAATACATCACTTTTTCCACCAGCCAGTACTACTGCCTTGTTGTCAAGCCAGGCTTGCAGCAGACCACTTAGCTGTGCCTGACTTGGCTGATCCACGACAAGCGGCTCCACATCCGTACTGACAGGGACCTCAGGCTTGGTTACTTCCTCTTGCAATGTGGCGACAGGAGGTGCAGGAGCCTGAGGCTGATCAGTAGTCGTACTTATTGAGGTTGAGCTGCGATGTCGCTGGCCAAAGCTGACACCTAGAACCGCTAATACAAAGGCAACAAAAACAACAGAACCAATCAGCACCGGCCGCGTAGGACGTTGCAAACGTGGCAAACCTGCCAACCTCTCCCTCCATTGAATGCCCTTGCCACGCTCCTTAGCGTTCGAGTCAAATGCTGGTTGGGCAACTTCAGGCTCACCAAGAGAAAGTGGCAAAATCCCGTCAGGATCGAGAGAAGGCAACGAGAAAGGTTGGCTAAAAGGCGATTCAGAGAAGGTCTTCCCTATAGATGAAGCACGAGCTCCGCTGCGTTCTAAGCGCTCTACATAAGCCTGAACATCACGATCAGCGAACCAAGCCTCTAGATCCACTACCTCAGCATCTACATCCCTGTAACCGGGAAGCACGTCCCGTCGCAACCAAGATCGGCAGTACTCGCAGAAAGCAGCTAATTCGTCACCAGGATGACTGTTGAGACAGTCCTTCAGTGCGGCATCTGTACTGCTAAGAAACCGTTCTTGCGCGTGCCCCACATCTCCAAGCAACAGATCCAGGCAGCCCAACATCGGCAATGGATCGAAGTCAGGAAGATCAAGACTCTCAAGGTGCTGCTTCGCCTCCTGCAACCGTTCCGGCTTGCGTCGAGAAAAGCCAACAGCAGCAAGAGCTAAACCACCAAGGAAACCAGCATCTACTGAACCTGCCTGCTGCCAGCGAAGAAAGAGATCAACCTGTTCTTGTACTGTCAGAAACTTACGAATCTGCTGGAAAAAATTCTCAAATTCAGACTGATCTAAACCCCCAGGTGCAGGTGATGGGGCCGTTCCCTCAAGCCCTCCTCTTTGACGCACAAAATTATCAAGTAGACGAAGTCCCTCCTGATGAGAGGCTTGATCACCAAGATCCCGACTCACCAAGTCAAGAATCCGATACGGCAGGAGTACATCTAAATCTTTCTGAAGGTTGCGACACTCTTCGGGAAGCTTGCCCATCCGCTGCAACAACTGCATCCCGTCATGCAGGAGAGATGCTGCTGCTTCATAGCGCCGTTGTTCCTGTTCCTCTGCAGCTGCGGCACGACAGGCCAATGCCAGCAACAAAGCAAGGTCAGCCTCCCTTGCACTACCCAAAGCAGGAGCATGTAGTGGTTGCAATCCCTGAGAAGCGAGGTGGAAGGCCTCGTGAGGAGAATTTGCTTCTAAGAGCAACATCAACCCCGCCACCTCTTTGCTGGAAGGCAAATCAATACCGGCAGTCTCTCCTGGGTGATCGCGACCCAATTCCAACAAGGCAGCCTCGTAGGCCTGACGACGTGGCGGGTCAGTTAACAAGTCTGCTGAGAGACGCAAAAGTTCAGCCCGTTGAGTCAAGGCCTCATGGGTAAAGCCCTGATCAGGACAACGATCCAGCCTTAACTGCAATGCCCGCAAGATGGCCTCACTGTCCACCGAAGGACTGATACCAAGCAAGCGGAAATGATCAATTGGCAGGTCCACCAGCTGCGCAGCGATTGGCCTAAGACTCTAGGCAGTGGAAGGGATTTTGCCCATTTCTCTTCAACGGACCATTACAGTCGTTACTCGAATGACTGTCATGTGTCATGAGCAAGAAAGCCTCATTGAGCTCAAGGCAGACCACTGAGAAACCTCTGACAGCAAGCCCTCACGCCGAAAGAATTTCGAGATTGGTCACAGTTCAACGCGCAAAAGTAGACCGTCAAACCGGCTTAGACCTCTTTCGAGACATGACCCTTGGGCGACGCTTCGAGGACAAATGCGCCGAGATGTATTACCGCGGGAAAATGTTTGGTTTTGTTCACCTCTACAACGGTCAAGAGGCCATTAGTACGGGAGTGATTGGTGCGATGAAACGTCAACACGATTGGTTCTGCAGTACCTATCGCGATCACGTTCATGCCCTCAGCGCCGGAGTGCCCGCTCGCGAAATCATGAGTGAGCTATTTGGCAAGGAAACCGGATGTAGTAAAGGTCGTGGCGGCTCAATGCACCTGTTTTCAAAAGAGCATCACCTTTTAGGTGGGTTTGCCTTCATCGGCGAGGGGATTCCCGTCGCCCTAGGCGCAGCTTTTACCAGTCGATACAAACGCGATGCCCTAGGTGATGCCAGCAGCAATTCCGTGACGGCAGCGTTCTTTGGTGACGGCACCTGCAACAACGGTCAGTTCTTTGAATGCCTGAACATGGCGCAGCTTTGGAAGCTACCAATTTTGTTCGTTGTCGAGAACAACAAATGGGCAATTGGCATGGCTCATGATCGTGCCACCAGTGAACCGGAAATCTGGCGTAAAGCTGACGCCTTCGGCATGGCTGGAGAAGAGGTAGATGGCATGGACGTGCTGGCCGTAAGAGCCGCTGCTCAACGAGCAGTAGAAAGAGCCAGAGCTGGAGAAGGTCCCACCGTGCTGGAGTGCCTCACCTATAGATTCCGCGGCCACTCTCTGGCTGATCCAGATGAACTACGTGCAGAAGAGGAGAAACAATTCTGGGCGCAGCGAGATCCACTAAAAGCTCTAGAGAAAGATCTCACTAATGATTCTTTAGTAAGTGCTGATGAACTCCGCGCGATCGAGAAAGAAGTTGATTGCGAAGTCGAAGATTCCGTAGAGTTCGCTCTTGCCGCTGCCGAACCAGATCCCAGCGAGCTGACTCGCTACATCTGGGCAGAAGACTGAATAAAATCTTGTTTGCTTAATAGATCCGGAGCTCTATCAAGCAAACAGCAACAAACTTCAAATGCCGCCCGGCACCCTACGGGTGAGGTTCCGCAACTTGCGTAAAGCCTTCAATTCAACCTGACGTACACGCTCGCGAGAAACCTCCATCAGTCGACCAATCTCAGCCAAGGTGTGCCGTTCATGGGTTTCAAGACCAAAACGAAGCTTGAGGACTTGCTGCTCCTGTTCACTGAGATGACTGAGCCAGCGCCCCAACTGCTCGTGATGGATACGCTGCTCAACCTTATCTAGAGGTTCCTCTACAGAGGAATCAGCAATCAAATCACCAAGGAAACTCCTGCCTTCTTCTCCATTAACAGGAGCATCCAGACTGCTAGTCGTGAGCGACTGTCGCAAAAGAGAATCGAGCTCTTCTAGAGGCATATCAATCGCTTCTGAGATCTCAAGGCGACTGGGCATGGCGCCCAACTTATGCGCCAAGTCCAAAGAGACCTTGCGAATAGTGGTTAGCCTTTCACTTAAATGGACAGGAAGACGAATCGTGCGGGACTGACAAGCAATCGCACGCGTCATGCTCTGGCGTATCCACCAAAAAGCATAGGTAGAGAACTTGTAACCACGAGTGGGATCAAACTTTTCTACAGCCCGCTCCAAGCCCAAAGAACCCTCCTGGATGAGATCGAGCAGCTCAAGTCCTTTACCTTGATATTTCTTGGCAACACTCACAACAAGCCTGAGATTGGCCTTCATCATGCGTTCCTTCGCACGACGACCAGTACGAATCATTCGACGCTCATTTTTCGCAAATTCCTTGCTATCAGGAGTGATTGAGCCATCTTGGGTAAGGCTCATCATCGATTGAACTTGATTGCCAAGTTCAATCTCCTCAGCAGGAGTAAGAAGAGGTATGCGACCAATCGTTGAGAGATACCAACTGACAGGATCAGAACTACGACGCCTCTGTGACTCTGTTGTTTTAGGCGCTGCTGAAACCATTTCAACGGCTCCTGATCTTATTTGGAGAAAAATCTTCCTACAAAAATCTGCAAATCCATCATGCTTTGGAAAAGCTTCCGAATTCATGAAAGCGAATCGACATATTTAGAGCGTTAAACACGCATTAATTGCTCATCGATGTGCCAATTAATCACTCCATGGGCAGATTTACTTAGTTGGATTGCAGGCTGATTGTCAGTTCTGCCAGGGAGTTAGCGATGGCCCCTGCTGAACTTCCTCGATGAGATCTACGAGCCGCCTCAGCATGAGCTAACGCAACCGCAGCCAAAGATTCGCCTTTACAACCTCCTGCAGTAGCAACATCAAGAGATCCCACTCCAGCGGCGTAGCCAGCCAGCAGATCTCCCAGGCCAGTACGAGCAACCCTGCTTACTGTTTCGCCAAGCTGCCAGGCAGCAGAGGAAGAATCAGCCACCACGCTGTGTGCACCCTTAAGCAGCACAACAGCCCCACAAAGCCTGGAGGCTTTTACAGCCGCATCGAGAGGCTGTAAATCTTTGATCTGTGGAAACAATCTCCTGAACTCTTCTAAATGGGGAGTAATCCAAGTGGGCCCTTGGCGCTGCTTAAACCATTGCCATCCTTGATTGGAGAGTGCCAATTGATTAAGCGCATCTGCATCCAGCACCAACAAACCCTCAAAACGCTGCAACGGTTCAGCCATAACTGACCATGACTCTTGTGATCTGCCCAATCCTGGGCCGATCAACACTGCATCGACTCGACTGAGATCATGACTGGCCAGCCAAGGACCAATAGTCATTTCTCCTGCAGCAGAACTGTCCAGCGCTGCCTTCAAAACAACCTCTGGAGCTACTTGCCAAAGCTGATTAGCGACAGCAATAGGTACAGCAGCCTGAATGCTGCCTGCACCACTAGCTATTGCACCTTTAATAGCCAATAAAGCCGCCCCAGGGTAATCATCACTACCGGCGATAACTAAAACGCGACCTCGTTCATATTTCATCGCGCCTGGCGCAGGCTGCGGCCAGGGGAGTGTTGATAAATCCTTAGCGCAGATCCGCAGAGGTTGCTGCGCAGAAAACTGCTGCAATAAGCTCTCCGGCAAGCCCATATCAATCCGCACCAGCCGGCCAACTTGAGCGATAGCCAGATCCTGAACAAGACCTTGCTTGATTAACCCCACTGTGAGCGTTCTAGATGCCACCGCAACACCACCTAGTAAAGGCCTGCCGGAATCTGAACACAGCCCAGCTGGCACATCCAAGCTGACCAGTTTTCCTGGCTGGCGACTTTGCCGAGCCTGCAGCAGAGATGCCAACGTTTCAGGCAGTGGACGAGATTGTCCAAGCCCAAACAAAGCCTCTATCCAGAGAGCCTCTCCGGCAACATCAGGGGAATTCTGAAGTTGCTGAATACCAAGCCAATTGACGTGTGACCAATGCTGAGCCGTTAACGGTTGACGAATCGGCAAGGGGGCCCAAACCTGGACCTTCACTCCTGAAAGGTGTAATTCCCTGGCCACTACCAATCCATCGCCACCGTTATGACCAGGCCCCACCAACACCACGACACCCTTTGCCAGCAACCCTGGCTGTTGACGAAGCCAAGCCGCCATCGCCTGGCCAACTTTTTCCATCAAAGCCGCCACCGGCAAGCCGCTAGCTAGCATTTCCTCCTCAACAGCTGCCATCTGCGCAGCAGTAACCAAAAGGTGATCAGCGTCCGATGGGGGCCAGGCCAAAACTGGTGCGCATGGGAACTCACTATGGAGACATCATTGCGGTAACGCCTATGCCGCCACGAATCCCAACACCCCTTAGCCATGCTTCAAGCTCACCAGCCACCTCAGCTGGTGCAAAAGCGCTAGCACGTTTGCAGCACTGGCCAGGCGAGCAGCGGGTGGCGGTAGGACTATCCGGCGGTGTGGATAGTTCCCTTACTGCAGCCCTGCTCGTGGAAGCGGGCTGGCATGTAGAAGGACTCACTCTCTGGCTAATGAGCGGCAAGGGCGCATGCTGCGCCGAGGGGCTTGTAGATGCCGCAGGCATCTGTGATCAACTAGGAATTCCACATCACGTAGTGGATTCGCGAGCCACTTTTCAAAAAGAAATCGTCGAGACAATAGTGCAGGGATATCAACAAGGGCTGACACCCTTACCCTGCTCACGTTGTAACCGCTCGGTGAAGTTCGCCGCGATGCTCAACTGGGCAGAGACAGAACGTCAGCTATACCGAATCGCTACCGGCCATTACGCCCGAATTAGCCATAACGAAGATCCAAAAACAAGCCAAGCCTTACCTGGGGATACCAGAGGCAAGCACAAGCTTTTGCGGGGTCTCGATCAGAATAAGGATCAAAGTTATTTCCTCTACGACCTTCCTCAAGATGTGTTAGCGAGGGTCGTTTTTCCACTAGGTGAGCTCACCAAAGCAGACACCAGACAAGAAGCCGAGCGTTACGGCCTGCGCACAGCCGAGAAACCAGAAAGTCAAGACCTTTGCCTTGCAGATCACTACGGCTCAATGCGGGCATTCCTAAACAACTACCTACCGCTAAATCAAGGAGAGATCGTGCTGCAAGACGGCAAAGTCGTTGGTGAGCACGATGGAATTCAGAATTTCACAATTGGCCAGCGCAAAGGGCTGAGGGTGGCCTGGCAAGAACCGCTGCACGTAGTGCACTTGGATGCAGCAACAAATCAGGTAGTGGTAGCCCCTAGAGAAAAGGCGGGGCGAGCCAGCTGTGTTGTCGGCGCAATTAACTGGCTTTCTATAGAACCGCCAAGCAGCACTATCAACGTAGAAGTGCAAGTGCGCTATAGGAGTCAGCCTGTTGCCGCCCAGCTAACTCCCCTTAAAGCCACTGCAGAAGACATCGCCAGCGAGCGGCCTCACCGATGCAAACTGACCTTTAACGATGAACAATTCTCGATAACGCCAGGCCAGGCAGCAGTGTTCTATGCAGCTGATGCTGTGCTCGGCGGTGGCTTGATTCAGCAAACCGCCTCTATCTAAAACTCTGAGTTAAGAGCGAAAACGCGACCAGCTAAGCCCTGCCGCGCCAAAAAGCATCAAGCCAATTAATGGTGCCTCACGCCAGCGGCTGTAAACGGTGATGCCTTTATGGAGATGCAATTTCGCCAAACCAATCCCTGACTTAAAAGGAGCCAGTAGAGGCTGCTGCTGGCCTGTGGCTAAAACCAGAGCGGAGGGTCCAGTATTCGCCACGCTGAGTAGATCCCGAGCTGTTTCGATGCTGCGCAGCTGGGCCAAAGCAATGAACTGCCTCTGCAGAGCTAGCGGATAAGGATCAAGATTGGCCACTGCTAGTAACCATTGAGCACCCTCTGCCACAGCCTCTGCCAAAGCAGTCCCATCACTGAGCTCGTAGCAAATGGCCACGGCTGCCGCTGGGCCAGGCCACTGCAACAAACGCGGTGCCTCGCCGGACTGAAGGCCACCGACGGCTGATAGGCCACTAAAAGCACCTCCCGGCAACGCCGGCAACCATTCCCCCAGAGGCACTAAACGGTGCTTATCAATAAAAGTTGAAGCAACCCTTTCTCCTCGCTCTACTACCAACACAGCACTGCGCTGCTGACCCCGCAGCCAGCGAAACCCACCTGTGAGCAAAGGTAGCGGGGCAGGCCTGAGCAGAGCTTGACCAGGGGGCAGGAGGCCTTCTGGTGCCACCAACCAGGCAGCATCAAGATCATCAGCACGATCGAGAGCCTGCTGAAGATCATCAGGCAAACGACGCTGCTGCTGCTCGGAAAACTTGCTGCGTGTTGGGATAGCCGGCTGCCAGAGGGCCACCGAAATGGATGGAGAGGCTCCTGCCGGACTCAACAAACTCCAACCAAGCCCATGGGCCAGAGCAAGCAACAACAGCCCTATCAGCAAAGACTTAAATGCGCCGATGCCGCGACGCCAAGCAAGCACCGTTTGCCACAACCACCAACCGATCAGTAGCTGAACTGTGGCCAGACCTCCAGCCCCAAACCAACGCGCTAAACCAGCCAGCGCACGATCACCTGGCAGAAGACTGCCGCCAACACCAATCCAGAACAAAGGGGAGCGGGCCAGCAGCACTTCGGCGAGGCCCCAAATCGACGCCATTAGAAGGAGGTGAAACGCCTTGGCTCGAAAACCTCCATCTCGCGTTGCCGTATGTGCAAGCCAAGTTCCTAACCAAGCCCAAAGCCCTACAAGTACCGCTGCTGCTGCACCGCAAAACAACCAAATTGATGCAGCGACAGGAAAACTCAGTACTGCAGGTACCCCAATCCAAGTAAGTGGATGCAACGCCAGCAACCAGCGATGACTCAGTAGCACCGCTAAAGCACCCCAAAGAGAGCTCACGCCTGGAGAACGACTTACAGACCAGAGCAAAGCCAAAGCAGGAGCCATCCAAAAAAGCCCCCCTTGAGTAAGGCCAACGCCTGCCAACACTCCACCGATCGCCCCCTGTAAAAGCAGTAGGGATCGATCACGTCCCATGGTCATTGCAAAACACCGAAGTCATCCTGATGCCATCGACAAACATCCAAAAGCTGCGATGGATTCCGCTAATCCCTTTTAGCAGCTATTCCTACTAGAGCTAGAACCCGCAACTTTGGCTACCAATCATCTGGATTATTGAACCAGAAATAGATGAGCAGTGATCGCCTAGATCCATTAGAGCCTCTGCCCTGATGGAAGACATGCTCAAGGCGCTCTACACAACGAAACACCTGCGCTATAGACACAAATAAATCGCAACCTCAAAGTCAACTGCGACAACATTTCCCTAGATATCGACTTAGCTAAGCAAAAGGAAATTTACGAATTACGCAACAAGATCAACCAGCGGCAATAGCAGCCAAGCCAAATCAAGAGACAGGAATGATCTACAGCCAGACGGAAGCTGAAACTCCTGCCAGAATCATGCCTGCATATTCATGCTTGAGATTCAGTGCGCGACATCTTCATCAGTGCAGCCGTCTTTGTGGTGTGCGTGGTTGTGGCCTTTGTCAGCCAAATCGTGTCCCCCTCTGTTGTGGTCGCCGACAGCAATTTCAACGCTGTCAAAACTGTCCTACGCCCTATCGAGGCAACAGCTGTAAACAAGGCAGTTTTTGAACTCGACCCCGACGATCCAAACCCAACACTTTTCGCAATGGCTAGCAACACATCCCAAGCAGATGCAACTCAAGCCAATGCATCAGCCCTTGGCGATCCACTCGAAGCGGAAACATCCCAACTGACACCTAGTGGTCTGCGCATCACTGATATCAAAATCGGCGATGGCCCAGAAGCCACTGCAGGCCAAACCGTTTCCGTTAACTACAGAGGCACGCTTGAGAACGGTAAGGAATTCGACAGCAGTTATGAACGTGGGCCGTTCAGCTTTCCCCTCGGGGCTGGGCGTGTGATCAAAGGCTGGGATGAAGGTGTCGCCGGCATGAAGGTTGGCGGCAAGCGCAAACTAGTTATCCCCCCTGAGCTGGGCTACGGCAGCCGCGGCGCCGGTGGTGTCATCCCTGGTAACGCCACATTGATTTTCGAAGTGGAGCTGCTTGGCATCAAATGAGCTAATGCAAGAACAATCAGGTAAATCAAAGCCAGTTAGCAATCAGCCTGGGTAGGCTCTTTCTGGCTTTCTTTACCTGCCAGATGTTGCGCTCGGCACTTTCAACACTTCTCAGCAGCCTGCCGGCCCGCTCGGCCCAGGCCCACTGTGATGGTCCTTGCGGTGTTTACGACCCCGCCTCAGCACGAATCGCAGCTGAAGCCGTAGTTTCGATGACCAAAAAGCTGCTCGAGCTGCAGCCCCCCTCAGGAAACGATTCAACAGCTTGGGCGACTTATAACAACACCTTCTCCCGCTACGTCGCAATCAAGGAAGAACAAGCTCAGCAAACCAAAAACGAGCTACTGATTCTCTGGACGGATTACTTCAAGCCGGAGCATCTGGCTACTTTCCCGAATCTGCATGACATCTTCTGGAAAGCAGCCAAGCTCTGCAGCGCTTGCAAGGTCAATATCGATCAAAGCAAAGCAGATGAGCTGCTCAAGGCTGTCGAAACGATCCACAACATGTTCTGGAAATCCAAGGGTCGCAATGACACCTGGGTTACAGCCAGTTAAGCCAACAGGCCCCATTCCATCAGCGAACTGGCGTTCGCTGATCCTGCTGCTTTCAGGTCGCCGTCGCCGCTGTCGTGTCGACGGCGACTCGATGCGCCCCACCCTGGCAGCCAATGACGTGGTGATCTTTCAGCCGATCCACGCAGATAACAAGCTGCTCAAAACGGGCTGTGTTGTAGTTGCACGTCATCCATTGCAACCAGCGAAGCTAATAATCAAACGCCTGGTCGCATTCAACAGCAACGGACTTGAATTGCGAGGTGACAACGAGCCTGCAAGCACAGACAGTCGACACTTCGGGCTAGTACCTCGCAATCAACTTCTCGGCATCGCTGAATGCGTAATCTCCTCAGCGCGTAGGAAGCCGCAAGACTGAACTTCAAAAAACATGGGCAGATGTTTTCTGCAACCACAAGAAGCCCATAAAGATCGATAGCCCACCTGTTGAACCCACAAGTAAAGGCAAGGCGCGGCGCCCGATACGCAACGCAGCCAGAGATATAGCTCCAACAACTGCGACCATCGCAGCTAACGAGCCAAAAAGATAAGCAGCCATATAGACCACAGCCCCGAGTGGAGGAAGAGCCAAGGCTGGGATCACAGCAAGCAGGTGGCTCGCTCCAGCTAATCCGTGCAGCAAGCCAAGACTGGTCGCTGCATGAGCATGTCGCCCATGCTTGTGTCGCCCGCGCACATGCAGGTGAACATGTTCATGTTCATGTTCATGTTCATGAGCATGTTCATTGCTGTGGTGATGGGTGTGGTGATGGGTGTGGATATTCAGGCCAAAAGCGGTGCGAATCGCCATCACTCCAACCACCAGCAAAGCAACTCCCACACTGAATTCCGCCCAAGAAGACATCCTTTCGATATGGGCCAAATCCTTCAAGGCAATAGCAATTGTTGCCAGAACCAGAACCCCTGTGGAATGCCCAAGCCCCCAGGCAAGCCCACCACGTAAAGCAACAGAAGGCTTTCGCAGTGAGCTGGGTGCGATGGCGATTAGATGATCAGCACCACTCACTACATGAAGAGCTCCTGCAGCGAAACCAGTGAGAATGCTGATCAACATGAAATCAAAGTCTCCAACTTAATTTTGCTTGATGGATTCGAGTAAAAAACAATGTTCTGCCAATCTCTAGGGAGACTGGTTTTTCCTGTAAAGCCAAATCTCCTCAGCCTCCCATCAGCTGCCGCAAACCAACGCATACATCCGCCTGACGCATCAGAGCTTCTCCGACCAACACAGCTTTTGCACCTGCCTGTTCAACCCGACTCAAATCAGCTCTATTGAGAAGGCCCGATTCACTCACCAACAAAGCACCCTGATGCTGCAACCGCTGTGCAAATTGTTTAGCAAGGACTTCAGTTGTGCCCAAATCAGTCTCAAAGGTCGTGAGATCGCGGTTATTAACTCCAATCAAAGGGAACTCCCCAATGCTAAGCACCCGATCTAGCTCTTCAGCATCGTGCACCTCCACTAATACGGTGAGACCCAGACTGGCGGCCACCTTTGCCAAATAGGAGAGATCCTGATCAGTGAGGATCGCCACAATCAACAAAGCAGCATCCGCTCCAGCAGCAC
>Ga0208894_1001795_pt1 | contig 12386 bp, 12 predicted proteins | sample ETNtaG_12_FD_185752 | JGI IMG/M metagenome (GOLD analysis project Ga0208894, IMG submission 185752) | Marine microbial and viral communities from oxygen minimum zone, Eastern Pacific Ocean - ETNP201306SV49 (SPAdes) (version 2) | ecosystem: Environmental > Aquatic > Marine > Oceanic ... | reverse complement strand
CACAGGATGTGTTACAGGTCTTGGTATTTTTTTATTTGGAATTTATAGTATGTGGAGATTGAAATAAGATTTTATCACCATTGGGATAGTAAAGATAACGAATAATTAAATTGAAGATTAGTTGTAGTTGCACTCATGGTTTTAACTAATCACAGAGATACGCATTTAGTGGAACAGCTCCGTCAGTGGTTTAATACCGAAAGAAATGTTGCAATAATTCTGGTTATCGGATTTTTATTTAGTTCGTTTTGGATAGTTTCCCAGCCTCATGATCTAAAACGTGAGGGGCATTTGAAGGATGAAGAGGGATATTATCCTTGGGCTGAACTGTATCTCGAAGGTTACTATTCATTGCCAATAGACAAGGCTAATGGCAATTATAGTTATCAAGAAAGTATAACAGTTGATTCAGAGGCTCAACCATTTCAAGTAAAATATACAATTATTGATTTAGATGCAGATGGGCTGAAAGATGACCTTAGCATAGATGTGAGCTATGAAAACGACGAACCAGTCACTCATGCTGTCGTTTACATCCCTAGTCCAGGCGGAGAAAGAATAGAATCAGTAACTAACGAGGAAGGACAAGCTCAACTTTATGATATTCCTTTTGGAACTCCACCCTTAATAGTTGAGCTTGAACGGGAAGGCGAACCAAGGTTGATAGTTCGTACCAATCTAGAGATGACTTTCAATGGACAGGCTAGGTACGGAGTTACTACGTTTACTACTGTTGAATTCTTATCAGATAGAACTTTAGGAGGTTTGCTGGAAGTATATTGGGCGAATGGAACTCCAGCTACAGATATAGAAGTAAGATTCAATGGACAATTGAAAGGCAATACAGATGACCAAGGCCATTTCGAATTGGGAGATTTAGAACAAAAACGAGGAAATTTCGAATTAAATGATGAGAATGAATCTCCAGGTAATTTTGATGTAATTCTTGAAGGACGTAATCTTGGTCAATCAGACATTAATGACCGAGTTCAAGTTAAGGTGCTTGAAAGGACCAAGTTGAGTGTTCATGCTCAAGATCTATTCAGCTCTCCAGTCCAAGGAGCAACAGTGGCGTTGTCTTCCGGCAAAGAATTAGGGACAACTCCATTAAATGGTACACTTACTATTGTTCAAGATTTAGAATTAGATGTTTATCAGATTAAAACCAATTGGAACATTGAAGGTTACGACCCACCCATGGCTTCGGGAATGGCTCCAGTAGGAGACGAATATCATTATGTCAATCATTGGCCACCTGGGCCTAGTTTGGTATTGATGCCATTAATAACGCTCGGTTTGGAGGGCCTATTTGGGACCTTGATGGCAGCTATGACTTGTATTGCAACCTATGGCTTGGGAAGGAGATGGTGGGGTTGGAGAACAGCAGCTTTAGCAACAGTTTTCACATATCTCAATGGCGTAATTTTAATTTTACAATTTGGCCAATGGATGGGAGATCTTGCAGCAGTAGCTTTTGCTCTTCCTGGTTTTTGGTTAGTAGTCGAAGCAACACATCTTTCCAAAAAAGAGACAGATTTTAGGTTACAGAAAGTAATGGCATTGACGATACTTGGTGGATTTCTAATAGGAATAGGCGTAACAATGCGTTATACTACAGTTCTTGTCTCAGGCTCTCCTTATTTGTATATTGGGTGGTATAATCTTCCAGATGGAAATATTAAAGAATTTAGTAGTCGTTTGAAGACAGCCTTGTCTTGGCCTCGAGTTAAAGAACCATTAATGCAGGCAGGAACTCTAACCTTAGGTCTTCTTTTGGTAGGTATACCTCTAGCAAATTATAATGACACTTATTTTGGAGGCCCATTAAATTCCGGATATCAATCTAAGAATGTTTTAGAAGTTAACGATGAGGGCGATAACATTACTGTTGAAACTCATGAAGCAGCTGGCACGATGTGGGATGGGTACGTCAATTTAGGCGAACAAGAAGTAGAAAATTTGGAGCAGATAAGCCGTTTTGTAGTAGCTTTCTTTCCTACTCTACTTCTCATACCTCCAGGTATATGGGCTTCCCGTAGAACAGCTCCAGCAAATGTAGCTCTACTCTATTGGTTAGGTGCCATTACGGCGATTTATTTGACCCAAGGATGGGTTTTGAACAATACATACACAGATATACGCTATTATCTTCCTCTAGCACCACCTTTAGGATTATTGGCAGCCAGGAGTGTTTTGACAATCGGCAAATCGTTAGAATATGGTAAGTTTGTAGTTGGTGCAATTTCATTACTTGTTGTATTTTCAGGAACAATGATTTTTTTAGAGGCAGAGGACGATCTTCAGACACGTTGGACATTAATGAACAATGGTCCAAGCCAACAACAGGTAATTGAAACAAATATTGAACAGTTAGTAAGCAATCCACAAGATTTCTATAACAAAAGAGTTCGTATAGGAGGTGGAGACGTAGTGGAGATTATCAACCCTTCAGTAGTGAGAATAGCAGACCCAGTTCATCCAGAGTCAGAAATACAGCTTGTTTTAGGTCCTAACCAAGTGGAATTGGAGGAAGGTGATAGAATTCAAGTCACGGGTAATTTCCGTGTAGATAATCATCCCAATAATCCAGACGGCCATGGTTTATTTTTAGAAAAAGCTCAAGATTTAGAAATAGTACAGATACAAATGGCTGCTGAAATGCCACCTCCAGGAGGTTTTGGAGAAAGGCCCAAGTTGGATTTAACACCTATACAAAAGCGCAGCATGATATTAGGAATTTTAGCAGGGATGATAACAAATGGTTTTGGGTTTTATGTTTATCGTAATAATCGAGCGAAATTATCTTGATTGTGTTTTAATTAGAAGCTATAAGCGTAACCAAAGTATATTGCAGCAATCAAGGCAATAATAATCACAAGAAGTAATTTCTTAGGAATAAATGCTAAAATAATATCTAATGCAGCACTAATTGGTGCGATTATAAGTTTTAGAATCATAATACCACATAGCTTATAGACTATTTAGTATTGTTTACTAAAGAAATTTAAAGAAAGATTTATTACTTACCTAACTTTTAGTGTATTTACATGAGGCATCCTTACGAAGTTAAGTTAAGTGAATTAGAAGCCAGGGTCGCCCGCCTAGAATCTTTTATTCGAAAAACTTACAAGAATCGCAAAATTCTAGCTTAAATTTAAGCTAATTTTTGTAATACACGCCCTTTGTAGCTTATTCAGCGTTACATCTATTGTATGTAAATAGATACAATATACTTAAGTACTAGTAATGAAAAATGGGTTCTATGTTTGACGCCATAAAGTCTATGCCAGCTAAGGTTTGTTTGTGTCTTTCATTCCTCATTGGAATATTGTACTCAATAAACTTTATATTTTTTTCATCGTGTTCTGTTGTGAACGGTGAAGGTTGTTTTGATTTGATATCTAATGGGGCCGCTCCAGAAGATGAAGCCTACGGAAGGGGAGCTGGAACACTGTATGTTGCAGGAGTTCTAATGTTTGGAGTTATTACTGGAAATTTACTAATATTGAATGAAGGCGCCCGTGGAAAATGGTCAATTATGCTTCCAACTATTGCAGGATTTACTTGTTTGGCAATTGTATTGGCACCACCATTCCAAGGCGATTATGAATCTGCAAACAACACTCCTCTTTATGCTACACTTGCAGCTTTAGGATTATACATTGGAGCATATGTAATGCTGAAAGAAGAAGGAGTTGACGAGGGCTTAGCTTTCAATATGGGAATTAAAATTGAAAATGAAGCTAAATATGCAATAATAGTTTCTTCCATAATCGGTACACTTTATTCATTAAATCATTTCTTTTTCGCAGATAGTTATGCAGGAGCAGGAGGCTCATCACTTATTCCAGGATTTGAAGATGGTTCATATTGGGAAGGTCATGAAGCATATAGCCCAATTGCAGCAGCACCGATAGCTTATCGGGTGTTAGCTTCATTCTTTGTCGTTTTTGTTTCAATGGGCTTGATTTTACTCACAAATGGTGCTAAAGGGAATTGGCCAGCAGCTCATGTTTTACTATTTGGAATCACATTCTTTGCACTATCTGTAATCATTGGAAATGTAGCCGTCAACGATCAAATAATTCCAGAGGGAGATAATGCAGGAACATGGGAAGCAGACACTAGTACAGTTACAGCAAATATTGCAGTTTCTGCATTTGTAATGCTTTTGAATATTTTTGCTTATTATAAAATGAGAGAAGAAGGAGTTGAAGAAGGAATGACTTTTGGAGGCGAAGATTTTGGAAATAGTGATGATTTCTTTTACAAGATGTATCCTGCAGTAACTGCAGGTTTTGTAGTTCTTCTACTAATTGCAAATTACGTAACACAGGTGCAATAATGGACGCAATCAAACAATACATGCAACCAAAATGGGTGTTGACAGGTGTTGGTACTCTATTCACAATCTTTACGTTGTTGACTTACGCTGAGATCTCGAACGCAGCGGAAACGGGATGGGGTGCTGATAATTACGATGATAGAGACGTTTTCTACGAGAAAGCGTGGTCTGCTACCTTCCTCCTCGTCGCAATTATTACAATTGTTTCTGGCCAATTTGTTGAAGGGAGAGCTCAGGCAATTCTTGCAATTACGATTGGAGGGGGCAATATCCTCATTTTCATACTAACGCTCCTTGCAGCTGGTGATTTGGGGTATGGCTACACAGATAGTCCTGCTAATTGGGCGATACCTATGATATGCGCGACTTGTATGCTAGTGTCAGGATATCTGCATTTAGAGGAGTAAAATGGATAAAGAGGCAAGAACGATGGACGCAAAAACAATTTTTCAACCTAAAATTTGGCTAACTTTATTCGTAGTTATGCATACGTTCCTGTTTGCTATTTGGATGTTATTGGGGCCTTTTATTGCTACAGATGCAGATATGACAGAATACTTAGAAGGCGAGAAAGGACTCTCTACAGAATTAGCTACCAACAGCGTAATAAGGGACGCTTTTCTTGAAGATGGGTTTTTCTTAGGTATAATGGCCATGTCTATTATTCCGCCATTTCTGGCAACAGCTTGGTTGTTAGAGGGGAGGCCACAGGCGCTGATGACGGTGGTTTGTGGAGGTACCTTGCTTTTCATGGTTACATTAGGAACATATGGTGATGTTGTAATTGCAGGTGCAGATCTCGCTCCTGATTTCATTATAGGATTTTTAATGGCTGGAGCTACAATTTATTCCGGATACATACGGCTTGAGGAGGAATAGAACATGGAAATACAGAAAGAAGAATAGAATTCAGCCAAAAAATATTTTTTGGCATTCTTTTATATACTTGACAAGAAAATAGTGTAATATGTTAGAAGGCAAAGCACTTGTTGTAGCAATAATGATGCTAACAGCTGCCCCGCTAGTAGTTACTGACGATGGAAGAGCCATAGTTGGAGATGTAACAAGTGATGTTACAGATATGTTTACAGACGAGAAGTCTGCAGAAGATCCAAAACGTGATGAGGTTTTAGATGATGCAGTTGATAAAACTAATGAAAAAGATTTAGAATTAGATAGAAAAGAATTAGCATCTAAAGATAGTGAAGAAGGAAAATCCTGTTATTACCTAGAAGAAATTAAAGAAGAAATGATAGGAGATAAGGAAGGCTGGGATAAAGAAGGTAAAGATGATTGGGACAAAGAAGATGCTTGGTCTGAAGAATTTAAAGCACTTTTAGAATCCTGTAAAGCAGGTGAAGAAGAATCTTGTGAGGAATTAGAAGCCTTAAGAGAAGAATTAGCTGAAGATCGCAAAGAAGAATCTGATGAAGAAGAATCAGAAGAACAAGAAAACGATGGTTCTAGAAGTGGAGACGACGGATGTAATTCGCCAGATTGTGAAAGTGACGAGGAATCTGAAGAGGAGTCCGAAAGAGAAGAATTAGATGAAGAATTCATTGCAGAAATGGAAGAATTAAAGGAAGCTTGTGGTGAAGGTAATGAAGAATCTTGTGAAGAACTTCGTGAAATAATTGCAGAATTAATGGCTAATCGTAGAGACGATATTCAATTAGTAATTGGCGAAGACGGTGTTGTCTATTATGAAGATCGTAAAGACAAAGACTGGGATAGAGAAGACAAAGATTGGAATCGTGGAGAGAAAGACTGGGATGAAGTTTGTCTAACTATGGAAGAGTGGAAAGAAGTTTTTGAAAAAGATAGAAAAGAAAAAGATTTTAGGCACAAAGACGACCACAAAAGAATGAATATTGAAGATTTCATGCATGTTTTAGAAGAAATGGGTGAAGAAGAAATTTCTGAAATTAAACAAATAACCAACACATCTGACGAAGAATGGGATGAAATGGTTGTAAAATTAGAAACAAAGAACATGACTGAAGAAGATTGGAAAACAGTCATGGAAAAAATGAAATTATTTTTCGAACATGAAATGAAAGTAGAGCGTGAAGAAATGGAAGCATTTAGAGCGCAAATGAAAGAATTTGATGATGCATGTGAAGCAGGTAACGAAACAGCTTGTGAAGAATTATCTGCAATGATGGCAGAAATCGAAGAGAACTTCAGAGAAGATAAAGAAGGATGCGAAGAGCGCGAAGAAGAAGAGTCTGACGAAGACGAATCCGAAGAAGATTTAGAATAATGGCAGATAAAGAGTCCGGCACATCATTTGCAAGTATGTTTGTAGGATCGCTTGGTTTTACAATTAGTATACTTTGTATTCTTGGTTTTTTCGTATCAAATTTTGCAATAGATTATATTGATAATAGAATCGAAGAAGACTGTGAGAGTGAAACTGGCCAGGTAGGGCAAATAGTTGGTGCAGACGAAGGGCAGTGTGATGAAGGGAGCTCAATACGTGACCTTCTTGCTTTGATTAGATATCCTTTGTTAATTGCCGGCATAGTCTTTTGTCTTTTAGCACTTCAAGTGTTTTGAAGCTAAAATAAGCAGTATTGATAATCTCTTAATTGTTTGTCAATCACACGAGCATTAGGAACAACCGTTTCTAATTCATTCCAAAAATCTGAGCTATGATTTTTTACTCGTGTATGAACTAATTCATGAAGTAAAATATAATCAATTAGGTGATTAGGCAAATGCAATAATTTCATATTAAGACTGATATTATCTTTTGATGAACATGATCCCCACCTAGTTCTTTGATTTCTTATTGAAACGTGATTATATTGAAAATCATGTTTTTTAGCAAGTTCAGATAATCGTTTTCCTAATTTTTCTCGAGCATCTTCTCTTTTGATTTTAGGTAGTTCTTTATTCTTTTCACTTAGTAATTTCATGTTTTTTGAATGCAGTTTAATCCAATCTATTTTTTGTTCTACAAATCGTTGAGCATTTTTCAATGTTTGTCTACGGGGAACAGTAACTCTTACAAAATCAGGTTTTACTGAAATAACAATTCTTTTTGCTCGATTATTCTTGATGTAATGAATAATTCCAACATCTTTATGCTCGATTTCGTAGTTCACTATATTGGGATAAAATTAGTGGTTTATAATCATACCACAAAGAGCTAAACCAAGCAAACCAAAAACCATTGCAGCTCTCAAGACATGTCCAGCTTCATTATCTTTTCCTTTTTTCAAGAAAGGTTTAACGGCGAATGAGCTAGCGATTGAAGGCAGTACGAAAACAATCAAATTTTGAGGTAAATAACCTAGAGCGAAAGGTAAAGAAAGTAGAATGGCTGAAGCAATAGCTAAAATCCATACAGTTCTGCGTGCTTTTTCATTTCCTAAAGCTTTAGGCAATGTGTTTCTATTATAGTCGCCATCTTGGTCATTAGTATCCATTATAATTTCTCTGGCAGTTGTAAGCGTCATTGCAGCAGCAGCTACCAACCACAAAAGAGGATCTGTGAAATGATCGATTGCAGCAGCTCCAAACAATATAGTTATTGCAACAGTACTAGCTATTGCAAGATTTCCCCAGACTATCCTCTTTTTTAGTGCTGGATTATAAGGTCCATCAAGTTCGTATGCTATCATTATGAGAAGAGCAACTAACCAAACAGCAACCGAATCTAGCCATGCTAATTCAGAAAAATTTGGTTCATTCATTATTATTGCAATAAGCGAAACTGCAGAAAGAATAATCATTCGGTAGCCGTATTTCTTTGCAGCTATTTCTGAAATATTTTCAGACGGTAATGGTCTTTGAGGATGGTTAACTCTATCGATGTCAATATCAAGTAAATCATTGATTGCAAACCATCCTGCAATGAACGCTCCAATACAAAAAGCGTGAAGAGTTAAGGGAATCAAAACGTTTCCATCCTTTATCCCGATTAGAACCGTACCTAGAACAATTGTAGAACATCCCCAGAGGACATTTGCACCTCTTGACAAATCCCACCAGTTGCGCAAATATTCTCTTCTGTTCACAGGACTAGATAGGTATGTTTCTATAAATAAAACACTGTATGCCACAGAAAGGTTTTTATGTTCAAGAAGTTTAGATAAAAAAGGAACATGAGCGCTAAAGTCCAAACAAAGTCAACAGTATCAAAAATAATGCACAAGGAAGTTATGACTGTTCGGTCAACAACATCAGCTCAACAATGTGCAGTTAAAATGACAAAAGAACGTGTTGGTTGCCTTATTGTTTTGGAGAAAAAAGAACCAGTTGGAATAATTACTGAAAGAGGATTTGCAGATCTTGTAAAGAAAGGTAATTTTGATTGTAAAGAAGTTAAAGCCCAAGATTTTATGACATCTCCAATTATTTCAGTTGATGTAAATTCAACATATGAGAAAGCAATGAGAATTTTTGAAAAGAAAGAAATCAAACGGATGCCTGTTGTTGATGAAGGGGACGTTGTAGGTCTCCTTACTTTGCGCAATCTAGTTACTCATTCTAAGAAAGCTATGAGGTCATTAAAAAAAGAAAATAACGTTCTCAAATCGATGGCTGAACAAAGAGGAATGACAAGAGAATAATTCCAATTCGGAATTCTTAATGAATTAAAACGACCTGTTCAAAAGGTCTCGTTTTTTTGCAGCATCTTTTGTTGGTTCAACTTCATCAGCTTCGTGTACAGTAGTTACATTAGGGCTAGGCTTAGCATTAGGGGCTGCAAGTTTTACGGTTTCGCCCTTATATTCTAGTGTTACATTATTGCCAGTGATTTGGATAATTTCTCCTCTGTCAAACCAAAATGTAAAACACGAAGAACAGCCGTCAATTGTCACCTGTTTTTTGAGTTTACCCTTCGCAGCATCTCCTCCTACTTCACTTATAAATCTACCAAATTGAATTAGTGCGCCAATTATAGGTAAAAACTCAAGAACCATTTCTCCAGTTATTTTCTTTGGATCTTTCATTACTTCCTCATGTCTAGACATCATTCTAGACTTTTTGTAGCCCAAATGAATTTCTTTCATTTTTATATGGCATTTGGGACAATCTAAAGTTCCAGTAGTTCCAGAGTTCAATAACTCAAATAAGTTATTTTGTCTCATTTTATTAAATCCAGGCCGTTTATGTTCCCATTTTTGAATTTCATTCTTGGTTAACATAACACCTTTACATTTTTTACAATGAGTAGTTTTGGAAATAATATCTATGCTTCTACCATACTTTAAGGGCCCACAACCTCTTGGACAGTTATGCACATTTTCTTCGGTTTTGATTATCCGAACCATATTTATGGCAATTAGAACAAAGATATAAACTTTCTTCAAAACATATTTTTGATATATTATAAAAAAATTATTTTTATATAGAAATGCCTTTAGTTTCGTATAACTATGAATTCATCGTCTAAATTTTCATTGTTTGCAGCAATAATTTTGCTAATTACAAGCGGCTGTACAGACAATCCTTATCGAGATGAAGATGTAATAGACAAAACTCCAGTATCATATGGAGTTTTAGTTCATCCTATGACAAATAATCATAGTGCAGCTCCAGGTTTTGATACAGACTTTATTTTGACAGTATACAATATCGGTTCTGAAACAGAGACATTTGATATAACAATTTTAAACAAAGATGAAGGAATAGAAAGCGTTTCTTTCGAGGGAAATGTTAGCAATCTTACAGTTCCAGCAGACGAAACCCTTCCTTTGATTGCAAATGTTAACCTTGCACCTTCAGCAACAGGAAAATTAAAAACAGATATTAAATTTAGTACAGAACCAAACGAAGAAAATATTACAATTTCACAAACCATAACATTGGAAGTCAATGCAGACGTTACTTTTGGAAACCAAACTAAAATTGGAGATCAAGTCAAAGTTCATTATGCAGGAATATTAGCTAAAGATTCAAAATTATTTGATTCTAGTATGGAATATGTATGGGACACTTATCCTTACTATAATTTTGGAGTTTCAGAAGATAATAGACATATTGAAACATTATCGGCAAGCAATATTGGGTGCTTCTTTGGATCTACTAAAGATGGCGTAATTCTTTCCTATGTAGATACAAGTTTTAGCGCTTACGAAGGAGGGCTAAGGGTTGGAATGGAAATTTATGAATTTAATACTCAGAAAATCAATACCTATGATGAGTTTTATGATGCAATAAATGCAACATTTGCCAACCAAACAGTAAATATTTCAGTAATTAATGAGACTGCAGGTTTAGATAATTATACCGTGAATATGACTGATCTTGGAGAATTCTATGAGGAATTTTATCCATATTATTATCAAACATGGATGGATGGCAAAGGTTTCATGGGAATTAATGCAGAGGAAAAAACCGCATTAAATTCAGAAGATTGTGCAGGAAGTAGAGTAATGATTACTGGTTTCGATAACAAAATGGTAGGCATGTATGAAGGTCAAACTTTAGCAATTAGAATGTCTGCAAAGGACGCGTATGGAGAATCAGGTTACAGTGCACTTGCAGGAGAAGATTTACTGTTCTTGATTGAAATGGTTGAAATTATAGAGTCAGAAGAGGAACCAGAGGAGGAATCTGAAAAGCCAGAAAATACATATTCTTGCGAAATTTCTTCAGAAGGCTTTTGCATATTTACAGGCACTCCACATAAACAAGGTTTAGAACCAGGCACGGACAATATTGTGGATCGTGAAGGAAATTATCTTTTTGGAATTGATGAAGCATTGGCAGTTAATTCAGAAGGAACTACGCTTCAAGCAAGAGGAACCCCAGCATTTGATGGAGACCAATTAATCCAATCTTCTCAAGAAGGTCTGAGTGAAGACGAGAAAGCATTCCACAAAGTAATGGCTATTATGTTTCCAATCCGCAATGCTTTGATGTATGATATTGCGTCCGTAAATCAAGATGAATGGAATTTATTAGTTAATGAACTTGAAACAAGGGAAATTAAGGAAACAACATTTACAGACGGACAGACTCCAAAAGATAATTATTATGGCCGACAAGGAATTTTTGACTTGGCTAAAAATCCAAATGGTAAGGACATTCATCATGATGTAATGAAATTCCTTGAAGAATCAGGTTTGTATTTGTTATGCCATGTTACTAGTGACGATTTTGCACAAATGCTTGCCGACACCCATCCTGAAGGGCATGAACCCTGTGAAGACGCAGGAATAACAACTAAAGTTCCATTTGATGTAACTCAGGATTACAATATGACAGTTACAGATGTAATCGATGGAGATACCTTCTATCTTGGAAATGGTGACAAAGTTAGGATGCTTGGAATTAATACTCCAGAATCTGGCAGACCTTATGCTCAGGAAGCTACAGATTTCTTAACAAATATGATTTTAGGGAAAGAAGTAACTCTTGTAAATGATAGTAAAAATGGAGATTCAGATTCATACGGGAGATTACTTGCCCATGTTTATGTTGATGATACATTTGTTAACTATGAGATAATCAAGGCAGGTTACGCATTTTGGTATCCTTATACTTCAGGAACTGATTTAGATACTGAATATGAAGAAGCTCAAGAATATGCCTCAAATAATACAGTAGGCCTTTGGACAGAATCTTCTTACAATTTAACCATAGATTACATTGAATATGATCCAGAAGATGACGAAACTGTAGGAGAATATTTAGTTCTAACAAATCATGAAAATTACAATGTGAGTATGGTTGGTTGGTTCTTACAAGATGAAGCTGCTCAAACAGCATACGAATTTAATTTTACGATATCCAATAATTCAAGTATTCGAATTTATACTGGTGATGGAACTGATAATTCAACAACATTGTACTGGGGTTGGCATCAAGGAATCTGGAATAATAGTGGAGATTTCGCTATAATTCAAGATGAAAATGGTTACTTGGTAGATAGCTACAGATACGATTAAAAGCGGAAGCCGGATGTCCATGGATGAGAGTGCTGGGGTGACCATGTGAGATTGAATGAAAAACGAATAGTATCTAATTTTAAAAAGAGCTTATAGTATGAGGAGACACTATGTTCTCAAGTCGTACAATTTCA
>Ga0208894_1001792_pt1 | contig 12408 bp, 15 predicted proteins | sample ETNtaG_12_FD_185752 | JGI IMG/M metagenome (GOLD analysis project Ga0208894, IMG submission 185752) | Marine microbial and viral communities from oxygen minimum zone, Eastern Pacific Ocean - ETNP201306SV49 (SPAdes) (version 2) | ecosystem: Environmental > Aquatic > Marine > Oceanic ... | reverse complement strand
CAAGAAATAATGAATAATGTTAAAAATTTTTTTATCATAATCTGCTTTGAATTTCATCTATTAATCCTTGATACCTTCTAATTATTCTTTGCCAAGTTCTAAATTTTTCATCATCTCTTGGACTGGCTTGTCCTGAAGCTCTTTCAGAAATAATTTTAAATCTTATTTCTAATGGATTTTCATTACTAACTCTTGCAATTAATCTTGTTCTAACAGTGTATTCTTTAAAAGAGTCTACAACCCAAGAAGTTCTTAGATAGTTTACATCACTATCATTTACTTCAAGAGCATCAAAATTTTCGACAACCAATCTAACTGCATTGATCCAAACTTGGTCTAAATCAGATCCTCTCGGATTTACAATAATATCATTATTTGCTAAGTCGGTTGAGAAAGTCGCTTGAAAAGACTGATCACGTGCAAGTGTTATATATTCTGTTTTCTGCATTTTAGGCATACCTTTCTGTCTACAGAATTTTTTGACTTCAGTTATGTATCCCACACCTGAAACTTGAACTGTTATACATTCATTTTTTGGAATTTTTATACCTGTAACGCTTCCCTGTCCAACTTCTTGACCATTTATATATATAATGAATGAATCGGAATTAGTAGTAATTGATGAACCTCCACCCCCAAAGCTTATTTGTGAATATGAAACCGTAGTTAAGAAAAAAGAAAGTATTAATATTAGTTTTTTCATAATTTTTTTACTTCAATTTAATAATATTTATTAACAAATGCATATTTCCTAAAATCTTGATATCCAGTTTTGTAGATTATGTTTAGACTAATTAACACTTCCCTTATGAAAAAACAATTAATTCAACAGATTAGAAAAATCGTTATTTTCTGTATTGGGAAATAAACAAACCTTCTAAACACTACCCTATTTACTCTAAACCTTTATAAACACTAATAAAATCAATATTTAAAGACTTCTAAACATTTATAAGGAATTATAAGGTTTTATGGGTTTATTGATGTTTTCGTGTAGAAAGCTCGTGTAGAAGCGTGTAGAAAACAAAAAATTAGTTATAACATCTATAGATAAAAACAGGTGGAAAATTGGAGAATGTATAACTCAATTTAACTTTTTTAAAATATCTTCTCAATCTTTTATAATCATATGGTGTATATTGAAACTGAATGTATTGACCACTTTTTCTGATAAATTTACTTGAGTTTTCAATTATTGTATTTTTTGTTTGAACACCAATAAGAGATAGAGGTAGAGAAGAGATAATATAATTTACCTTTTCAATTTTAAATTTCACTAAATAATCACCTATTTTTTCTGCATTATCGTTAATTACAATAGCTCTTTTATCCTGTATTTTGTCTTTTAATATATCGTAAAAAGTTTTATTAGTTTCAAAAATAAAAAACTTACATTCGGGTCCAATAAGTTTTAAGATTTCAGCTGTAAACACTCCTTTTCCTCCTCCAAATTCAACTACAGTATCTGCATTTAGTAAGTCAAGATTCCCATACATTTCTGTTCCTAAAGACTTACTGCTTGAAGAAATTGCACCTACACTTTTGTTTTTTAAGAACTCATTTAAATATGTCATATATGAATAATTATTAATTATTTATGGGTTCGCAGTCGAACGGGTAGGCCAGCACACCGGGTTGGAACACGGCGTCGGGTTCGAAACACTGCCAGTAGAAGAAGACAGAGGGCTGCACCCAGTGCAGGTAGGGGTCGCCGGCGGTGGTCAGAGGGTTCTGGTCTAGCGAGCGGACCTTGAACTTGAAGGCTGAATGCTGGTTGTCCCCAACTTGACCGGAGTAGCCGATGACCCCGCCTCTCTCGATGATAGATCCGAGCAGCGGCTGGCAGGACTCGGGATCTCTCTGTGATCCTTCTGTCGAGTTGTACTCGTAGTAGATTCGACCCGCCTCGGCACCCCCGCCGTCCCATCTCTCCTGGATCCCACAGGCGTCATTGTCGAGGTGTGCCTGGAGAAGCGGAGTTGTATAGAGGTGGTAGATACACATCACAAGCCCAGGCCAGTCGTCGTTGACCGACTCGAAACAGAGTGCGAGATCGTCAAAGGGTGCCTGATAGGAGTCTTGCGGGGTGTCCTGTCGGTACTCGGCGCTGCGGTTCTTGAACCCGACGAACCTCACGTCGAAGGGTGCGAGGATCGGTGTCTCCTTTGGCATCTTGATGTTCAGGCTGTGCTTGCCCTCATAGGGCGGCCACGAGGGCTCACCACCATCCGTTGGGCCAAGGGTCACCATCGCCGGATCGGCTTGGGTGCCGAAGCTGATGCTGCTGTTTTGGGTTCGGAGCAGATCGTGCATGCTGTTGATGCCGGTCATGTCTGCCGGCGGGCCTGTAACCGCAGAGGCGGTACCATCAGGAATCCCCCCAGGCCCCGTCATAGCCGCCGGAATAGTGAGCGAAACCGCCGGCGAGTCAGCCACAGTTGGTTGTTGAACAGTTGGAGTAGTTGTAGTATTAGTTGAGCCAGTTTGACTTCCAGATGTTGCGCTTGGAGAATAACTTTGACCTGAATCACTTTCCTTTGAACAAGATACTAACACTAAAACCATAAGTAAAATGAGATTATATTTTAGATGTTTTTTCATATGGTCTACATACTATTATTATCTCTTTAAATAATATAAAAATCCTATAAGATTAAATGATATATATCATAAATATCTATATTCCGGTATAATTTGATGGCGATATTAATTTCAGTTCATTGTCAGTCGATGCCGGCTTATCTGCGCGATCGGCCATTGTGTCTGCGTCGGGCGACGCACAGGCCGCCAACACGAAAGCCAGAACTAAGCCACCCGACAGGAACCATATTATTCTCATGGAACGACACAGCTTACAATTAAAAACATTAAGCATATTAAAAGTTTTTTCATATCTCTAATTTTTAAAAAAACCCCGTAATTAATTCTCCACAGAAATGAGTTCTCACCTCTCATCCTTAATTTTAACCGAGTTAGGCGTCACAACGCCTGCAGAGATAACCAGTTTGAATGCCGCTTCAACACTCATATCAAGTTCGAATGCATCTTTTTTCGCTATCAAGACAAAAAAACCTGAAGTTGGATTAGGGGTGGTTGGCACAAAAAGATTTATGGTTTCTTCACCGATAATAGATTCAGCTTCGCCTCTGTAATCACCTGATTGAAATGCGATTACCCAAATCCCCTTGCTTGGATATTGAATTAAAAATGCCTTTCTGAAACTTTCAGCTGAAGTATTAAATACAGTATCAGAAACTTTTTTTAACACGTTATATATGTTTCGAAAACCTGGAATTTTATTAAGGAGCTTTTCCCATAGGGCTACTAACTTTCGGCCTAATATATTAGTAACCAATAATCCTGTGATAAGTATGATTAACAATACCAAGATAATTCCAGATCCTGGAATAGTAGTTATAGCTTCTGGTAGGAATTTTTGTGGAACGAGACTATTAATAAGCTCTAAGAAGAACTTAATAACGATGACACTTAAAATTAGAGGTATCCAGAAAAGAAGACCTGAAATAAAATAATTTCTTAATCGGTTCAAATTTTTTAACATACTTGTTTCATATTTACTTATGTTTTTCCAAATATATAAATAATGCTAATAAATGACCTTTTTTTAGATCATTGTTGAATTTTTTTTCAACATTTTTTTAAATTGTGAAACATTCTTAATGGGAATGTCATTATACTCGTGTAGAACCGTGTAGAAAGTAACTTATAACACTCTGTTAAGCACTATGGATAAAGAGATTAGAAGAAACGTGATATTCTGTATAGGGAAATAAACTAAAACTTTCGTTCCATCCCTTTTAAAAAAACATTGGCTTCATTTTCCTTAAACACAGCTTTTTGACTGTCCCAGTGTAAGGTTTTGTTTGGGAATCTTCCCGCAATCACTCCTAATAAAATGGTTTCTGTTAATCTTGAAGAATAGGAAAATGGAGCGGAAGTTTCATCTCTACCCAAACATGCTTCTACAAACTGATGGTAGTGTTTGGGTGCATCCCTTTCATAATCGTTGACCGAGATACCCAACTTTCCTTCGGGGTCGAATTTTTTGACCTCTATTGGTTGGTATTCGCCGTCAACAATCAAACGTGGTGATTCCATAAAGTGAGGCAAAAGCAGTCTACCTTTCTCTCCCATAAACATGGCACCTTGCAAAGGTAATTTCTCTTTGTTGGGCAGTCTGAGTTCTTTGTGCGGCTTGGGAGCACCTTTTCCATCATGCCAAACCCATTCAAAATTTTCCGTAGTGTATTGCGTCCCCGGGAAAGTGAATATTACTTCATTTTTTTCGGGGTAACCAAAGCCATTGGGCTTTCTACATCTGTTTTTAATTGTATTTGGAACGTCTAAAGCCAGCGCATTGTAAGGGGTGTCAAAAATATGAACCCCCATATCTCCTAAGGTACCACAACCAAAATCGATTAGCTTTCTCCAGTTCGCGGGGTGGTATACATTCTCTTTAAAGGGGCGCTCTTCGGCCGTTCCCAACCAAAGGTTCCAGTCAAGGGTCGAAGGTACGAGGTCACTTCCAATGGGCTTTAGCCCATCATACCCCCAATTTTTGGGAGACCAAGCCCTTACTCGGCTTACCTTACCAATAATACCCGATTGAATTAAAAGGGTAGCCAGTTTATAGTCGTAAAAGGAATGCACCTGAATCCCCATTTGGGTGACTAAGTTTTTTTCTTCTGCTATTTTTCGCATTGCTCGCACTTCGGATACGTGATGTGCCAATGGCTTTTGACAATAAACGGGTTTATCCATTTCCATTGCCATAATGGAGGCGGGCGCATGGGTGTGATCGGGTGTCGAGACTATTACGGCATCAATTTCATTTGCCATTTCTTTAAGCATTACACGATAATCTTTATACGTTTTGGCATTTGGATGAATCTCACTGGCTTTTCTAATAGCATTGGAGTCAACATCACAAAGTCCCACTACCAGTACATCGGGATGAGAAGTAATCGATTTGAGATCAGAACTTCCCATACCTCCAATGCCTATATGAGCTGTTCTCAATTTGTTTTCTGTTATTCCCAGGGCCATGATCGATTTTGGTAAAAAAACAGTTGATGCAGCTGCAAGTGAGGTTTTTAAAAAATCTCTTTTTTTCATTGATGATGTGTTTAAAGTTTTTTGATTTTAATATTTCTAAAGGATAAATTACTGCCGTGGTCTTGAAAACCAATGTAACCCGTTTTATATTTACCATAATCTGGTGCATCGTTCCACTTACCAGAGTTTCTTCTTTTTTCCCAATCCTCAGACCAAGGCACAAAGGATAGTACTTTTTTACCATTTAACCAGTGTTCCACATTTTCGGGTGTAAAAATAATCCTGCTACTGTTCCACTGGCCGGGTGGGTAAAGTATTTTTTTGGTCTTATCGGCTACGTGCATAGCATAGTCAGCTGCAGTAAGTTGCCAGTCCTTTAATTCCCAATTGTGAATTTGGGCATAGTTTTCATCGTCCAAGAGTTGGTATTCCGGCGCTACAACAGGAGGGCCGCTATATCCTTCCTTGAGATGATAAAAAATACCGCTGTTGCCTCCCTTGGGAATATTCCACTCTACATAGAGTTCAAAATTATCAAATTCTTCAGCCCCATAAATGATGTCCCTACTTCCAGTGTAGTCATAATCCTCTTCAAAGATTTGGGCGGTAGTAAAGGTCAAAATACTGTCTACAATTTTCCATCCCGGTGGCATTTGATCTCCGTTGTAAGCCCTCCAGCCTTCTAATGAAGTTCCGTCAAAGAGGTTGATCCATTCACTAGATTTTTTATTAGGTTTTTCAGAACAAGCCAATAGGCTCAATACTGCTATTAGTAAAATGAATTTTTTCATATCTCTAATTTAATGATTTTATATTCTTTTCGTAGTAATATATTATAAAGCTTCTCTCTTCTTTAGTTGGATGCTAAAGTCCTTTTAAAATTTCTTTTAAACGTTGAATTCCTTGTTCTCTTGCTAAACGATTTGCTTCAGTTGCGTTTTCATTCTCTCCAGCTCTAAAAAAACCATGCCCTGCCCCATCATAAATAATTGGTTCAAATGGGTTTCTAGATGCTTCCATAGCAGATGCACTAGCTGCAATTGTTGCATTTACTCTATTATCATTTCCTCCGTAAAACCCATACACAGGTGCCTTAATATTAGAGTAAGAGGCCATATCACTAGGACCAGTTCCATAGCAAACAATTGCTGCTTCAATTTCGGAAGATTGAGTTGCAAATTGAAATGATTGGCTTCCACCCCAACAAAACCCAATAACAACTACCTTTCCATTACTAGAAGCAATCTTTTTGGAATAATCCACAGTCTTATTTAAGATGTCATTAATGACAGCGGGGTCAAGATTATATATCTCCGTTCGTGCATCATCTGAATTTTCATAATCAATTGTTCCACCTCCATTTGGTGCTGTACCTGAAAGAAAGTCGGGTGCAATTGCAATGTATCCCATTTCTGCAATTTGATCTGCCATACTTCGTGCCCAGTCGTTGAGTCCCCTATTTTCATGGATAAGTACAACTACAGGAACTTTTTCAGACACTTCTGGGTATACCAAAAAACTATTAATTTCATTTGTATTTGTATTAATTTTAACCCATTCATGATGACGAGGTGAAGTCTCAAGTCTTTCCAAGGAATTTTGAGCAAATAAAGTCCCCTGTAAAAGAAATAAAACTAATAATGATAATAGAAAGAGTCTTCTCATGTCTCTAATTCTTTTTTTTTCGTTTTTTCATACCTCTAATTAAGGTTTATTTGAAATGGGATTTTGAGTTTTTCCCAATGTAGGAATGCAACCACAGAATTTTCAGTAATATTTCCAAAGTTGTAGATAAGAAATTCCTGAAAAGGAGCCTCAACTGGTGTAACTGTTACTCTTAGCACATCTGCCGATTCATCATAACTGAAGCTACCCCATTGGTTATTATTCTTGTTGAATATAATAATCCAATCTGTTTCTGAAGGAATCATATGAATGCTGTATTTACCTGCTGCCAAAGCAGTTCCTTCTATTTTAACTTCATTGTTTAATTCTATCGTTGTATTTTCATTTGCACCTGCTCTCCATGGAAATGGTTTACCGTTAGAATATCTATCGCCTGAAGCTAATCCATAAGGGACCATATTACCCCAGACTACTCTACCTTTCACTGCAGGACGACTATAGTTGATGGTTATCTGCGTATCCACTCCAACATATTGAGTGACACTTGACTTTTGACTCTGCCTTATCTGATTAGCTTGTCCAAAAGAGTTGCTTGACACAAGAATAGTGATTAGCGAAACGAAGAAAGTAATTGTAGTTTTTGATGTTTTCATATCTCTAATTTAAGAATTTAAGTTTTATTCAAATAATCTAACCCAGTCAGCTTCTCCAGCAATGTAGGCAAACGAATATGGATTGCCTGTACTAAGCAACTTTTGATAATATGTTTTAGCTTTTAAAGTATCATTTTTTTCATATACATACCAGTTGGCTAAGCTATATAAAGCAACTTCATCAATTACGAGTTCAGATTCCTTAAGCACCCCCTTGTAAAATAAACATGATTGATGATAGCTCATATTTTCTATTATGTCCATGTTTTGGTAAACTTCATTAACAACAGCAATGGATTCTTCAATTTTATTTAGTCTTCTATAGATCATATATAACCAATGACCACCTGAAACAATATTATCATCGTATTTATGAGTAACACTTCTATTGTTGAATGCTTTGAGTGCATTGTTCATATCGTTTTTAAGATAATATGCCAGACCAAGATGATACCATATATTACCGTGAAGTGTACTTAGAGGAATATTTTTTGCATTTGGCAAACCATCAGGTTCTATTTGATCTTTTTTCTGATCAATTAATTGTACTGCTTTTTCAAAATCACTTATTGCATTATCATATTGACGGGTAGAAATGTATCTATGACCTCGGTGACGATAAAAACGAGCATCATTAGGATGGGTTTTTATTCCTAAGGTAAAAAGTTTAATAGCTTCTTTATAGTACCCCATATAAGCTGTTCTACGCCCATACCAAATTAGAGCTTCAGCATTATTCTGATTATCAAAATAGGTGATTTGTGCTGATTTAAATTGATCAAATGATTTTCCTTTTTCTATTTCAGTACTTCTTAGCGTATCCCCTAATAGTGTTATTGTTTCTATGGTTTGAGTAGGATTAATATTATTTTTTGAATTTTGATAAGAATCACAAGAAAATATTATCAAAAAAGTAAGTAGAAATAACCTTTTCATATCTCTAATTTAAGAATTTTATCATTTGTTATGGTGTGAACCATCACAATATCCTTCTGAATTTTTTGTGTTTCCACAACTAAATTTTTTCCTCTTATCCTTTTTCATTTCTCTAATTTACGGAACATCTGCTCTTATACTATCAATGGCTTTTTTAATATCAAATAAAACACGCGTACTGTTATTGGTAAGAACAATATAGCCACTTTTAGTCTCAATTTCATTAAATAAATAAGTTGCAAATCCAACCCATCCACCAGCATGAGAAACAGTTTTAGGTTTTGCTTTGTCTTCAAGGGACCATCCAAAGCCATATCTTGTCTTTTCACCATTATTGAGTATTCCCCAAGACCAAGCTTCATCTAAATATTCTTTTGGAAGAACTTTATAATTTACCAGTGCCATATTCCATTTGTACAAGTCATTTAATGTAGAGTATATTCCTCCATCTCCTCTTACATCATTAACAATATGATAGTCATTTAGCTTATAGTCTTTTTGATTTAGTGCTTTTTGATAACCAAATACACGGTTAGGCATATTAGGGTCATTACCTTCTTGATAATTGAAGAGTGTTGTGTTACTCATTCCAAAAGGTTCAAAAATATTCTCCTTTAAAAAATCTCGAAAGTGTTGCTTTGAAACTTTTTCTACGATTGAGGCTAAAACCATATACCCTGTATTGCTATATTCCCATTCTTCTCCAGGTTGAAAATTAAGTTTTGGATTAGTATCGTAAAAAATGTTTAAGATTTCGTTATTACCCAGAATATATCGTTTAGTTGATTTTTGAGGCATAAAATTTTCTTTTATTATTTCTATATAATCGGCAAGTCCTGAGGTATGGTGTAGTAAATGTTTTATTGTAATGTTATCGTGTGGAAAATCCGTTAATATAGTATTGACTTTTTGGTTATAGTATAAATTACCTGATTGTTTAAGCTTCATTATAGCTACACCTGTGAATTGCTTACTTACTGATGCTAAACGAAATTGAGAGTTTAAGGTTAAAGAATCTATTGGGTCAATAGATCTCAAACCATCTGAACTTTGAAAAACGATTTCTCCGTTTTCATAAACCAAAATATTGCCAGTCGTAAATCCCTTTGATTTCATATCTGAAATGAATTTAGCGTACTGATTTACTTTAGAATTTGTTAATGATGTCTCTTTTTGTTTGCAACTACTAAAAGAAAGAATTAGTAGGCCTATTAATACAAATTTAAGTGTTAGTTTCATTCTATGTCTTTTAATGTATGATTTAATAATTGTTACTACTAAGGGAAATAAAATAACTACTCCATATATCCAGGAACAATACCGTCTTTGTTAATATACGTTCCAACTGAACCAACTAAAGCGTTTTTAGATGATAACCCTATAAATTTTCTTATTTTGTAAGTAGAATTTATGCCAGTGCAATGAGCTCCTACAAAATATTTAACCCCAGCTTCTTTCATTTTATTTGCAGTCCATTTGAGCTTTTCATTATCAAGTTTTAGTAGATGAAAACCTCCAAGAATTTTATAAATCGGTCTGTCAGGCATTATTGTTTTTACATATTCTAAAGTGTTTGCAAGACCTGCGTGTCCACAACCACTTATAAGAACTATTCCATTTTCTGTATCAAAAAATAATGATTGGTCTTCTGGAATAGTATCTTCTGTTATTTTACCATTATAATCAATCATTTTCCCCAATTCACTCCAGTTTTTTTCATCATATTTTCTTGGAACTTTTCCTGTTGTCCATATACCAGGAATGATTTGAGAAGGCTTTGTGTGAGATATAAAATTTACACCAAGGTTTTGAATCTTATTTTTATTATTTAGAATATAGTGATCAGAACCTCTTGAATTAGGTCTTGAATAAAATATTCCCTCTCCTACGTGAGCATTAGAAAAAGAATTAGGGTGTTTTTCCCTTAAAGTGATTAATCCTCCTGTATGGTCTTTATGGTTATGGCTTAAAAAAACATCTTTTATATTGTTTAAGTCTATGTTTAGTTCCTTTGCATTTTGTAAAACAGTATTTTCTCTGGAGCCGGTATCAAATAAAATTCTTTGACCATCAGCTTCTATAATTGCTGAAAATCCCCATTCACCAATATGAGTGTCAGAAAGCATTGTGGAAAGAATAGTTACTTTGTAGTTATTAATTTTATTCGTTTGCCCAAAAGAAACTAAAGGAACAAACAGTAAAACAAGAAGTAGCTTTTTCATATTCCTAATTTAAATTTTATTTTTTAAATTCTTTTAAACTCCAATAAAGTGTGAGTATAAATAAAATCACTCTTAGATAAAATCCAAAGTTGAAATTACCATCACCTGCCAAGATTATAGCCCTAACTGCAAAATATATTGGAAAAATGAAATATAGATACTTTTTCATAGGGCATATTTATTAGTTTTTAATATATGGGTTAAGAATTTTAGTCACAGCCTTGTCCATACCATACGTCTTTAACCTTATAGTCTTCCCCATAGTCAACTATTTTTATTTTGTAGTCTTCTCCATACTCAACAACTTTCCATTTTCCAACCTTATCTTGACCATACCATACATATTTTATCCTCAAATCCTCACCATATTTTACAAATTTAACTTTGTAATCTTCACCATATTCAACAAATTTGATTTTACCATACAAATGACATCCTTTATTATTTTCTGAAAGAAGACATTCTGTATTGGGAAATGAAATCATTAAAAATATCACTATTGTATAGATATAATTAATCATCTTTTAGGTTTTTTGTTTTTTCTTTTTAGCCGCTCTTCTTTTTTAATTCTCCTTAACTCGGCATTTCTTTTCCTTTTATTGATCCTATGTTCAAGCTCTTGCATTTTTCTCTCATTTCTAAGCTGCTTCTTTTTTTTCTTTCTTGCAGCAGCCATTTCAGCATAAGATGACCATCCAAGCTTTCTTGCAGCTTTTTCTCTCGCCCTATCTGTTAATTTATCAAATTCAGATTCATCAAGAGCTCTCTGCTCATTATTTCTATATTCTTTGACCATCTTGCTCCAATCATCTATGTTGGCCCTCTTATCTCCAGTATATCCATAACTTATTTGACTGAATGTAAGTTGAATAGTTAAAACAGTAATTAAAAAAACTAATAGAGCTTTTTTCATATCTCTAATTTAAAAATTAGGGCTAAACTTATAATTATTATGAAATTCTTCAAGAAAATCTATTACTTCCTCTTTTGTATCGGCAATTTTAAATAGATCTAAATCTTCTTTGCTTATATGATTATTTTCTAAAAGAAGAGTCTTTTTTATCCAATCAATTATTCCTTCCCAATATTCAGAACCTACTAAGATAATTGGGAACTTTTCGACTTTATTTGTTTGAATTAAATTTATCGCTTCAAATAATTCATCTAAAGTTCCAAATCCACCTGGCAAAACAACAAATCCTTGAGCGTATTTTAAAAACATTACTTTTCTAACAAAGAAATAATCAAAACTTAATTGTTTGTCTTTATCTATAAATTTGTTGCTAGCTTCTTCAAAAGGTAGATCTATGCATAACCCAACTGACTTACCTTTTTTCTTATTAGCACCCTTATTAGCAGCTTCCATAATTCCAGGTCCTCCACCTGTTATAACTCCATAACCCCTACTAACAATTTCAGCTGCAATTTCATCTGCAAGTTTGTAATATTTATTATCAGGTTTAGTTCTGGCAGATCCAAAAATGGATATACAAGGACCTATAGCGCTTAACTTTTCATATCCTTCTACAAATTCACCCATTATTTTGAATATAGACCACGAGTCATTTGTCTTAGCCTCATTCCATTTTTTATTTTTATCTTCCTTCATAGTTAATTTTTATTCTAAGTTAAGAAATTTATTACACCCTAATTAACAGTAAAATAAACTAAAAATCTCTCGTCGTTATTTGTCGTGAAAAAAAATGAACCGCTTGTTAGATACTATGGATAAAAGGATTCAAAAAAAGAAGACATTCTGTATTGGTAAATGAAATAACTGCCTTATAATCTGTTAGTTATGTATTGTGCTTTTGCTTAATTAAGAATTTTATCAACAGGTTGTGTAATAATAGGGCTCTTAGGTCGTTAAATTTTCAATTCAATTTTGTAACTTT
>Ga0208894_1001783_pt1 | contig 12427 bp, 14 predicted proteins | sample ETNtaG_12_FD_185752 | JGI IMG/M metagenome (GOLD analysis project Ga0208894, IMG submission 185752) | Marine microbial and viral communities from oxygen minimum zone, Eastern Pacific Ocean - ETNP201306SV49 (SPAdes) (version 2) | ecosystem: Environmental > Aquatic > Marine > Oceanic ... | reverse complement strand
AACCTTTGTTTTAAATATAAAATCATACTTTGAATTAATAAGGGATGACTTAGCATTTAATAATCTAATTCTAGCCTGCTCAAGATCAAAAGAATTTAATGCTCCTAAATCATAACGTTCCTTTGAATTATCAAAAGCTAATGTTTGGGCCTCTAATGATTTTTGGGATGCTTGATAAGACTTTAAAGCTGCTTTTGCATCAGTAAATGACCTCTGAATACTAGATTCTAAATTTAATTTAGCCTGTTCAAGGGCCAAATTACTATTATTTTCAAGAAGTTTTGATTTAGTAACTCCAGCTTTTGTTTGATTCCTACTAAAAATTGGTATAGAAATATTCATATTTACTGAATGTCCTTTATTTTCATCAATTTGATCGATAAATGGATCATCATCTGTTAAATTAGAAAAATTTGCAGCGGCATTAAATCCATATCCAAATGAAATATTAGGGAAATAAGCACTTTTAGAAATTTTAGTATTTAATTTTGCAATTTCAATATCTCGTTCTGCAACTTTAATTTCATTTCTGTTTTCTAATGCATAATTAAGAATTGGCCTAATGTCCTTATACATAATATTTTCAGATGGGACATCAATTTCAATTACTGATATATCAAACCCTTCATAAGGAATTTGTAGTAGCTGTGATAAATTCAATAATGCCAGCTCATGATTATTCTCAGCAATTGTTAAATTCTGACTATCCAAACTTAGTATGGCTTGTGCATCAATCAAAGTTGATGCCGGCTGTACTCCCGATTCAACAAGAGCTTGAACTTGTTTTACTTGAATGACTGAAAATTCATATTGGGATCTAGCCAATTCTAGATTTTCTTTATTAAATAAAACATTTAAATAAACATTAGCTACATTTAAAGAAATGTCATCTCTTAATTTTCCTAGCTCATATTTATTTTTTTCAAGAGTTAGTTTGCTTTGATTCAAAATATTTACATTTCTGAATCCATTAAAAATAGTTTGTGAAAGACCTATTCCTAAACTTGATGAATAAAATTCTCTATCAGCAAATTCTCCTTGATATAGTTCAACCTTTCCTACATTCATAGATCCTGAAATATTAGAATTAACTCCAGGCATAAAATTACCCTTTGCACTAATTACATCCTGTTCATTTGATAGAATACTGTTTCTTACTTGAAGAATTGAAATATTATTTTCTAAAGCATAAATAACACATTCTTCAAGTGTCCAAACTTTTTCCTGACTAAAAATTGATTGTCCAATTATTAGAATAATTATTACTAAAATTTTACTTTTCATAAATACCAATTTTAAAATTAAATTAATCTTTCACTTAATCATCTATCTGTTCCTGACTTTTTTTCTCATCCTCATCAGTTACTATATTCCATACCTTTATTTCATCATTTTCAGTAACGCCATCTAAAATTTCTACGTTAATACCATCAGAAATTCCAATTTCAACATTCTTTGTCATATATGTACCATCCTTTTGTTTAATCTCAACAAATGATTTATCTGTCAATCTATTGAATTGTAATAAAGATTCCTTAATACATAAAATATTTTCCTTATTTCCTGTTTCAATAATTGCATTAGCACTATAGCCAGCTCTTACATTTACATTCTGTGGAATATTTACATTAGCTTTTATTACAAATTGTACAGCTCCTGCCAGCTCTATTCCTTTGGGAGCCACAAAAGTTAATTTTGCATTAAATTCTTCTTCTTCTAAAGCGCCTAATACAACCTTAATTTCAGAACCTTCCTCTATTTTAGAAACCTCTGTTTCATCTACCTGTCCCTCAAATATCATAATAGTCATGTCTGCAACTGTAGCAATTGTAGTTCCGGCATTAAAATTATTACTCTCAATTACCTGATCTCCCTCTCTTACAGGAATTTCAAGAATTGTACCAGCTATTTGAGCTAAAATATTTGTATTAGCTGTACTGCCTCCAGTTAGGGTTCCTTTCTTTATAATTTTATAATCATTTTGAGCTTGAGTTAATGCTTCCTTGGACTGCTCCATTGAAAGCTCACTATTTTCAAAATCTTGTTTGGAAATAACTCCCTTTTCAAACAGCTTTTTACTTCTATCAAATAAAGTTTTTGAATTATTATAGGACAATCTTGCTGAATTAATTCTACTATTAGCGCTAATAACTGCTTGCTCATTAGGAACCACTCGAATACTAGCTATTAAATCTCCTCTTCTAACTATATCTCCTTCCTCAACTAATATTTTATCTATAATTCCGCTAACTTGAGGTTTTAATTCAATTTCATCTTCAGGGTTTAATTTTCCTGTCGCCACTACTTCTTTTACAATAGAGGTGTAAAATGGTTTCTCAGTTTCATAGTCTATAATTTCACTAGCATTGGCGTCTTTAAAATATTTTAGCACAAATAGCAAGGATAAAACTACCCCTACAATTACTACGATTTTTAATGTTTTTTTCATATTATTTTTTTTATTTATTCTTCTCTTAATGCGTCTATTGGTTTAATAATTGTTGCCCTTGTTGCTGGAATTAATCCAATTAATGATCCAAAAATAACAAGGATAATCAAGGAAACAAAGACAATAAATATAGAAACTGATGCATTTACTAATACTGAATCTGGACCTTGTCCAAAGGCAGAGTCCATTACCATTAATATTCCGCCTCCTGAAATTATTCCAAAAATTCCAGCAATAACTGTTAATACAACTGCTTCTAATACAATTTGTCTTTTTATCTCAAATGGAGTTGCTCCAATTGCTCTTCTAATTCCTATTTCTTTTGTTCTTTCTTTTACTGTAATTAGCAGTATATTTCCAATGGCAAAAACACCTGCTATTAATGTTGCTATTCCTACAAACCAAGTAAGGAATTGCATTCCTAACAAAAATCCTTCAAATCTTTTGAATAGTTCTCCAAGGTTAAAACTTCCAAAAGCTCTATTATCATCAGGGTGTACAAAATTTAGATTTTTTAATGTAAGCTTGACATCCTTTTCAATTTGTAAAATATCATATCCGTCTTTGCCCGTTACCATTATCCACCCAATATTATCTCCTTGATTATAAACCTTCTGAAAGGTTGTAAAAGGGATATGAATCTGTCCTCCAAAATCAAAATTACCTTGCTTAAAAACCCCTATGACCTTATAGTTAATATCATCAATTTCAATATATTCGCCTATTGCATCTACATCTTTTTCAAACAATTGTTCATAGGCATCAGATGAAATAACAGCAACCTTTTTAGTCTGTTCAATATCATTTTGATTAATGAACCTGCCACTTGTTAAATTCTTTTTATTCACTTTATCCAATAATGGAAAATCTCCACTTATACCAAAGCCAGCAGACAAAATACCTCTAACTACTTGAGATTGTCTTTGATTACGAGGAACTAAAAATTTAATCCCTTCAGCATTATTTTTTATCTTATCAACATGAGAAAATTTTAATCTTGGTGCTCTTCCTTCTTGATATCCTTTAAAAGGCATGCTCGTTGATTGTCCCCAAATAAAAACACTATTTGTGGCATAGTCCCCAAATTGGACATTAAACTTATTTTCTATTCCTCTCGCTGATCCTAAAAGTCCAATTAAAAGTAAAATCCCCCACCAAACACCAATCATCGTTATAATGGTTCTAATTTTATTTTTGGTTAAGCTTTCTGAAAGCTCTTGCCATGTGTCAAAATCAAATAAAAATCTAAACATAATTATTCATCTCTTAGTGCATCAATTGGTTTTATTAATGAAGCTCTATTAGCAGGCACCCATGCTGCAATAGTCCCAGCTATAACAAGTGTTATTGTGGCTCCAACAACAAGACTTGTACTCACCCCAGGATCTTTTATAAAATATTCCTTTAATGTTTCTTCCATTGAAGTTAGAATTACACTACCAGCAACTAGTCCAAGAAATCCTGAAATTGAAGTAATTAAAATTGATTCAAAAGTTATTAAAAGCTTTATAGAGTTTGGTGGAGCTCCCAAAGCTTTTCGAATACCTATCTCTTTTGTTCTTTCTTTAACAATGAAGATCATAATATTACTAATTCCTACAATACCGGCTATTAATGTTCCAAAGCCAATAATAAGTACTAGAATAGACAATACAGCATTAAATTGCGATGTATTTTCCAATTCCTGAGCCTGATTCCTTATTCTAACTGCACGTTGATCTTCAGGTGCAATAGTAAAAAACTTCTTAATTCTCCTTAGCAGCTTGTTGCTAAATGCAATGGCTTGATCGCCTGACATACTTGGATTGAATGTTAAATTTATCTGATCAATATAATCATTGCTGCCATAGATTTGTTGTGCTGTACTAATAGGCATGTAGATAATTCTTTCTTCATTACTATCTGATCCTTCTGCCTTATCAACATATAATCCAACCACCTTGTATTTTATCTTACTAAGATCTATATGTTTTCCAATAGGGTCCTTTCCATTAAATAAATCCTCCCACACTAATTTTCCTATAACAATATTTTTTTCCCTATTTTTTATATCTAATTGATTGATATATCTTCCTTTTATAATATCTGTTTTTTCAATGAACTGATGATCTGGATTCACAGCACGTATAGTATAGCTGCTTTTTTCATCCATATATGAAGCTGTAAGATTTTTATATACTCTTCCAGTAATAAACTCTATGTCATTTTTATATTCTTTTTTTAAGGTTTCATATAGCTCATTATCAAATTGTATTTTTCTTCCTACCTGCATCCCCTTAACAGCTTTTGATGTCCTTCCTGAAAAAATAAAAATTGAATTATTTGCATCTCCCGCAAATTCAGCATTAAAAGAATTTTGTAACCCATTGGCAACTCCAAATAATATAGCAAAAAGCATTATAGCAAAGGCAACCGTAAATCCTGAAAGAAGAGTTCTTAGCTTATTCTTACTAATACTCTGAAAAATTTCTCTAAAGAATCCTAAATCAATCATATCTAAACCCTAACCTGTTTAATTTTTTTATCTTCCATAATAACTCCATCCTTTAATCTTACCACCCTCTTACACATTTTAGAAATATCTGTTTCATGAGTGACAATAAGAAGGGTTCTGCCTTCATCATTAAGTTGTTGTAAAAATTGCATTATTTCAGCTGATGTAGTAGAATCTAAAGCTCCCGTAGGTTCATCTGCTAATAAAAGTTTAGGTTCTGAGGCAAGTGCTCTAGCAATGGCTACTCTTTGTTTTTGACCTCCTGATAATTCATTAGGATGGTGGCTTGCCCAATCTTTAAGTCCAACCTTATCTAAATGAAACAGCGCTTTTTTCTGTCTTTCTTTTCTGCCTAATCCTTGATAATATAAAGGAAGTGCAACATTTTCTAATGCATTTTTAAAGTTTATTAAATTAAAAGACTGGAAAACAAAGCCTAAAAACTTATTTCTATATTGAGCGGCCTTTTTTTCATTTAAATTTTTTATTTCAACACCATCTAAGGTATATTCACCTTCATCATGCTCATCAAGAATTCCAATAATATTTAATAATGTTGATTTTCCTGAACCAGAAGACCCCATAATTGCAACCATCTCCCCATTTTCTATATTTAAATCTATACCTTTTAAAACGTGCAAACTTGAATCACCCATTTTATAAGATTTATGAAGTTTATTTATTTTAAGCATATATTTTTTATTAATAATTTTTATTAAATTTTAGACTGCAAACATGAAAAATAATATAAATTCTTCCTGTTAATTGCATGTTAAAATTTTATTTTTAATTTTCTTTTATAGTTTGAATATCCTTAAAAAACTGTTCAAATAATTTCACTCCCTTAGAAGTTATTTTATATCTAGTTTTAGGATAATTATTTTCAAAACATTTTTTTACATTAATATATTTTTCCTGTCCTAATTTTTTTAATTGAATACTCAAATTCCCCTTTGTTGATTCTGTGACTTTTAATAAATAGTTAAAATCACATGTGTCAACAGAAATTAATGTTGACATTATTTTTAATCGAATGATATTAAAAAGTATTTTATCCACAGCTACTTAGTCATTAGATTTATGGAAATATAAAAACAACCCTGGAACTGTAAAACCTAAGGTTAAGGATAATAGATTTACAAGAACATATGAGATCTCGGGAAATATTGCTGATAATGTCAATATCACTAATATTGACCCTCCGCCAAGAGTAACTGGTAAATACTTAATTAATATACCAGAAATTATTAGGCAAATAGCAGAAGTAAATAAAATTAAAAATTGGATTATTGTACCTACAAACCCATGGAAAACAGACAAGAGAATGATAAATATCCATGCAATTCCAAATGTAATCCAAATGATTTTTATCGTTCTACTTAAATGGGTCTCATATCCTATTTTTCTTCCAGCCTTAATATTATAATTTGTCATAAAGCCACTTCCTAATAGTGGTATAATAGACCAAAATAGTATATGATATATATCTGCTTCGAACAAATGCAAGACATTAAAATATATAATGGACATTATTGAAATTAAGACACCCCAGAAAATCAAATTCAATGAAAATGGTCTGAGTTGTTCCTTGGTTTTATTAATCATTTGATTAATAATTTCAATCTGTTTTTTTGATTCCATAATTTAAAAATTTGAACAAATATAAACTAGTTTATTTTATAAACCTAATAATAGGCTATAATTATTATTAACTAAATAACGTAAAATCAATCAATATCAATTAATATCCCAGTGCTGTTCTTAGTTATTACAATCCAATCATAAAGGAAGCCTTGTTCTTGAAGATTAATTAATAGATCTGGAAAAGAAAAAAGATTCAATAATAGAAAAGTTAACCAAAGGAAAAATAAAATAGCAAAAACATAAGGGTTAACTATTGTTCTTTTAAACATAATTTTAGCGGCAATAATAATACTAATTCCAATGGTGAGCAATAGCCCTATACAAACTGAAATTAGATGATAAGATGCAATATCCAGATTATTTGATAAATTAAATAGATTAACTAAAATTATAATCAAGAACATAAAACATAAAGCAGCTATAAATGTTATAATGATAAATAAAATCAGCCTAAAAAGAATAATTAACATTTTTGCTAAAGTGTTAATTAATGGGGCTATTAATCTAAATGGAAATAAAAAAATCTTTGTTAATGTGCTTTCCTTACCGTTTTTTTTAGCTGTATTTTTTTTAATAAAATCCTCTATATTTGATAGGTTAATATTATATCCTGACATATTCATCTTTTGGCCAATACTACTAGCCTCCTTTGTAAAAATCCATAAAAATATATAGAGCAGTAACCCAAATCCTCCAAAGAAAATGCTTATAAAGAAAAAGACCCTAATTAAAGTCACGTCAAGGTTAAGATAATTAGCCATTCCCTTTGCAACTCCTCCAATTATATTCTCCTCAGGATCCCTATAAAAAGTTTTTCTAAGGTTGACATCAAAATCCTTAGTTGGAACTCCTATCCAACAAATTATATATGCAATTAACCCAAGACCTCCTAAAGAGGCAAGAATCAATACAATTCTTACAATTATTGGATCAATCTTAAAGTATTGAGCAATACCTGCACCTACACCAGCAATTATACGATTACTTGAATCTCTGTATAATTTTCTATCTTCATATGTGTCATTATTTTGTTTTTCTTGGTTTGTTTCATTCCCATAAGCTTCTTTAAAATCATCCAGTGTTCCCATTATTTTAATCATCTTTCTTACATCGTCTAAATCAATAATGTTTTTATTCACTGAAATTTTGGAAGAAAAATTTTCTGCTATTCTAAGTTCAAAATCTATAATGATTTCACCTTGGTCATCAATTGTATTGAAATATTTTTTTACTGATATCAGATATTTTTTTAAAATATCATAAGCATCTTCATCAATATTAAAAATAGATTGACCGATATTGACTGTAAATGTTTTTTTCATGCTATTTTTTTGATTTTAATAATTTTTTAACTGAAGAATCTATTTCTTTCCATGAAACAATTAGTTCTGAAATATATTTTATTCCAAGATCTGTAATGGAGTAATACTTTCGAGGAGGCCCCTGGGTAGACTCCTTCCACTGGTGTTTAATATAGCCTGAAAGTTTAAGTCTATTTAAAAGGGGGTACACAGTCCCTTCTACTACTATTATTTTAGATTTTTTTAATTCCTCTATAATATCAGAAGTATAGACTTCATTTCTTGAAATAATTTGCAAAACACAAAACTCAAGCAGTCCTTTTCTTATTTGAATTTTAAAATTTTCAGTACTCAATTGTAAATAAGGGATTAGTTTATTTCTGTTTTTTCAATTCTAATAATAATTATTTCTTTACCATTTTCTTCCTTTTCCTCAGAAGTAATAATCCACTCTCCTATAATTCCATCTAAATTTTGACCATCAATAGTTAAGTGAATATCGTTCTTTGCTTCAACGCTAGGTTTCACATCAAGACTACATGAAGTTAGAGTAAATGCGAAAGCTAATAAAATCAATAATTGTTTTTTTGTTTTTTTCATAATAATTTGTTTGTTTAAATTGTACGGAATCTTCTTCTCTGATTCCATTTAATTATTTTAGTTTCTCCAAGAATATTTAATCTAGAAACTTTTATATTAAATATGTTTCTAGTTTCATTTAATTGAGTATTTCCATTTTTTATTTCCATATTTTATTTTTTATTTATACTTATTGTTTTAGTTGCCTAAACTAAAAGTTGCTTTGATTAGAAGTGTATTTTCTGGTTTATCTTTTAATCCAAGACTAATCCCATCAACTAAGCTTTCTGAGGTGTCTATAAAGGTGTTTAATCCTTGTGACCAAACAAAATACAATTCTGAGCCTCTTCTATATTCCCAACGTACAACTAAATTTGATCTAAACTGTACTGTAGAAAAATTAGGGTTGTAAAATCCATAGTCTGAAATTTCGTCAAGATTATGATCAATACTGTAATAATTATCTGTAAAATCTATTTGATTTTCGTTATAAAGATTAAATCTATTATTTAAATTATCTGCAGTAGGATTTGTAACGTATTTAAACTGATTATATTTAGCTCTAAAAATAAAAGGCTGACCATAATATTGAAAAGTTAGTTTGGGGTTCACAGTATAGTTTACTCTTATTGAGGCCGATAATATATGTGAGTCCAAACTAGCTAAAATGTATTTATTAGAACCATCATAATTTACAGTAGTAAAATATTGTGTTTTATTTGGGTTGTGTACATACTCAGGATTTATAGAAAACAGTAGTTTATCTGATGGAGAATAGGTAAAGCGAGTCTCTAGTTTAAACATCGAAAAATTATTTTGTGTTGCTTGTGAATAAATAGCCCCTACCATACCTGTTAATTTTTTACTTTCGTCACTCATTATAAATGTGTATATCCAATTCTCTTGATTAAATTTCCATCTAGGTCCGCCTCGTAAAAAGGTATTAATATAAATTCTTGGCTTATGTGAGCCTCCCATATTAATTGCATAATTGTTTTTAAATCTAATTCCTCCACCTAATTGATACTGCGTTCGGTTATGATTGCCTTCAAAATCATAAGTTGAAAACTGCTCAAATCCAATATCAAAATCTCTAATATTTCCTTTCGGTTTTAAGCTCCTATACCTAACTCGTGCAAACTGAGCCTTATGATCAGCTTGTTTTAAAAAGCCTAAATCATTTAGCTCCAATTCTGGGGAATGCCAATCAAATCCAAGGTCATATGTCCAATTTCCACCCCCTTGTTTACCAATCATAAATACACCTCCTGTCCCTGTTAAGCTAGTTTTAGTTGGATCAGCTTCTATATGAGTTGCATCAGCTCTTTGAAATAAATGTGTGATTGATGTTTGGGTTCTATATATAGATTCTTCACTTCCTTTTACATTGCTTCCAATAAATTTTCCTTCAAAATAATAGTTTCTGTTATTCCATTGATGTTTGAAATCTATCCCTGCTGTTTTAGCTGATTTATGAAGGAAATTTAAATTGTCTGGTAATTCAGATCTATTTGTAGATGTAAAAATTCCACCAACATAAGTGTTATTATCATTAAAATCTTTTTGTATTCTTGTCACTAAATAATTTGTAAGTGGTTCCACTTTCTCCCTTCTATCATTTTCCCCATCACTAACATTAGCATATTCATTTGCTGTTACACTCTCAAGGACTCCAATAGACCATCCATTTTCTGTTTTGCCAGAAAATTTAGCTGCACCTATTATTTTAGTAAATTGAGGTGATTTATAGTATTCTCCAGAATTTAAACTTGGTGAACCACTTGGAGCCTTTCCAATCCTTCTAGAAAAAAACAGGTTGTCATCTTTAGGGCCAAAACTATAGTCAAAAATATTCTTACTCTCTACAAAGAATGGTCTTTTTTCATCCATGAAAATTTCGAAACCATCTAGAGTAATTACAGATGGATCTGCCTCAACTTGTCCGAAATCGGGATTAAAAGTTAAATCTAAAATTAAATCATTAGTAATTCCAAACTTGGCATCTAACCCTCCATCAAAATTAGTGTCTTTTCCATCTTTATAAGGATTGTTAGCTACACTTTCATATGTATTCATTGAAGTAGTCAGAAAAGGACGAATATCTAATTGATTCTTAGATTTAAGATTTAATCCATGCAATTCTCCGCTTTCACTTACCCATCCAGCTGCATCTTTTGGAATATGATCCCATAATGACATTTCATTTATTCGATAAATTTGTCTCATTATATTAAGTCCCCAAATAATATTATTTCCATCTTTAAATCTTAGTTGATTTAAAGGTATTTTCATCTCAGCATTCCATCCAAGATCATCAATTGTCGTTTTTACCTCCCATATGGGGTCCCAAGATAGATCTTCATTTTCTCCATTATCTGAAACAATCCAATCTTGTTTATCCCCACCAGCTCCAACACCAAACATAAATGAAGTTCGTAAATCATGGTAGCTATCAATAGCAAAAACGACAAAATCACTATTTACATTATCTCTTCTAGATATTCTACTAATTATTTTTTCTGGATCAGAATCATAAGCTCTTACAGCTATATAAAGATTGTCATCATCGTATAATATTTTAAATTTTGTTTCTTGACTAGGACTCGTATTATTGTCAGGATCAAATTCAATGAAATCTCCTCCCCATTTACCATTGTCCCAAATAGATTCATTTAATAACCCATCTATTGTGGGAATATTTGCTTTATCTATTTTTACAGTGGTGTATACCTTTTTCACATTAGGATCATTTTTTGTTTTCCCGTAGAAAAAATTATTTACAAATAATAATAGTAAAATTAATGTTTTTATTCTGTTTTGCATAGTACTATGTATTACAAGGTAGCAAAACTAAACAAAAAATTGGATTAGGCAAATTATTTTTAGAAAAAAAATTATAAATAATATTAATGTTTTTATTCAGTCTTGCATAGTTCTATTTATTACAAGGGAGTGTAAATAAATCTTCAACCTTACATTTAAGAGTTTTTGCAATTTTTAATGCAAGAACAGTTGAAGGAACATAAATTCCATTTTCAATAGCATTAATGCTTTTTCTTGAAACCTCTGCTCTTTCCGAAAGTTCTTGTTGAGTTAACCCGGCAGAATTTCTAATTTCTTGAAGATTATTTAAAAGGTTTTTATGATCTCTTCCCAAAACTATTTCTTTTCATAGCTTTCAACTGTGTCGGTTATTTCATCTGGTTGATTTGGGTAAACATACCCTGCAATCATCTGCCCAATGCCGCTAAATGCCACTAATAATCCAGCTCCAAAAACAACATTTAACCCAAGTCCGTAATAACCAAGAAGTGATAATCCAATTCCTGTAAAAATTGTAACTAAACCAGTTCTTCTTAAATCAGTAGATGATTTTTTTTCCTTCAAACTTTCAACTATTTCTTGTATTTTTTCTCCATCTTTTATGTTTTTAGAAACTTCAATAATAGCGTCATATTTATTTTTTTTATTTCTTGACTCATATATAAAAACTATCAAAACAATAAATACAGGCATAAGTATTGCAAAAACTGGAATTAATATTCCTGTAATATGGGGATCAGGAATAGGCGGAATGATAAACATAGTATTAATAAGCATAATTTTATAATTTTTTGATTAATGTAACGCAAACTTAACATTTTTTTAATGAAACGCAAAGGTTACATATAAAAATTTGTAAAATAATTTATTTTTTGAATTTTTTGTAGATAATAAAACCTATAAGCGCTACAACTATATATGGAATAGCCATTAAATAAATTATTCCATCATTTAGCCCAGCTGATACACTTTGATCTTCTTGAGTTTCCAATACTGCTCTACACATAGCGCATTGACTAAAAAGATCAGTCAAATTGAAAAAGTAAATTAATATGAGAATTTTAAACTTGTTCATGTTAATAATAAGGAGATATCATTAAATAGACTATTACACCTGTTACAGCTACATAGAGCCAT
>Ga0208894_1001762_pt1 | contig 12528 bp, 5 predicted proteins | sample ETNtaG_12_FD_185752 | JGI IMG/M metagenome (GOLD analysis project Ga0208894, IMG submission 185752) | Marine microbial and viral communities from oxygen minimum zone, Eastern Pacific Ocean - ETNP201306SV49 (SPAdes) (version 2) | ecosystem: Environmental > Aquatic > Marine > Oceanic ... | reverse complement strand
GGCATATTCTACAGCTGCTCCTGACTACATTGCTGAAAATGCAACTGTTTTTGATGGTCCGGGTGGAAACCTACTTAGAGAAGGAACTAATGGCTGGACTTGTTTGCCGGCAAATCCAAGGGGAATGTCTGATCCAGAAAATGGATGGATAGATCCTCACGAAGCAATGCCAGCATGTGGTGATGGAGAATTTTTTAAATGGGTTGGGGCATACTTTGCCGGTGAAACTCCTGTAATGGAGAAAGATGGATTCGCATGGATGCTGCATGGTGATATGGGAGAGGACAATACAACTCCTATGGTTATGAATAAGGAAGATGCTGCTCCTGGACACTGGATTGAGTCTGGGCCACATCTAATGATGATGCCAAAAGATCCAAGCTCATTGGAAGGAATGACAACAGACTTTAACTCAGGTGCACCTTATGTGATGTTTGCTGGTACTCCATATGCACATGTAATGTATCCTGTTCAGGATTATTACAAGCATACTAAAGAATAATATTTTTTTAATTCATAAAAAACCCTCATTTGAGGGTTTTTTTTATTATTAATTATGATTCTTCTTTTTCCGGTGGTGTGGGAATTCCTATCTGTTGAGACATGAAATTGATTTCTTTAATATCTTGATCAACCGAATCTAAAGAAAGAGGTTTCCCAGATCTTTTTGTAGGTAACGAATCTCCTAAATTTTTAACTGCTTCTTCAATTTCGTTATAAAGCTCTTCACTTAAGTTATTTTTAGTGTTTTTTAAAATCTGTAAGAATTGTTTACCAAAATAGCCATCAATCATTAGCTTTCTTCTTAAGTTAAAGGCATATGCACCTAATTCCTTTACTAGGGCATCTCTATCTTCAGGACTTAAACCATCAAAATCATTGTAATCCATAGTCTCCTTAAAATGGGCTAACATAACAGGAATTTGTTCCAATGTAATTATCCAAACATCATAGCTGCCTTGTTGGTATTGGGTTTTTTTTATCTCCTTGTATAAGTTTGATGGAACAACTAAATAAATATCCTTTTTCACTTCAGATAACTTTATGTATTTTACTTGTTGCTTTACCTTAGTATTAATACCGTTAATAAATGCAGATGTGTCTTCAGAATCCTTTGGGGATTTTGCATCAAAGATTACATACCTGTCACTTATTAATATTGAATTATCAGGTTTTAATTTATCTGGAAATTCCTCTGGACCAATATATTCTATTCCATAAATTCTACATTGATCTTTTATAAAACTTGAAACATCATCCTCATGTGTTTGCCAAGATATTCTTCTTTGGTTTTCAATATCTTGTCTATTTTTTTCTTTATCATCCTCTTTCTGTTTTTCTCTCTCATTAACTCTAGTAACCATATCATCAAACTCTTTCATTTTAGATTCATAGCTCTTTTTTCTATCTTCTCTTGTAGCCTCTAGCTTTGCTAATTCTTCACGTAAAGTTGAATTTTTATTATTTTCTTCTTGTAAATCAGTCTTAAGCTTTTCATTATTATTTAATGAATCATTCAGCTTTTCATTATTATTACTCAACTCATTTATTAAATCAGATAAATTATCAAGTGTATTAAATAAATTGTCAGCTTCATTTGTTAATAATTTCCAAGCAAATAGTCTTTGAAAAAAACCATAATCTTTAATTCTATTAAGAAAATCCTTAAAATTTTTAGAAATATTTTTAAGTGAATAAATTTCTGATTTTGTGTTATCCATATTTAAATATAAATAAAATAAAAAAAGCCTCCCAATTGGAAAGCTTATTTAGTTGCCTAACTTAGACAACACACAACACTGTAAAGTTACTAATAATTATTTAATTCTTCCATTTTGATTTAAATAAACTAAAAAGTTGTTTTATTCAGGTACTAAACGGTCTATTTTTTTATATAGAAAATTCATTAAGATATGTTTCAGCTATTCCAACATTAGAAAACAATGACAATCCTTTCATTTAAAATATTTTTAAAACAATAAAATAATTAATATTTATATAAAATGTAAGTTACACCGATTCTTCAAAGACAAAAAAAGAATTAATAAAAATTGTGGGTAAACAAAAAATCCTCCGATTAAGAGGATAATTTTGCGGTCTGGACGGGACTCGAACCCGCGACCCCATGCGTGACAGGCATGTATTCTAACCAGCTGAACTACCAGACCAAATTGCTTGCAAATATAATGTATTTTATAAAGTTTGTTTAAAAAAAGAGATAAAACTATAATGCAGAATTAATTGCATCTTCATAAGTCTGTTTTGGAGCAACTCCAACTTGTCTAGAAATCATTTCTCCATCTTTAAAAAGAAGAACAGTAGGAATACTTCTAACCCCATACTTAGATGCAGAAATTTGATTTGAATCTACATCTAGTTTTCCAATAATAGCCTTTCCTTCGAAGTCTTTACTGAGCTCATCAATGACAGGTCCTACCATTCTACATGGCCCACACCATTCTGCCCAGAAATCTACAAGAACTGGTTTGTCAGATTTTAGCACAATCTCCTCAAAATTTGAATCAGTTAATTCTAATGCCATTTTATATAATTTTATTAAGCAATTTAAGATTATTTCTACTAAGAATTAATTTTTTTTAATCAATTTAATTTATAATGAAATTTGTTTTCTTCAAGTGTTTTTAATAAATCTCTAGTTATTGAAACTTTATTATTCTCACTAATCAATGATAGCTTAATCTCCTTCTCAGAATCATAAACATCAAAATATAGCGGATGTTTTCCTTTATGTTTAGAGAGTTTTTTACTCAAAAGTTTTATTTGATCTTCTTCTAAATTTTTTATATCCAATTTTAAAGTTATTTTTTTAGCATTGGACTCAATAATTCCATTTAAAAGCTCAAAGTTAAGAAATTGAATTCTTGGCTCTCCTAGTTTCCCTGTTTCTTTGTTTATCCATCCTTCTCTAATACTTAATCTTATTCGAAGTATTTCACTTTCTTTTAAAAAATGTTTATACTTTAAGTAGTTCTCTCCAAAGATTCTAAACTTATATTGATCATTAAAATCTTCAAATGAGAAAACAGCATATCCATTACCATTTTTTGTAAAAAGATGCTCTACTTCATTTACTATTCCCCCAATATAAAAGTCTTTATTTTTTAATCTATTTAAATCATCTAAAATGCTTAAATCAGCAGAAGTAAAGTTCTCAATTTCTCTTTTATATTCTTCAAGAGGATGTGAGGATAAATATATTCCAACTACCTCCCTTTCTTTTCTTAATTTATCTAGATTAATCCATTCTTCACAATCTGGAATATTTAGATTAGTATATGCATCATTTTTTTTATTTGCAAACATTGAAATTTGAGCTGAATTTTCAGATTCTTGATATTTACCTCCATACTTAATAGCTTTTTCAATAAAGGTATATCCATCAGTGTCTATATTAAAATATTGTGAACGATTTAGATTAAAAGAATCAAAACTACCTGCAAGAATTAAGTTTTCAAAAGTCGTTTTATTTGCAAGTCTAAGATTTATTCTTTTAGCAAAATCATAAATTGATTTATATTCTCCATCTTTTCTATGCTCAATAATTGTCTGAACAGCTCCTCTTCCAACACCTTTAACAGCACCCATTCCAAATCTAATAGCCTTTTGATCATTTACATTAAACTTATAATATGATTCGTTTATATCTGGCCCTAAAACTTTTACTCCCATCCTTCTACATTCCTCCATAAAAAAAGTTACTTGTTTTATATCATTCATATTATTAGATAGAACTGCAGCCATATATTCAGATGGAAAATTTGCTTTTAAATAAGCAGTTTGATAACCTATCAAGGCATAACATGTAGAATGAGATTTATTAAATGCATATGAAGCAAATGCTTCCCAATCCTTCCATATTTTTTCTAATACTTCTTTACTAAAACCATTCTTGTCTCCACCTTTCATAAATTTCGGTTTTAATTTTTCAATTAATGAAAAAATCTTTTTCCCCATTGCTTTTCTTAATAGGTCTGCATCACCTTTTGAAAACCCAGCAAGTTTTTGTGATAAAAGCATTACTTGTTCTTGATAAACAGTTATCCCATATGTTTCATTAAGGAATTCTTCCATTTCTGGGACATCATATGAAATTGGTTCACTACCATTTTTTCTTGCAACAAATGAAGGGATATATTCCAGAGGTCCTGGCCTATACAAAGCATTCATTGCTATTAAATCATTAAAATTTGTTGGCTTTAAGTCTTTAAGATATTTCTGCATTCCAAGCGATTCATACTGGAAGACTCCAACTGTCTCACCCTTTTGGAAAAGCTCATAAGTTTTTTTATCGTCCAATGGGAACTCTTCAGGTATTAATATTTTCTGATATTTATATTTAATCAATTTAACCGTATCCTTAATTATAGTCAATGTTTTTAATCCTAAAAAGTCCATTTTTAAAAGACCAGCATCTTCTACTACAGAATTATCAAATTGTGTTACATAAAAATCTGAATCCTTTGATCTAGTGATTGGAACAAAATCTGATATATCACTTGGGGTAATTATAACACCACAGGCATGAGTTCCAGTATTTCTAATTGAGCCTTCTAATAATGTAGCTTGTTGTAAAGTTCTACTTGACAATTGTTTAGATTTGTAAAGTTGTTTTAATTCACTAACCCTACTATATTCATCTGTTCTTAAAGTAGATTTAAGATCAAAATCCTTTGAATTAAAGATATTGCTCAAGCTTAAGTTTGGAACTAATTTTGCTATTCTATCTACCTCTCCAAGAGATAAGTCTAATACTCTTCCTGTATCTCTAATTGAAGATTTTGCTGCCATTCTTCCATAAGTAATTATTTGTGCAACCTGATTCGAGCCATATTTATGAATAACATATTCAATCACTTTATTTCTTCCTTCATCATCAAAGTCTATATCTATATCTGGAAGGCTTACTCTATCAGGATTAAGGAATCTTTCAAAAAGAAGATTATATTTTATTGGGTCTATATTTGTAATTCCTAATGAAAATGCTACTACAGATCCTGCAGCAGATCCTCTTCCTGGTCCAACAGAAACTCCCATTTCTTTTGCAGCATTAATAAAATCTTGAACAATTAAAAAATATCCAGGGTATCCTGTTTTTTGTATAACATCTAACTCAAAATCCAACCTTTCTTTCAACAATTTATCTAGATTACCATATCTTTTTTCAGCTCCTTTATATGATAGATCTCTTAAATATAAATTTTGCCCCTTTTTACTGTCAAAATCATTTTCTTGAATAAATTCTTTAGGAACTTTAAATTCTGGAAGTAAAACCTCTCTCGATAAGTCAAATGGTTCGACTTTATTAATTATTTCTTCTATAGATTCTAGTGAGTCAGGTAAATCTTTGAATAATTCGAACATTTCATTCTTAGACTTATACCAATATTCATGATTTGGTAATCCATATCTAAACCCCCTTCCTCTTCCTATTGGAGTAGATTGCTTCTCTCCGTCTCTAACACAAAGTAGAATATCATGAGCATTAGCATCATCCTTCGAAGTGTAAAAAGTATTGTTAGTTGCTACAAGTTTTACTTCATGTTTATTCGAGTAGTCTACTATAATTGGATTTAAATAATTTTCATTTTCTTGATCATGTTTCATGATTTCAAGATAAAAATCTTCATTAAAATGATCTTTCCACCACTTTATTGATTCTTCAGCCATCTCTTCTCCAAGATTTAATATTTTTGATGACACCTCTCCTTTTATACCACCTGATAACACAATCAAATCTTCTTTATATTCTAAAAGAATATTTTTGTCTATCCTTGGGACATAATAAAATCCTTCTATATGAGCTATTGAACTTAACTTAGAAAGATTTCTAAAACCATTTTTATTTTTTGCTATGAAGACAATTTGATATCCATCATCTCTTCTAGATTTATCTTTATAATCTTCACAAACATTGAGCTCACACCCTATTATTGGTTTAATATACTTTTCATTATCAGATAAGTTATTATTATAGTTTTTCATTAATTTAATAAAATGAAAAGCTCCCATTAAGTTAGACTTATCAGTTATTGCAACTGCATCATGAGAATATTCTTTTGCAGAGTCAAGTAGATCAGAAATCTTTGAGGTTGATTGTAAAATTGAAAACTGACTATAAGTATGAAGATGAGCAAATGAAGTTTGGAATATAGTATTTTCAGTTTTTTCTGATTTTGGCTTTTCTTCTATATTTTCTTGATCTCTCAAAATTTTTGATTGCTCAGATAAATTAATATGTTCAATATCTGGGGGCGAAACTTTATCAAGAGTTATTTCCTTAAATTTTTTGTGAATATTTAGATCACCTTCTAATGAATCAGGGTGAATTTTACCTTCTTTTAATAGCTTAAATAAACACATTGCTGTTGCTTCAACATCAGCTGAGGCATTATGGGCAGATTCAAATTCTTTCCCAAATAAATTAATGTGAAGTTCAGTTAAAGTTGGTAATTTGTGTTTTCTTCCTCTACCTCCAGATAATCTACATAAACTTGCTGTTTCTTCAGTACAAGTATCTATTCTTGGAAAGTCTTTTAATGGATTCTTTCCCTCTATTCTTAAAAATTCAGAACCAATAATTTTTTCATCAAAATTTAAATTATGTCCACAGATATATTTTGATTGATCTAAAGCATCATTAAACTTTTGTAAAACTTCATTTATATTTTTTCCAATTTTCTTAGCAAGCTGAGTTGATATTCCATGAATATTCTGAGAGTCATATGGAATAGTATAACCTTCTGGGTATATGACATAACTCTCATTTGAAATGCATTGCCCCTCTTCTGAATTAATCTGCCAAGCAATTTGGACTGCTCTTGGCCAATTATCAAAATCAGTTAATGGAGAATTCCATCTCTTAGGCAGACCGGTTGTTTCTGTATCAAAAATTAAAAACATTAATGGAATAGTTTCATTTACTAATTTAATATTTTATCTTGGATTCTGTTTTGAAAAAAACACAATTTATTATATGTCAGGTAAAAATAAAAGATTCACTGTAACTGCAGCTCTCCCTTATGCAAATGGGCCAATTCATATTGGACATCTTGCAGGTGTCTATATTCCAGCAGATATATTTTCTAGATATCAAAGATTAATAAATAATGATGTAGCTTTTATTTGTGGTAGTGACGAGCATGGTGTAGCAATCTCTCTTCAAGCTAGAAAGGAATCAATTACTCCTAAAGAACTTATCGATAGGTATGACAAATTAATTAGAGACTCTTTTGAAAAGTTTGGAATTTCATTTGATAACTATTCTAGAACCTCTAGAGAAATCCATCATAAAAATTCAATAGAACTCTTTAATGAATTAAATGAAAAGGATTTATTTTCATCTAAGACAACAAAACAATATTATGATACAGAAGCTGAGCAATTTTTAGCTGACAGATATATTATCGGTACCTGTCCTATCTGTGATGCTGAAAATGCTTATGGTGATCAATGTGAAAATTGTGGAAGCACATTAAGTACTGATGAACTTAAAAACCCAAAGTCTACAATTTCAAATTCCAAACCTATTCTTAAAGACACTAAACATTGGTATATAAATTTAAATGAATTTGAAGATTTTATTAAAGATTGGATAACAAAAGAGCATAAAGATGACTGGAAACCTAATGTAACAGGACAAGTTAAATCTTGGCTTGACAATGGTTTAAAATCTAGAGCTGTTACAAGAGATTTAGATTGGGGGATTCCTATTAATGTTGAAGGAGAAGAAGGCAAAGTTCTTTATGTTTGGTTTGAAGCACCAATAGGATATATTTCTTCAACAAAAGAATGGGCAGAAAAAAACAAAAAAGACTGGAGTAAATATTGGAAAGATGAAAACACTAAACTAGTTCACTTTATTGGTAAAGACAATATTGTCTTTCACTGTATAATTTTTCCGATAATATTAAAAATGTTAGGAGATTACATCCTTCCTTTTAATGTTCCAGCAAATGAATTTTTAAATCTAGAAGGGCGTAAGATCTCAACTTCTAGAAATTGGGCTGTTTGGCTTCATGAATATTTAGAAGATTTTCCAAATATGCAAGATGTTTTAAGATATGTGTTAACTGTTAATGCTCCAGAAACAAAGGATAATGACTTTACATGGAAAGAATTCCAAATGAGAAATAATAGTGAATTGGTTGCTATTTATGGGAATTTTGTTAATAGAGTTTTAACTTTAATTATTAAATACTATAATGGTATAGTTCCTAATCCTGATAGCCTTGACAATTCAAATAAAAAAATTATTGAGCAGGCTAAGGGCTTTCCAAAATCAATTGGAAAATCCTTAGATGAATTTAAATTTAGAGAAGCTATTAAATCACTTGTGAACCTTGCTAGAATAGGAAATAAATATCTGGCGGACAGTGAACCTTGGAAATTACAAAAGTCTAATCCTGAAAAAGTTAAAGAAATTTTATATGTAGGATATATAATTATATGTTATCTAACTATTCTTTCTGAACCATTTCTTCCAAACACTGCAAAAAAACTTAAATCTCAACTTAACTTAGAAGAAATAAAAAATTGGAATGACTTAGATTCTTTAAATACTAAAATTGATTTTTCTTCTAATATTGAATCTAAAGAAGTTTTATTTAGAAAGATAGAAGATGATGAGATAATAAGACAGATTGAGAAATTAAAAAAAATGTCTAATCAATAATTATTGATTTATTATCTACTATATATTTCATGATATTATTACAATTGTTAAAGTACTGAAATATTTTATCAAACTCTTTAACTAAAGTTAACTTATCAAATTCATTTAATATGATTTTAGTATTTGTTATTTGAACATTTAATAGTTTGAATCTGCTAATCAATTCAGGAGTATAAAACACTTCTGGATAAACAGATCTCCTTAAATTTATCAGATACTTTTCTATTGTATTTAATTGATTTTCAATATCATGATCATCCTCGTTGATGAAACTATTTATTGAATTTGCCAATACAAGTATATTAGATTCTACTAAATTATAATTAGACCATCCTGATATCTTGTTTTTATTTTTAAATTCTTCAGATAAAATTATAGGAATTGTATATTCAATATCTATAATTTCTAATGAATCATTCTCCGAATCTAGTAAATCCTTTTCATGGTTTTGTTTACACGAAGTAATTGTAATGACCAATGATAACAAGAAATATTTTAAAAAATTATTCATATTGATTTTAAATCTACGATATTTTATACTTTTATCATTCAATATTTAAATTATGAGTAAATCATTTCTAACCTTTGTTGTAATCTTCTCAATAATTATAGTTTTAGTTTTTGTATTCTATGATTATGTAACAAACAAAGATGAGTAAAAAAATAATTGTTATGCAGGATTTCCCGAATCAATAAAACTTTCTGTTTCTATAATTGATTCTATAATTTGTTTAATTAAATATTTTATTTCACTTACTTCTATTTTTTTTGAATTTTCGATAAATTCAAAAGGATTGTTATGTTTTTTGAATAAACATACTCCAAGCTCGTTAATACTTTCATATTTATCTGAAACTAAAAGTTTATAAAATAAAAGTTGTAGCATGTTAGAATAATTATGATTATTTCTCACAATTTCAAAATTTTTAAAAATTAAATAATTAGTTTTTACATTTCCCGATTTATAGTCAATTATTCTTAAATTATTATTAAAAGTATCAATCCTATCTATCGTTCCAGTTAATAAAACATCTAGATTATCTTTAATTTTTATAGAACTTGTTAATTTATTTTCAAGTGATAAAATTTTAATCTTATTTCCTTTTTCGACTAATTCTTTCTCAAAATTTAATAAGTTAATAACACACTTTTTTAGTACCTCAATAAATATTAGATCTTTTCCTTTAGGAGGGTTTGAGTTTAGTTCAATAAAACAGTCTAATAAAATTTTGTCTAAATTTTTTATTATTTGATTAAAATATTCAACTTTAAAAATTTTATTTATATAGGGAGAATATATTTTATCCATAACTGTATGAAAAAGTGTGCCCTGATCTTTGAAATTTAGATACTTAGACTCCTCATAATCATTAATACCAAGAATCTTTTGCTCATAAAATAAGTATGGGTTTTTAATAAATAAATTTAAAGTTGATGCAGATATTCCTTTTTTTAAAATATCATCAATTCTATCATTAATTAAATTGTCTTTCTTAATTATTTCCGAATCATTTTTTTTAATAATCATTTTTTGCTTGATTACCTTTTTATGATAATTGTGAGTGTCTAATTTGAAAAATTCTAGTTGTTTAATAAATCTGCTCTGCTCTCCGCTCATAAATGAGATTAAATCTGAGTCATAAATTAAATGGACTTCTTTGGCTTTCTGAATTAATTTATAAAAGAGATGAGAAATATGATTTTCCTGATCTTGCTGAGATTTATTATCAAATTTTAGTTTTTCAGATTCTGATACAACACCTTCATTGATAATGCTAAAAGGAAAGAAACCTTCATTCATATTAGTTATTATGACATAATCGTAGTCCGAAAGATCTGACTCCAAAATATGATAATTTGATGAAATTTTTAAATTATGATTATTATCGTATAAATTAACAAGATTAACTAACTTTTCATTAGCAAAAAAAATATAAACTTTTGCGGATTTATCTTTATCATAAATTATTGAAAGAGTATCAGATACATATTTTGCTTGATTTACATTTTTTGATGTGGAAATTATCTTAATTTTTTTCTTATTTACATCGTTTGATTCAAGTTCAGGTTTATTTAGATTATATTGATTAATAATTTTTTTACCTACTGTGTATTTATCTGAACTTAACTTATAATCTAAAAAGTCTTTAATTAAACTAGAAAATGAATTAGTTCCTGAATTATCTTTATTTGAAATAATATAAAGTTCTTTTTCAGCTCTGGTAAAAGCAACATAAAGTAAATTGATAGAATCGATTAAGTTATTAAGAACACTGCTATCATAAATTTCTTTTGCATTTTCTCCCATATGATAAAGATTTTTTGTTTTTCTCATTAAAATCCACTTTAAATTTTTAATGTTTCTAAAAGGTTCATTTAACCATATAAGATCCTTAGAAGTATTTTCATCTAACTTATCATCATAAATAGGTATTATTACAGCAGGGTATTCAAGACCTTTTGATTTATGAATTGTCGATATACTTATTGAGTTTTGATTATCAGACATACTTAGCTTTATATTTTCTGATTTTTTTTCCCAATACTTAAGATATGTCTTGATTGAATCATCATTACTATCAAGAAATTCAAATATATTATCAATTAAAGCAATTATAAATGGATCATTAATATCTAGTTTGAAAATAGATGAGCAGTATTTAATAGCATCTAAAAGACCAAGAGATGAAAAGTATTTAAATTCAAACTTGTTATCCTTTGAAATTTTTAAGAAAAAATCATTTATCTCAGTTTTTGAAAGATTAGAGAAAAAACATTGATTCGAACTATCATAACTCTTTTCAAAATAATTTTGATTGTAAAGATAATTTATAACTTTTTTTCTCTCGACATAATCATTTCCTGATAAACTTAATTTAAAAATTGAAATAATAAATTGAACTTTATCAGAATTATTAATTTGTAGAATGTCACTAGAAATCAAATCAAATTCTGAAGTATTAATATTTTCGATTAACTCTTTTGCATATTTATTTTTTCTAACTAAAATAACTATCTCTGAAGGGGAATATCCGCGATTTAAAAGGTCTAAAATTTGCTTCTCTATTTTTAAATAGAATGTATTATTGTCATATAAATCAATAGACACATAACCACTTTCTTTTTTATTTGATTTTTGTTTAAAGTTTAAATCTGAATTATATATTTCTACATCTATTAATAATTTATCTGATAAAAAAGTAAAAAACTCTGAATTGAAATCAACTATTTTTCTACAGCTTCTGTAATTAATATCTAAATTTTCAACTATTGGATTTAAATGAAACGGATTTACTTCACCAATAATTAATTCTAGAAATTGATTAATCTTACTTCCACGCCACCTATAAATTGATTGTTTAGGATCGCCAACAATTAAAAGAGAACCTTTTGATCCATCATGAGATTCACTATGAATAGAATTTGAAATTAAAGGAATTAAATTTTCCCACTGAAGTTCTGAGGTATCTTGAAACTCATCAATAAAAAAATCAACATATCTAGATCCTAATTTCTCATAAATATATGGGGCTTCATTTAACTTTATAAGTGAATTAAGTTGAGAATTAAATTTACTTATTAATCTTATATTATTATCATTTTGTATTTTATCAATCTTTTCTTCAATTCTTGAGATTAGAGATAAGGATGGAAGAAAGGATAAGGTTGAATTTATTTTGTAAATATCTAAAACTGATGTTTTAATTTTTAAGTAATTATTTAAAAGTGTAGATCTAATTTTTTCAATACTCTCTACTTTATTTTTTTCTAGCGTTTTATTATATAAACTTGATTTTCCTTTTAATGAATTTTCAATTGATTCATTAATAGAAAAA
>Ga0208894_1001748_pt1 | contig 12581 bp, 14 predicted proteins | sample ETNtaG_12_FD_185752 | JGI IMG/M metagenome (GOLD analysis project Ga0208894, IMG submission 185752) | Marine microbial and viral communities from oxygen minimum zone, Eastern Pacific Ocean - ETNP201306SV49 (SPAdes) (version 2) | ecosystem: Environmental > Aquatic > Marine > Oceanic ... | reverse complement strand
TGTTGATTTAGTTAACAGTAAAATTTATACTTATACTTAAAATTTTTTCCCATATAAAAATAAAGAGGTTTAAGTAAGATGGCTGAGATTCTTGGCGCTGAGATTGATGAAGAGGGCTTCCTATTAAATATATCTGACTGGAATGAAGATATTGCTATTGCAATGGCTAATGAAGATGATATCGAACTGTCAATGGAACATTGGGAGGTGATAAATTTTCTGCGTGAATATTTTGATGAATACAAGTTTGCCCCTGCTGTTCGCGTTCTAACAAAAGCAATAGCAAAGAAATTAGGTAATGACAAGGGGAATTCAAGATATCTATACTCACTTTTCCCATACGGTCCTGCTAAGCAGGGGTGTCGATTTGCTGGCTTGCCAAAACCAACCGGTTGCGTTTAGCAACCAAACTTCCTGGTTTATTGACAACCATCTATTTAGCGTCTTTTAGTTTTGAGTGAAAACATATGTCGTTAACTAGTACTTTATTTATCCTATTATTTTATTTTTCTGTATCAATATTTGTTATTGGGCTAACAAGAAAGGTTATTCAATATTGGCGAACTCCAGCGCCCCTTAAAATACCCATTGCACCTGCACCACAAACCCTACCGAAACTTTATTTACGAATGTTTCGAGAAATCTTTCTTTTTGAGAGTTTATTTAAAGCAAATAAATGGACATGGTTTTTTGGTTGGGTTTTTCATTTTGGTTTAGTTTTGCTTTTTTTTCGACATTTAGTATATATTTGGCCAGGAGAATTGCCAGAAATTCTGCTTCATAGTAGTCCATTAAGATACGCCGCATTTCCTTTGATATTAGGGCTTTTAGGACTACTATGTAGACGTGTAATCGTTGATCGTGTTAGATATATCTCATCACCATCAGATTATTTGATGTTGATTCTTCTTATTGCTATAGCTTCTACTGGAATATTGATGACATTTTTTCATAATCATCCAAATATTATTTTGGTGAATAATTTTATACAAGGATTGGTTACCCTAAACTGGTCTGAACTACCGGAGGAAGGGATTTTTCTAGCGCACATCATTTTGGTGTTTGTTTTAGTGGCTATTTACCCAATTTCAAAATTATTGCATGCTCCAGGCGTATTCTTCTCGCCAACACTAAACCAAGTTGACAATGCAAGAAAAAAACGTCATATTTCATCTGGGAATCTAGATATAGAGATGAATGAAAACGAGCAGGATTTAGATAATAATAATTGACATGAGTGATATTAAAGTTGAAAAGTTAAAGACGTATATAGAAACTCCGTCGATCGAAATAGACTCGATGAAAGGTGTTGGGCCATTTAAGGCTAATAAAGAGACCCAAGAAGAACTAGGGTTTCCTGGCGAAAAGGTCGATAATTGGAAAGAGGTTGCGATAAATAAGATAGCAGATAGCGTATCAAAATATCGCTCGGTGCAAGTTTTTTTGGACATTTGTGTTAAGTGTGGCGCATGCACAGATAAATGTCACTATTACCTTGGTACCTCCGATCCAAAAAACATGCCAGTTGCGAGGCAAGACTTATTTCGTAGTGTGTATCGAAGATATTTCACATTTGCCGGCAAATATTTCCCTAAATTGGTTGGAGCCAAGGATTTAGACGAAGAAATGCTTGATGACTGGCATAACTATTTTCATCAATGCTCTCAATGCCGCCGATGTTCAGTGTTCTGTCCTTATGGCATAGATACTGCAGAAATCTCAATGGCAGCTAGAGAGGTTATGAATAGTATTGGGATTGGACAAAAATACTCCAATCAGATACTTGGAAAAGTCAAGAAAATTGGTAATAACCTAGGCATGCCAGAGCCTGCTCTCAAAGATACACTACTTGATTTAGAGGAAGATATTGAACAAGAAACTGGTGTGGCCGTTAGAATCCCTATTGACAAGAAAGACGTTGAAGTTTTATTAGTTACCCCCTCGGCTGATTTTTTTGCCGAACCACATATTGATGGCTTTGTTGGATATGTAAAGGTTTTTCATCAAAGTGGCGTGTCATGGACTCTTAGTTCTTATGCCTCTGAGGCTGCTAATTTTGGTATGTTTATTGGTAGTTATGAGGTGATGCGGCAAGGGGCCTTACGTATACGTAAGGCAGCCATTGATCTAGGGGTTAGCCGAGTAATTGTTGGTGAATGTGGTCATGCATGGCGCGTTGCCTATAGTTTTTGGAATACTCTTTCAGGTTTAGGCAGTGGGGGAGGCGATGAATATGCTTTGCAACTTCAGAGACAACTTGATAAAAGATATCCTCAACCACAACACATTATCGAGTTTACATATGATCTAATTCAAAAAGGTAAACTAGTTTTTGATAAATCAAGAAACGATCATCGAGTAGTTACATTTCACGATTCATGCAACATAGCTCGTGGTAGTAATATGGGAGATATTGAGAACGGTCAATTCATACTCCCAAGAGAAGTCATTAAAGCGACTTGTAGTAATTTTGTAGATATGCCAATAGAGACTATAAAGGTTTCAACTTATTGCTGTGGTGGCGGTGGCGGACTACTGACTGACGACCTTATTGAATTGAGAGTTAAGGGCGCTTTACCCAGAATGCAGGCCTTGAAACAAGCCGAAGAAAGCGATGCTGTTAATACAATGGCCGCGCTATGCGCTATTTGCAAATCACAGTTCAGCAAGGTTTTGCCTTATTATGATTTTGACCCATACATGATAGTTAGTGTCCATCAACTTGTAGGGGAAGCTATTATTCTTGATAAAGAGTCAAAGAGTAAAAACTAACTCTTATAAATTATCCTTATCATTTTTGAAGTAATCAATCACTCCTTTGTAAATTGCATCCGCTATTTTTTGCTGCTCTTTGCTATTACCGAGGCGTCTTTCTTGGGTCGGGTTTGAGATAAAGGCTGTTTCTACAAGGATTGATGGAATTGTGGGTGCCTTAAGGACCACAAAGTTAGCTTTTTGTGGCGTCTTTTTATGCACAGGTCCGATTTTTGAAAGCTCTTCCAAAACCTGTGAAGCAAGTTTTTGTGACTGGATTTCTCTATCTTGTCTGGAAAAATCGGTCAAAATACTTTTTAAAAATTGATCGCTATCGATTACTGTCTCTACACCGCCAAATTGATCAACAGAGTTTTCGGAATTTTCTAACTGTTTCGCAAGTTTGCTATTATTGCCCTTTTCACTTAATGTGTAAATTGAAGCTCCTTTAGCACTTGTACTCTCGATAGCATCAGCATGAATAGAGATAAACATCGTGGCTTGCTCATTTTGGGCGATTGTGATTCGCTTAGTTAGAGGAATATAATAATCTCCACGACGAGTTAATATAGCACTTAAGTCTTTATTTTTATTTATGGTATTAACTAACTTCTTTGCAATTGCAAGGTTTACATCTTTTTCTCTGGTTTTATTTTTTCCAACCGCTCCAGAATCTTCGCCGCCATGTCCAGCATCAACAACTATGATTGTTTTGTCTTTTTTGGTAGATTTTTCAATAGCTAACTTAGTTTTAGATTTGCTAGATTTTGAATCGTAGAGATCGATTACTAGGCGATGATATTTATATTTTTGATTTGGTGGTAAGTTAAAGTATTTGACGTTATATAAATCCTTAGTATGGAAAATAAGCTTCAATGTTTCATGGTCGCGTTTAATTTGCGCTTTTTCTATGCGCTTATCTTCAAAAAAAAGATGAGAGAAAGTCTCAGACAAGACCTTTGCATTTTCAACACTTAAGATAATATAGTCTTTACTTGTAACAATATCATAAAAGGCATTTTCCTGTGTATCAACCACAATTCGAGTGTGGTCTGGTGCTGTCCAATAGCGGAAATCATAGAGCATTGTTTTTTCATCAGCACTGACAGAACTGATTCCCAGTAAAAAAAATATGGTTAAGAAGTAACGCATTGGGAAATCTTTTCACCTATATCAGTATGTGCAGTAATACCAATTTTTCTTTTATCGTCTTTACCTGAGAGACTGATTGAAATATCTGGATCAGGAATCATTCCCTTGCCAAGACCAGGCCATTCAAATAGTTGAATATGCCCATCTAGATTGTATTCACGAATACCAATATATTCTAATTCCTCAGGATGGTTCAAACGATAACAATCAAAATGATGGATATTGATCTCATTATTTTGATAACTTTCCACTAATGAATATGTTGGACTTTTGACTTTCTCAAATCCGTAGTGCTTTATGAAATTTTGTGCCAAAGTTGTCTTACCAGCACCAAGTTCACCAATTAAATAGATGACAAAAGAACTTCTATGTTGTGAGCAGCAATTTGCCAGTTTCCTAGACATAGTAATTGTTTCATCTAGGCTGTTTACAACTATTTCCAAAACAATAAGTAGACGTAGAAAAACAAAATAATAATAAACAAAGCACCCTCTAGTCTACTAATAGCACTTTCTTTACTAAATTTACGTGAAGCAACAAATAGAATAATTAGAGTAGTTAAAACGACCATAAAAGGATAATCTCTAGTGATTAGTTTTTCTGGAATATAGAAAGGCGAGATTAGGCCTGGAATCGCCAACACACCAACCGTATTAAATAAGTTGGAGCCGATAATATTACCAACAACCATTGCATGTTGTTTTTTAATAGCGCTAGTAATTGAGACAGCTAATTCAGGAAGGCTTGTTCCTAGTGCAACGACAGTAAGACCTATAATCAAGTCGGATACACCGAATTGAACGGCGAGACTTGTTCCGCCATAAACAATAAGTTTAGCACTGACTAAAAGGACAATAAATGAAATGAGTATAATTGTCCAAGTCCTGCTTTTATGGTCAATATTTATCTTCGAAGAAAGATTGTCAAACTCATGGTGGTCTTTTTTAGATTCGTTGAATGTATATAAAAGAAATACTGCTAATAATCCAAACAATATAGTGCCATCCATAACGCCTAAGTGCCTATCCCATAGTAATAAACCGGCAATCAGCGTTACGAACATTAAATAAATCCACTCTTTTTTTATAACTTGTAGTTCAATTTTTATTGGCATTATCATCGCACTAACGCCAAGCACCAAAGCTATATTTAATATATTCGAGCCAAAAGCATTGCCAACACTGAGTTCTGGGTGGCCTTCAAATGCTGCAAGTCCTGAAACGAGCATTTCTGGTGCAGAGGTGCCAAAACCGAAAATAAGTATTCCAATTATGAGCGGTGAAATTTTATAAATATTGGCAATTTTAGCGCCATTATCGGTGAATGCATCTGCGCTCCAAATTAACAATATAAAGCCAGATACAAGGGATATAATCGATATAAGCATTATTAGTAGTTAGAGTTATGTTGAAGCCATATTGGGGCTTTATTATAAAGTCAGAAAAGTTTGAATAAGCAAAACAGGTTTATATATTAATCAAATGTTTATAAAGTTTCGACAAGATTATCTTTTAGAGAAAACGTTGAGTGATGAATTTTACCCTCCAAAGAAAGGCTATTTGTGGTCTTATTAACACGACCATTAGCACAATCAAATAATCTCCAGTCATTATTGGATGAAGTTTCGTTAGAGTATGTTTTGTTTCCAGCTGTCGAGATTAACAAGATTAGCGCAGAAACACCAAAGCAACTTTACGATGTTGTTGTTTTTGTTAGCGTTAATGCAGTTATCTATGCAAGGGAGTACTTCAATTCTGCTATTAAAGAATCCACTCAGATCTTTGCAGTAGGGTCTGCGACAGCCAAGAGTCTTTCTGACAATGGTTTAATAGTAGATGCATTCCCAGAAAATGAAGCATCAAGTGAAAACTTACTCGCAATACCAGAATTTGCACTAACTGACAAAAGAATCCTTATTGTTAGAGGTAAAGGAGGTTCAGAAGTACTGAGAAATAAACTTGGTAAAGAAAATGTAGTTGACTATCTTGAAGTATACGAGAGAGTCCCATGTGATGTAAGTTCTTTGCATATTGAATCTCTTGAACGCTTTATGGATAATTCAGTAGGCATTGTGATGGCTAACAGTATCGGGAGTTTGAGAAACATTTATCAATTAATAAGTAACATTCGCCAATATCATTTAGAGGAAATCTTACAAAGGCCTATTGTGGTTCTAAGCAATCGAATCAAAGAGTATGCCGAGACATTGGGGTTCATCAATATCAATGTAGCTAAAAGTCAAAGTGATGAGGGTGTTTTAAGGGTTTTACTTGACATTGCCAGTGAAATGTCAAATAAAAAATATGTAAAATGATTGCTAAAAGCTTTGTTTATCGGTAACATTGTAAATCCATGATAGGGGATGCAAGTGGTTAGATTCGGTATTTCATGGGTAGCTCGCCTCTTAGGAATAAGTGGCTTCACTATTCAGCAAAGAACAAGCAGCGGTTCGTTGCAAGCTCTTAACGTTCCAAAAATTACTCCATTCAACCCCTCCAACCTTGCCTATAAGGCACAAAAAGAAGTTACCGCTAAATCTGACTACCACCTTAATCGATTACAATCTCACAGTGTCAGTAATCAAGATAACGAGGAGATTTCAGGAAATGATCAAGACTTGCTATCTGTGATTGCTACCTTGAAATCGAAGTTGTATCAAGAACGCTCGAAAAGTCGTCACTACGACGCACTTTTTAATGAACTCAATGAGCGCTTAGTTGAGTTAGAAAAAAGTACTGATCCAGATAGCCAGAAAGATTTGCAAAAACTTCAGGGCTGGGTTCATTCCAATCGAGTTATTCACTAATTTAGCACTTTCACTTTAAAGTCTTCAGCAAGCAATGGTTTATCCTCTGCTTGGGAAATATTTTTTGCCAAAGATAAAACAGGTTCTATTCGATTCATGCTATAAAAATGAAAGTCTTCAACGCCTCCTGACTTTAATTTCAGACACATCTCGCTAACTACATCTTGGCCAAATTTCTGAAGACTGTCGATATCTTTTCTATAATGTTTTAATCTACTGAGAATCCAAGAAGGAATTTCAGCCTCACAATTTCGCGAGAAAAGAACTAGTTTCTCATAGTTTGTGATAGGCATGATTCCAGGCACTATGGGTACATCAACCCCCAGTCGCTGTACTTCATCTACAAAACGGAAATAAGCATCAGTATTGTAAAAATACTGCGTAATAGCACCATCAGCACCAGCCTTTATTTTATTAACGAAACATTCAATATCACTAATAACGTTACTCGATTGCGGGTGCTTTTCAGGGTATGCAGCTACATGAATATTGAAGCGGTCATTGTATTGTTCCTTGATAAATTCAACCAACTCATTGGCATAATGAAAGTCACCAATATCCCTAATGGCTGGCGGAATGTCACCTCTTAAAACAACCACACGAGTGACACCAAGGGTAACGTATGTATCCAGTAATTTTGTCATCTGGTCAATGTCTGAGCCTACACAAGTCAAGTGTGGTGCAACACTAACAGTTGTTGCAGAGTTGAGTTCAGAAATGGTATCAATAGTAGTATCTTGGGCTGAGCCAAGAGCGCCATAAGTTACCGAATAAAAATCCGGGTTTGTTGCATTTAGTTCTGAAAGTGTTGCGAGTAAATTATGTTTTCCTTGTTCTGTCCTAGCGGGGAAAAACTCGTAGCTAATATTCATAGTGTTAGATGCTTTGTTGTATTTATTAGGGCCTGTCCTAGATAACTAAACATTTTTCTTTCTAGTGTTATTGATTAAGTAGTCATTATAATGAGAACATTTAATGAATAAAAATGGTATTATTTCATTAAATCATTAATATTATTCATGATTTATAATTATGATTGAACGTTCTCATCTCTCTATCTTGCGTGAAATTGAGCGCAATGGTACTCTAACCGCCGCTGCAGATAGATTGCATCTGACACAGTCTGCCTTAACTCACGCTATCAAAAAACTTGAACAGCGAACAACTGTTAAGTTGTGGAATAAAGAAGGGCGGACTTTACGCCTAACACAAGCGGGAAGTTATATATTGTCTGTGGCGAATCGCATAGTTCCACAACTAGAATATGCTGATCAAGTGATTGAACGTTTTGCCAGAGGGGAGAAAGGTGTAATCCGCATAGGCATGGAATGCCACCCTTGCTATCAATGGTTGTTAAAAGTGGTGAAGCCATATATTGAGCGTTACCCTGAGGTGGATATTGATGTTAAGCAGCAATTTCAATTTGGTGGTATGGAGGCATTGCTAAATTATGATATCGATGTTTTGGTAACGCCAGATCCGATTCATCAGCCTGGCGTGACATTTAAGCCTGTATTAGATTATCAGCAGGTGTTAGTTGTTAGTAAACAGCATGCTTTGGCTAAAAAAACACAAGTTGAACCAAAAGATCTTGCAGAGGAGGTGCTATACAGTTATCCTGTCGACATTGATCGGCTGGATATCTATAGCCTATTCTTAAACCCTGCTCACTGTACGCCAAAAAAACACAAAAGTATCGAGGCGACCGACATCATGCTACAACTTGTTGCAGCTGGGCGTGGCGTTGCTGCACTACCACACTGGCTAGTGAATGAGTATGCTGACAAGATGGAGATTCAGGCAGTTCGCCTTGGTAAAGCAGGTGTCAGTAAAAGCATTTATCTAGGTCTTCGTGATGATGATCAGGACATTGATTATATTCAGGCATTTGTTAACCAGGCTGAATTGCTGGATTAGCAATGTCCAATACTTGTTCTTTGCCTGAACTACATTCATATTGTGATTAAGTATTTAGGTATAATTCCATTTGGTTTTTTTATATTAGTATAATTCTGCTTGGTTTTTTTAAATTACTGCAAAAGATAATATGGCGAAGAGCGATTACATAGAGTTAGAAGGAGTTGTAAAAGAAAAATTACCCAATACAACATTTAAGGTTGAATTGGAAAACGGACATAATATTCTAGCCCATATATCTGGCAAGATTCGTAAGCACTATATTCGCATATTACCTGGGGATAAGGTTACTGTCGAAATGACACCGTATGATCTAACCAAAGGTAGAATTACGTTTAGACATAAATAAGCCTAAGACTTGCCAGTGTGGTGGAATTGGTAGACACGCCGGATTCAAAATCCGGTTCCTTTGCGGGAGTGACGGTTCGAGCCCGTCCACTGGTACCAAATATGAATTAATATAAAATTCATAAACAAGAATTTATTAAGAAATAAATAAAATAAATAAAATGGATAATAATCTTGTAACTGAAGCACTAACTTTGACCATGTATGGAATGGGTTTTGTTTTTGTTTTTCTTGCCTTAATGGTTGTTGTAACTACTTTGATGTCAGCATCCATTCTTAGGTTTCAACCCAATGTAATTCTTGAGCCCTCAGGGGCGGTAATTAATAATGGTATCGATGAAGAGGCTGAATTTGTCATTCGAGAGGCAATCAAGATGCATAGAGAGAATTAAATATATGTCTGGAAAAGTTAATAATAAGCAAGTAGAAATTACAGAATTAGTTTTGAGAGATGGGCATCAATCATTATTCGCAACCAGAATGAGGATTGATGACATGCTTCCTATTGCTGAAAAACTAGATCAAATAGGGTTTTGGTCAATGGAGTCTTGGGGCGGCGCTACTTTTGATGCCTGCATCCGTTTTTTAGGTGAGGATCCTTGGGATAGGATTCGTGAGATCAAAAAAGTTATGCCCAATACACCTCAGCAGATGCTACTAAGGGGCCAGAATTTATTGGGATATCGTCATTACAGTGATGATGTAGTTAGAAGATTTGTTGATAGATGCGCGGATAATGGTGTTGGTGTGTTAAGAATATTTGACGCAATGAATGATACCCGCAATCTAAAAACCGCCATTGACCAAACTGTGAAAGTGGGACAGCATGCTCAAGGAACAATCTCTTACACAGTCAGTCCGGTCCATACAACTGAATTATGGATTGATATGGCAAAAGAAATTGAGGATATGGGTGCGCATTCTCTTTGCATAAAAGATATGGCTGGGTTATTACAACCATACATAGCCTATGATTTAGTTAGCAAACTAAAAAAAGCGGTCGATATACCTGTTCAACTACATGCGCACGCCACTACTGGCCTTTCAACTGCCTGCATTATTAAAGCTGTTGAGGCTGGAGTAGACCGAGTTGATACCTGTATAGGTTCAATGAGCATGACATATAGTCATTCAGCAACCAACTCCGTTGTTTCTATTTTAGAGGAAAGCCCCCGCAAAACTGGCCTTGACCTAAAAAAACTAGAAGAGATTGATCAATACTTTAAACCTATAAGAGCGAAATATTCTAAATTTGAGGGTTCACTTAAGGGTGTTGATTCACGTATTCTGCTCTCGCAAGTTCCTGGAGGCATGCTAACCAACATGGAAGGTCAGTTGAAAGAACAGAATGCACTTGACAAGATGGACGATGTTTTAATAGAAATACCAAGAGTTCGTGAAGACTTAGGCTACATCGCTCTTGTAACGCCTACCTCTCAAATTGTTGGTACTCAATCGGTACTAAATATTCTTACAGGAGAGAGATATAAAACCATAACTAAAGAGGCAGCCGGAATTCTCAAGGGCGAATATGGCGCCACACCTGCGCCAGTTAACAAAGAACTCCAAGCCAGAGTTTTAGATGGCTCAGAAGCAATTAAATGCCGTCCAGCAGATAATATTGAGCCTGAACTTGAAATGCTTGAGTCTGAATTCGACAAAATTGTTTCCGAAAAAAACATTAGAGTTGCTGATGAAAAAATAGACGATTTGTTGACTTATGCGCTTTTCCCTCAGATTGGTATCCAGTTTCTGGAAAATAGAAACAACCCTGATTTTTTTGAGCCAGTTCCAAAGTTAGAAGATAACTTACCAGTTACAGAAAAAAATGAGGGCGTTTACACGGTTTCTTTCAAAGGTCAATCATATACTGTTAGTGTTTCAACTGGTGGCGATATAGAATCAATAAACACTGCCTCTGGCACCCAGGATGTAGCGCCAAATAAGGAGATAGTTACTGCGAATTCAAATCTCTCTAGCAATATGGAAGAGATTTGTGCCCCTCTTTCTGGAACCGTCTGGAAGATTCTGGTAAGTCCTAATCAGAATGTGAATGAAGGAGATGCCTTGTTAATTTTAGAAGCAATGAAAATGGAAACTGAAATTAAGGCTACTCATTCAGGCTCGGTATTTAGTGTTAATGTCAAAGAAGGCGACTCAGTTAGTGTTGGACAGGCACTATTAACTTTAGCCTAATCATGGAGCAGTTAAATTTACTCTGGATAAATACTGGGCTATATCAAATGCTATGGGGCCAAGGGTTGATGTTGTTGGTTGGTCTTCTTCTTATTTATCTGGCAATTGTAAAAAAATTTGAACCACTATTACTTCTACCTATCGGGTTTGGTGCAATTTTAAGTAATATTCCGGGTGCGGGTTTGGCTGTTGGGGGTGGAATTTTGCACCTTTTCTACCAAGTAGGTATTGAGTCCGGCGCTTTTCCATTAATTATTTTTATGGGTGTTGGAGCCTTAACAGATTTTGGCCCTCTTCTTGCAAATCCAAAAACATTGTTGCTTGGAGCGGCCGCTCAGTTTGGTATTTTTGCCACTCTTCTTGGCGCAATTGGATTGACGTCTTTAGGTATTTTTGATTTTAGTCTGAAACAGGCTGCAGCTATAGGGATTATCGGCGGGGCTGATGGCCCGACCTCGATCTATGTTGCCTCGATTCTTGCGCCAGAGTTGTTGGGCGCTATTGCAGTGGCATCTTATTCTTATATGGCGCTAGTACCACTGATTCAGCCGCCCATTATGAGAGCATTTACTACATCGAGTGAGAGAAAGATTAAGATGGTGCAGTTGCGAGATGTATCCAAGACAGAAAGGGTTGTTTTCCCAATAATTTTATTACTGCTTGTTGCACTCCTACTTCCAGATGCGGCGCCATTGTTGGGCATGTTTGCTTTTGGTAATCTTATGAAGGAGTCCGGAGTTGTTGACCGCTTGAGCGACACTACTCAAAATGCATTGATAAACATTGTAACTATTTTCCTTGGTTTGGCAGTTGGCTCAAAACTTATGGCTGACAAATTTTTACAACTTGATACCTTGGGTATCCTGCTTTTGGGCTTGGTGGCTTTTGCGATTGGAACAATGTGTGGACTATTGATGGCTAAATTGATGAACGTATTTAGCAAAAATAAGGTCAACCCATTAATTGGTTCGGCTGGTGTTTCTGCGGTACCAATGGCTGCCCGTGTTTCAAATAAAGTAGGCCTTGAGGCAGACCCACATAACTTCTTGTTGATGCATGCAATGGGACCAAATGTTGCCGGTGTAATTGGTTCTGCAATTGCTGCAGGTATTATGATTCAGTTCCTAGGATAAACCTCATATAATTGAAAGTTTTTGATTTTCCAGTGTAACTATTCTATCCATTTTATTGGCTATTTCATGGTCATGAGTAACTACTAAAAGAGATAAAGTATTGTTCTTGTTTAGTTCTAGAATCAACTCCAGTATTTCTCCTGAGCATTCTGCGTCAAGGTTGCCTGTTGGTTCATCAGCCAAAAGACATTCCGGGTTTGATACGATGGCCCTAGCTACAGCAACTCTTTGACGTTCACCACCTGATAACTCTGAAGGTTTGTGATTTATACGAT
>Ga0208894_1001740_pt1 | contig 12614 bp, 10 predicted proteins | sample ETNtaG_12_FD_185752 | JGI IMG/M metagenome (GOLD analysis project Ga0208894, IMG submission 185752) | Marine microbial and viral communities from oxygen minimum zone, Eastern Pacific Ocean - ETNP201306SV49 (SPAdes) (version 2) | ecosystem: Environmental > Aquatic > Marine > Oceanic ... | reverse complement strand
AAATTTTTGTGCTTCCTCACGTATGATACAAACAAAAGAATATTGGAGCATGATTTTTATAGCGAAAAAGTGGTGATATTAGTTATTAATTATAAAAGTTATAATCTCGTCAGAGGGAACCCCTCAGGAAATTATTTATCTTCGCCTATAAGGATTATCTTTACTAGCATGTCAGCATGTGTTTCAACCACCTCTGGTTGCAAACTGTCGAACCCAAACAGTAAGCTACATTCAGGCTCTGAGACAAATATTGTGGAGCAAGATTTAGCCATAATGTAATACCAATGCGCAAACTCGCTGGTGGTGAGGTTTAGCGCGGTGGAAACGTACTCTTTCAAATAGTTAAATCCCGGAGTGATGTGTTTATCTACGATATATGTAAGACGCCAAGAATTTTGTCGAGCCTCCAGAGTTACAAGACGGCCGATTTCTGGATACTGTGCAGCAATACGCACGTTGAGTCGGATGATTATAGCTACTCCTTCACGAGTAGGGTTCATTGAGGCTGGATAGTCTTTTTCTTGGTAGGGCTCAGTAAAGAGACTATCAATGGCAGTCTCCCAGAACTTTTTTTTCGATTTGAAATGATACACAAGCATTCCACGTTTAACGCCAGCTGCGACTTCGATATCCGAGATAGAAGTAGCATCAAATCCTTTTTCTGCAAACATAGGTATTGCAGTGGTAATCATTTTAGATCTTGCTACACGAGTTCTTGACTGCTCTTTTCGCTTAGACTTACCTAGATGAGATTGTGCTTGAGAATACATTTCACGTCTCTTGTTTTGTAATCTAGACAGTGAGGCCCAAGCCAGTATTCCGGTATTTAACTTGAAGCCATATTTATCCGCATTTTTATCGGCTAACATTGCTATTAAATTAGTATAACTAATAAACTTAAGCAGAGGTTAGCACGCAATGTTAATAAATTCCTAATGATTTTCTCAGATGAATGTCCAGGCCGCCCCCTATAGGCTGTGTTGTCGACCATTAATTTCCCTTATGGAGGTCTTGATTTAATTCAACAGCAGCTTTATTCGTCAAGCATTCAACAGTCCCGGTTATTGAATTGCGACGGAACAGAAGGTTAGAGCTACCTGAAAGGTCTCTCGCCTTCATTTTATTTGACCCCTTTTTTTGATCGTCCAGTATGGTAACGACCGTTCCGCCCGTAATATACAAGCCTGCCTCGATTGTGCAGCCATCACCTAATGAAATTCCTACGCCGGCATTAGCTCCAAGTAAACATTTCTTACCCAGAGAAATAACTTCAGTTCCACCGCCTGACAGAATCCCCATAATAGATGCTCCGCCGCCTATATCAGAGCCAGCGCCGCAAAAGACGCCAGCAGAGATTCGACCCTCTACCATATTAGGACCTTCAGTCCCGGCATTAAAATTAATAAAACCCTCGTGCATCACGGTAGTGCCTTCACCTACATAGGCCCCAAGCCTGACTCTACGCGTATCTGCGATACGAACACCTGAAGGAACAACGTAGTCGACCATTTTAGGGAATTTGTCCACGCAATCGACATATATGGGTGTTCCAGCTAAACGAGCTTCTAGTGCTCGGGCTGGAAGTTCATTTATGTCAATCGCACCCACATTAGTCCAGGCTATATTTTTAAGCACACCAAAAACCCCCGTTATGTTCGTCTGGTGAGGCTTTACTAATCTGAGTGATAACAAGTGAAGCTTGAGATAAGCCTGAGGGACCGATTTTGGTGGAGCGTCTTCGGTGAGTAACACCGCTACGATTGATTTTGATGATGTTTTTAACTGAGAGACGGATTCAGCAAGCTCACTGTATCCGTATGTTATTAAGGCGCTCTCGAGCGCTGAAAGCTGATCAGTTGACGGCTCTAAATCAGTCTGTTTTGAGCCCAGGGCGGCAAAGAGAATTGCGGTGACCTCAGGGTTGGGATTCAATAAAGGTGAAGGATAAAACACCTCTAGCCATTCTCCGGTGCTATTTTTTGTTCCAATGCCTATGCCACAACTGTATATCTTACTCATGGGTCTATTTTTGTTCCTAAAGTTATTAGCCGAAAATTGATTCGTATAGATCGGGCTTAAAGCCAATGTTTATTCTGCCGTTGTGATCCAAAATAGGGCGCTTAATCATTGTTGGGTTTGCTAAAAGCAGCACCGCCACATTGTCTTTAGTAGTACCATTCTGAATGGTCGAATCTAGCGTACGCCATGTGGTTCCGCGTCGGTTCAAAACAGTTTCCCAGTTTGATTTTTCAATCCATCTATTTATCTGAGCAAGCTCTAATCCGTTGGCGCGAACATCATGAAAGATGAATTCAATATTGCGCTCAGCGAGCCACTGGCGTGCCTTTTTCACAGTGTCACAATTTTTAATGCCATATAGTGTAGTCACGGTATTTCTTCCAACCCTCCTAGGCCCTTTATTATATCAAACCCCAGCGCTGTTAGCTTTTAAAAATACTGATTGACCGGCTATAAACTTTTTTAGAAACAAAAAAGCCCCTCGCGAGGAGGGGCTTTTGAAGTTTTGCAAGCGGTTAACTTAGAATGCAAATTTTAGTCGCACATAAGCCATGCGGCCACGGGCGTCATGCTGTCGTGAGTCATAGCTATAGTTCGCTGAATCCCATACCAACGGTGGCTCTTCATCAGTTAAGTTTAAAACGCCTATGGTGATTTGCGTATCCAAAGAGGATAACGCTAGCTGGTAGTTATATTGCGCATCCCATGTTAGGTGACTATCAATATTTTGTGAATAGCCTTCCGGAGGACCTGCTCGGGTAGTTTCATAACCAGTAATATAACGCGCCGTCACAGAAGCTTGATGAGCACCAGTTTCCCATTGCAATGATGTATTGGCCTTTGTCTTGGGTAGCGAACGTGCGAAATTGTCATGGTTGAAAAGACCAAGTACGTCAGTAGTTTGCCCGCCCAACGGGATTTCATAGCTTAGGAAGTGACTGGCATCAAATGTTAGGCTTAGATCGCCTATGCTACTTTTTGGGAAGTTATAATTAGCTTCTAGATCCAGACCGTCGGTACTCACCGACGCCGCATTGAAGTAGTTGGTGGTAACGCCAATTAATTGGCCGCTCGTGGTGCGTTTAACGTCAGAATGATTGGGATCTGCAACCACCTTTCCCTGAGCACTTTCGATAGTGATTACGTTAGTATAGTCCACAGACCAGTAATCCATAGTAACCTGCAGATTATCATTTGGAGTCCAGACTGCACCAATGTTGATGTTGTCTGCTTCCTCAGCTTTCAGATCGACATTAGCGTTTTGTGCGATACGGATGAAGACTGTGCCTCCTTTAGCGGTTCCGTCAGTATTAAAGTCCTGAATACCTTGCAGGCCCACTTGGCTGGCGTGAAGCTGGAACAAAGACGCCTCGCGATAAGAGGTTGATGCAGACGCACGGAGTATCAAATTATCTGACACTTCTACACGCGCAGAGATTTTAGGGTCAAAGGTTGATCCTGAATCTAGATTTTCATAACGCCCTGCGAAGCCAATCTCGAGTGAGTCTGTTAGGTCTCTTTGGAATTCCGAGAATACGGCCCATGCTGATTTCGATTCATCAACATTGACGCCGCCACCTAAAAATAGCAGATCGGCTGGTTTTGTAAGGTTGCCAGAAGCATCAAACTCAACTCGGCTTATGTTATTACGATCAACTTCAAGCGATTCATTTCTTACTTGGATGCCTGATGCAAAGTTGAAACCGACCAGTTCACCATCGATAACAAAATCAAATACCGTTAGAGCGGTATTGGTAGCAGTTTGTTGTTCAACTGATATATGGTCAATGAGTTCCTGGCTATTTGCCGATGGATCGAAGAGATTCCAAGTTTGATCACCACTAGGCCCACCAGTTCCAGTAACAGCAGCTTCAAATCTTGATGTGCTAGTATCGGGCTGAATGCCATAACCGTCATAGGAGCTGTGGGTCAACGCAGTATTGAAGTGGTAGTCCCCCATATCGCCATCCAGTTCAAGAGCGACTCTAAAGTGTTCATTATCACGCGTTGCTAGTGGAGATGGGAAAGCAGACCCCAGCGGCCGTCCGAGCCAAAGAATGACAGCGCCAAAGGGATTTCCAGCTTCATTTGGCATAATAGGGCGGGTTAAATACGACAAAGCAGGATAGCTAGGAGACTGTGGATTATCTAGTACTTCAACCTTAGCCCACATCGCCTCGGTGTTGAACTCCATTCCGTTACTCAGCGTGTGATTGATGTTCGTAAACAAGTGTGTACGCTCTTCCTCATTAACGACATTGAATCTAGGGCCGTATTTAAAACCGCATCGCTCACCGCTACCTTGGGGTAAAATGATACCGCCGGTTTCTACGCAGTTAGCATCAGGGATGTTTTGATACTGTGTGTAATTTCCAGCATAGGCTCCTGAATCTACTTGAGATGCAAAACCAGTGTCTGCATTATTAGGGCTAAGTATTAAGAATGAGTTGCCTAAGCCTGAGTTTGCGTTCTCGATGAGTTTTGGTCGGTCTGCGCCACTTAAGTTCGAGCGATCCATATATTGTGCTGCAATTACAATCTTAGTGTCATTGCCTGCCCAGCCATGGAGAAAGCTTAGTTGGGTGTCGGTTTGGCTGTCTGATGTTGTTGTCTGCTGAAATACGCCGAATTCAGTTCCTTCAAAATCGGCTCTTGTGATGTAGTTAACAACGCCGGCCACAGCATCAGATCCATAAACAGAGGCAGCACCTTCCTTTAATACCTCGACCTGCTCAATGGCGATGGCTGGGATCATGCTGGTGTCAACAAAGCTTGATCCATCGTTCGCTGAGGCAGCAGCTAAAGTGTTACGTCGACCGTTGACTAAAACTAACGTTGAACCGAGACCAAGACCTCTTAGATTTACATTGCTGGTACCCTGGGTAAATCCTGATGTGAATGAGTCAGCCACGTTTTCTGCGCCGGAGTTGGCGGTAAGATTCCGGGTAATATCAGATATCGACATCGCACCCATTTGATCGATAGCCTCTCGATCTATAACTACAATTGGAGACGCTCCGTCTTGTGGGCTAGATTTTATATAGGAGCCTGTAATAACAACCTCTTCAACTCTTGGGTCCTGTGCAAAGATTGCGGTGGTCATCGACATTAGCGGAATACAGGCTAATAGCGATAGCTTGTTCATCTTCATATTTTATTCCTCTGGAATATTTTAAAATTAAATTGAAAGTTTCGTTTTAACTGTTCTAAAGCATATATACATAGAAAAAATCATCACACTCTGTGCTGTATAGCAAGGGATAGGATCCATAATCTATGCGTTAAAGTATAGATCAAATAACCGATCAGGGCAATTATGCCTAGTTATTGATTGAAGGGTAACTAAGAAAAAGAACTGACCTATAACCAAACGATTACAAGTCGTAAGTGGTGATGGAATATTACTTTGATATGTGTTTTGTGTCATGCTGATTGGCGCCATTTGATAGGTATTTAGTGTCATCTTTATGGCACGGTTGTCGGTTATTTTTAATCTAAAAAGGACCTCAGCACTTTTTAAATAACATTAAAAAGATCTGTAACCACATGATAGTCGGAACCTTAGTATTCCTTAGGCAGTAATTTGTTAGACGCGGTAGGGATTGTTCTTTGTCATTGAAGCTATCTCTTGTGAGTAGAAGGTTAGTCTTAGTTATCTGATGGGTAGAACTAAGCCTTTCTTGCTATGAAAGGTTTCTTTCGGTTGGGGTAACAGGTTTGACATATCTCGCAAATACGGCCATCGCAACCTCGCGCAGAGCAGAACTCTCTGCCATAGAAGATAATTTGCAGATGCAGTTTGTTCCACCGTTCTTTGGGGAAAATCGCCTTTAAATCCCGCTCTGTCTGAGCAACATTTTTGCCTTTGGTGAGTCCCCAGCGTTGTGCGAGTCTGTGAATATGAGTGTCCACCGGAAAAGTAGGGTATCCAAACCCTTGCGACATAACAACTCCTGCAGTCTTGTGGCCAACTCCCGGGAGGCTCTCTAGACTGGCGAAGTTGTTTGGTACTTGTCCATCAAACTTCTCTACAAGAATTGTTGAAAGTTTTGAAATAGCTGAGGATTTTTGAGGGGCTAGACCACAGGGCCTAATTACCTTGTAGATTTCCTCTACGGGGATATGCTGCATCCCATAGGGGTTGTCAGCGAGTTTGAATAGGCTAGGAGTCACCTGATTTACCCGCTCATCGGTGCATTGAGCGCTCAATAAAACTGCCACTAATAGAGTGAAGTTGTCTTTATGATCAAGAGGAACGGGTGTTTCTGGGTATAGCTCATTCAAGCGAGCCAAGATATAGTCGGCTCGTTGTTTTTTAACCATATCTTTTATCCTTGAAGGAGGATATAAAATCCTTGATTCGCAAGGCAGCCTCAATACATTCAGTCGTCTCGGCGACCAGTGCCATTCTGACACGATTTTGCCCGGGGTTGTGATTGTCACTTGGCCTGGATAAAAACTGGCCAGGTAACAGGGTGACATTTTTTGAGGCATAGAGCTCCCGAGTAAACTCAATATCGTTTACGGGAGTTTTGGCCCACAGATAAAAACTAGCATTGGGTTCTGGAAAATCTAGGTAACCATTCAAAATTTGAGTTACTGCAGTAAATTTCTGCCGGTAGAGTTCTCGATTTTCAACTGTATGATCTTCGTCGTTCCAGGCTGCGATAGATGCTTTTTGAACAGGCAGGGACATACTTGATCCATGGTAGGTTCTGTATTTTAGAAAATCGGCTATTAGAGTCGCATCTCCAGCGACAAATCCTGACCTCAAACCGGGCAGATTAGACCGTTTAGACAAACTATGGAAAACTACACATCTCGCATAATCATGGCGTCCAATATATCTACACGTTTGAAGCAGGCCGACTGGTGGATTTTGTTCATCCAGGTAGACCTCTGAATAACACTCATCACTGGCGATAATAAAGTTATATTTATCAGCCAGATGAATTGCTTGTTCCATTGCCTCCAAACTCATAACGGCACCGGTTGGATTCCCTGGAGAGCATAATTGTAATAATTGACATCGCTCCCAAATCTCAGGAGGGACTTTTGTTAAATCGGGAGTAAAGTTGGTCTCAGAATCGCATTTTAAATAAAAGGGTTCTGCTCCAGCTAAGAGTGCAGCACCTTCATAAATCTGATAAAAAGGATTCGGCGTGACTACAACAGGCAGACCAGCGCAGTCCCTAGTATTAATGATACTCTGGGTAAATGAGAATATAGCTTCTCTGGTACCACATACAGGTAAAACGTTCTTGTCAGGGGCCACGCTATCTGGTGCTAAGTTAAAGCGTTTTATCAGCCAGTTGCAGATAGTAGTTCTAAGTTCCAAGGTGCCTCTGGTTGTGGGGTACCTTTCAATCTCATCGATAGAATTAGCAAGAACATCCTTAACAAATGATGGGGCCGGATGTTTGGGTTCTCCAATCGATAGCGATATATGGTTTAAATCCGAGGGCGGTAAAATATGCTTTTTGAGTGCACTTAATCGTTCGAAGGGATATGCCTGAAGCTTTTGAAGGTTAGGATTCATTGATTAATGGCGCACTTTTATTTGTTGAAGTTCATTTTTGTCAACATCGTCATTATTGCGTTTGTCGAGTTCATTGCAGATTGCCAGTTGAATTTCTTCATTGAGATTAGGATCGGTCAAGGGCTGATGATTGCTATCAGTCAAGTAAAAGATATCCTCAACTCGTTCACCTAAGGTCGCGATTTTTGCATTATATAAGTTGAGATCAAAGCGCAAAAATATACTTGATATATGAGCAAGCAGTCCCGGCCGGTCAGGCGTGACAACTTCTAGCATTGTGGTATTAGTGTCACTATCATTGCTTAATGAGGTGATGGTTTTTATTGCAAATTGCTTTAATTGGCGAGATGTTCTTCGCTGAATATCAAGATTAACAGACTCCGGCTTTTTAATCCCTTTCTTCAGCTCTTTAATAACTTTTTTGCACAATTCTGGTTGATCGCCTATAGGTTGATCGAAATCATTAAGTACGTAAAAAACGTCAAATGCTTGGTCATCGCTGGTGCTCTGAAGCCGCGCATCTTGAATGTTTAGTTGTTGTTTATCTAGAGTTCCCGCAATCACTGAAAATATTTTCTGACGGTTTCGTGCATGGACGAATATTTGAGTGGCGATGGGTACTTCAACACCAATGTCTCGGATTAATACAACAGGTTCCTGAGGATTTTCATTATCAGCAATTGCGGTGGTGAAGGCGGCGATATCATCTGCACATTCCCTCAAAAATAGCTCGTCACCTACATCTTGCCATATATTTTCAGCGATAGAATTATCAATTCCCTTCGCATTTAAGCGTTCCAGTACTGCATTTTTTGCCGAGTTTACCCAAGTCGTACGACTAGCTGGTGCGGTCAAACCTTGCTGCAGAACTCGTTTTGTTTCAAAGTATAGATTGTGCATTAATGAGCCTTTCCAGTCTGTCCATAACCGCGGGTTTGTCGCGTTTATGTCTGCAACTGTCAGTAAATAAAGATGTTCCAAATGCATCAGGTCCCCCATACGGCTAGCGAAGCGATGGATCACTTCAGGGTCTGATGTATCCTCTCTTTGCGATACTGAGGACATCAACAGGTGGTTTTTCACTACCCACTTAATAAGGTTTGTCTCCTCGGGCTTTAATCCATGTCTCTCAGCAAACGATACAATATCACTAGCCCCGAGCTCAGAGTGGTCGCCACCTCGTCCTTTTGCTATGTCGTGATAGAGAGCGGCTATGATAACGAGCTCAGGTTTAGCTAGATTTTTGTATAGATGGGACGCTACAGGGAAGGATTTTGCTATTTCTGGTCGCGCAAAACGACGCAAGTTTCTAATTACTTGTAGGGTGTGGACGTCAACAGGATAAATATGAAATAGGTCATGTTGAGTTTGGCCTACAATACGTCCGAATTCAGGAAGATAAAGTCCAAGAATTCCATAACGATTCATGCGTTGAAGTTGAAGGGATAGTTTAAATGGCACTTTTAATAAACGCATAAATAGGTTTATATTTTCTGGATTAGACCTATAGTTTTCATCAATAAGGTTTCTGTGGAGTCTTATTTGTCTTATGGTCGAAGCCCTTATGCCTAAAATGTTGTCATTTTCTCCAAGGATGACAAACAACTCGAGTAGGGCCGGTGGATGTTTGACAAAAACGTCATCATCTACGGTATCGATATAATTATCACGGATTAAGAATCGATCATTAATCTTATCTACTTTTTTTGTTTTCCCTTTACGGTAAATAGCTTCATCTAAATATTGGAGCAGCACATCATTTAATTCCCTTATTGACAAAACAACCTGGTAGTACCGTTGCATGAATTTCTCAACACCAAGCTTATCCTTGGAGTCTGAGTACCCAAGCATTTCAGCTAACTTGCGTTGATAATCGAATAGTAGTCGTTCCTCCCCTCGGCCCGCGATTAGATGCAATCCGTACCTAACGGCCCATAAAAATTCTTCATCGCGACGTAGTGTTAGATACTCTTCTTCAGAAAGAAAACCTTCCTTAACCAAATGAGAGCGGCGATACACATTGAAGTGTCGCTTAGCTGTCCAGTTAATCAGCTGTATGTCACGAAGTCCGCCAGGAGCCTCTTTTATATTGGGTTCAAGGTTATATTCAGTGTCGCCATGTTTGTGATGACGGGCGATCTGTTCGTCAATTTTTCCTCGATAAAATAAAGCAGACGCCCATATTTTATCGGGACCTGTTTTTTTATGCATGGACACAAGAAGTTCACGATTACCACAAATTAAACGAGTTTCCATTAGGTTGGTGGCAACGGTAATATCTGTTCTCGCTTCTACAACACACTGGGATATAGACCTAACGCTATGGCCTATCTTGAGTTGAATGTCCCATAAAAAAGCTAAGAAATTTTCAATATTCTTTCGGTACTTCGTTGCATGATCTTTTCGTCCCAAAATGAGTAAATCGATATCTGAGTGAGGATGTAACTCACCACGCCCATAGCCACCGACTGCAATGAGGCATATGCCGTCATCCCATGAGTATCGCTCCCAGGCTAGGGACAGTATTGAATCCGCAAAGCGCGCACTTTCATTGACCAGCGTGTGGATATCTTCGCCTTCATAAAATCGATTATTGAAGTGTGCTCTTGCTGCACTAAGGGCGTCTCGAAAGACAGGAATTGGTTCACCATTGGCGAGATCACTTAAAAAACGTTTTTTATCAAAGAATAGGGGTGACCATGTTTCTGAAGGGCTTGATGACACTGGATGAGTCTCCGAGTTAAAGCGATTCTTCCTGCCTTAAAGTAAAAACCTCACACCCATTAGCTGTAACTACCATGGTATGCTCCCATTGCGATGACAGTCGCCCATCTTTAGTTTCGACTGTCCAACCATCATTCTTTAATTTAGTGGTGTATTTTCCGGCATTGAGCATCGGCTCAATCGTAAACGTCATTCCTTCTTTTAACTCTAGGCCCGTCCCTTTGCTTCCATAATGAAGAACTTGTGGTTCCTCGTGAAACTGCGAGCCGATACCATGACCACAATAGTCCCGCACAACTGAGTAATAATTTTTTTCCGCATGAACTTGGATTATGTTGCCGATATCCCCGAGTTGGACCCCGGGCCCTACAATTTCAATTGCCTTGTACATGCATTCTTGGCTGACATTGACTAATCGCTGAGCATGGGATTGAACTGCTCCAACACAATACATTTTACTGGTGTCGCCGAACCAACCATTCTTGATGACAGTGACATCGATATTAATGATGTCACCATTTTTTAGAATCTTCTTTTCAGAGGGAATACCATGGCAGATCACCTGATTCACAGAGGTGCAAATTGACTTTGGAAAACCTTTATAGCCAAGACATGCGGGAATCGCTTTTTGAACGTTAACAATATGGTTATGACAGATTTGATCTAAGGTTTCTGTGCTAACACCGGGCACTACATGCTCTTCTATCAACTCTAGAACCTCCGCAGCTAAACGACCGGCAATTCGCATTTTAGCAATTTCCGAGTTACTTCTTAGCTTTACCGTCATAAAGTTTTCCCTGGGATTCTTCGACAGTCCTATTGTACTCGTGTTGTAGTAAATGGGGGAGTGGTTGACTTAAATTTTATTGCTTCTGGTAGAAAAAAATATTGGCTGTGCCCATCCACGTCGCAGATCGATTTAACATTGATATATTCCCTACCTTTTTTCTTTAATTGGTAGCACCAATATGGTATAAAGCGCGCCGTTGTGAGAATGATCTCTCAACTTAATTTAATTTAAACGACACACATGTTCCGACACAATGGTCTGGGTGCCTGCACTGAGTGGTTTTTCTTTGCTGGGTTGATCATTGGGGAATATGGAGGCTTAACCCCAAGAGGAAAAATTATGTCTATTGTCAGTATGCGCGATATGTTGCAAGCTGGTGTTCACTTCGGTCACCAAACTCGCTTCTGGAATCCAAAAATGGGCCAGTATATTTTCGGCTCACGAAATAAAGTACACGTTATTAATCTTGAACATACAGTTCCGGCCTTCAACGAAGCACTCGAAGTATTGCGAGTTCAAGCGGCCAAAGGTAATCAAATTCTATTTGTAGGCACCAAGCGAGCAGCTCAGAAAATAATTAAAGAGCAAGCCGAAAGGTGTGGTATGCCTTACGTAAGTCATCGTTGGCTTGGTGGTATGTTAACTAATTACAAAACCATTCGAGCATCTATTCGGCGATTTAGGGATCTTGAGTCCCAAGAAAGCGATGGTACGTTCGAAAAGTTAAATAAAAAAGAAATTCTTACTCGTACTCGCATGAAAGATAAGTTGGAAAATTCTATCGGCGGAATTAAAGATATGAACGGTCTGCCGGACATTCTTTTTGTAGTTGATGTGGATCATGAGCGCATTGCGATTAATGAAGCAAACAAACTAGGCATTCCAGTGGTTGGAATTGTTGATTCTAATAGTGATCCCGACGGAGTTGATTATATTATCCCTGGAAACGATGACTCTATTCGAGCCATCAAACTATATGCAGCGTCTATTGCCGACGCAGTTCTAGAAGGCAAGGCCCAGTCAGCAACTATAACAAGCAAAGATGAATTTGTTGAGGTTGCAGAGGAAGCACCTGCCAAGGTGAGTCCAAAGGTTGCGGTCAAAACGGCGGCGGCTGTTGAAGAAGCTCCGGTAGTTGAAGAAGCTCCGCTAGTCGAAGAAGCTCCGCTAGTCGAAGAAGCTCCAGTAGTTGAAGAAACTCCAGTAGTTGAAGAAACTCCAGTAGTTGAAGAAGTTTCTGCAGAGACTAAAGAGTCGACTGCCGAGGGTTCTGATAAGTAGTTAATATAGGTTATCAGGCTTAGCTAAAGGGGGTTTCTGCCCCCTTTATTTTAAATGAAATTATGATTTAGAGAGGATTACGATGTCACAAGTAACAGCATCTTTGGTAAAAGAGCTACGAGACCGAACAGGGTTGGGTATGATGGAGTGCAAACGAGCGCTCGTAGAAGCCGATGCAGATATTGATAAGGCGATCGAAGATTTACGTAAGTCCAGTGGGATGAAAGCGGCTAAGAAAGCCGGACGGACAGCTGCAGATGG
>Ga0208894_1001729_pt1 | contig 12651 bp, 4 predicted proteins | sample ETNtaG_12_FD_185752 | JGI IMG/M metagenome (GOLD analysis project Ga0208894, IMG submission 185752) | Marine microbial and viral communities from oxygen minimum zone, Eastern Pacific Ocean - ETNP201306SV49 (SPAdes) (version 2) | ecosystem: Environmental > Aquatic > Marine > Oceanic ... | reverse complement strand
AATGGTTTGATACAAACTATGTCTTCCTAGCAGACGATCAGATAAGGTTTATCTCGAATTTTCAATTTGAGAAACAACAGCTCAGTGCTGATTCGCTTGTCTTCAGGATTAATACAGATTGTAATGACAATGGAGAATGGGATGCAGGAGAGAATCCCCTTGTGGATTATAATGGGGATGGGGAATATGAAGCACTTTATGAATACGAAGATAATAATAACAACGGTGAATACGACGCAGGTGACAATTTGATCGAAGATTATAATAATGATGGTGTTTATTCAATCGCTTATGAATTTGAAGATAGAGGCAATGGGATCTGGGATCCGGAAGAACCGTACTTTGATATTAATGGAAATGAAGTATTTAATAACAGTGAACCCTACCAGGATCGGAATTGTAATGAAATTTGGGATGATGCTGAACCCCGAGTGAATAATGAATCAGATTGTGCAGGTATCGGAACATTTACTGAAGATGCAGATGGTGGATTTTGTGATAGAGGAAATAAAATTTATGACTTGGATGAAGAATATATATCAAAGGATACTGACGGAGACGGAACACTAGAAGAATATTTTTATGTTTTAGGTGATAAGCCCAATAATCTGATTGTTGATTATACTGATTCTGAAAATCCCGCTGTTTTGTTAGAAATTAATTTGGGGGATGACATCATCGATCGTTGGGGACGAGAATATTTTGATTTAATAGAGTCCATTGAGTTCAATGATCTTAAACAGCAGTTTGTGGATGATGTTGATTCGTTAGTCACGTTGTTTACACGTGAAAAAATTGGTCATATTAATGGGGGATCACTTTCACCAGATGACTATTATATAACGAAGTCCGAGTGGCTTAAAACTAGTGGAAGTGGATCAGAACGTTTTTATAATTACCACATTTTCCACGAGCCGAAACATTTAAACCAGGTTGTTTATCCATCTTATTTTCTCCCAGTTGGCTTCTATTTTCAGCCCAAAGAAATCAATAACGGATTTTGGAGTGGGCAAAACCTTGAAAGTGAAGTTCTTTATTATACACATGAAGGTTCGCTGCGGGATGGTGAGCATGTGGACACTGCATATTACGATACCACCGATATTGCAGTTTATTTTATTGAGAAAAGTTACGATGTTGAATCATCCAGTGTGACTGTTCCTGCAGCTATTAAAACTTTTGAATCCTACACTAATGGGTCTTTTGAGTGTCTTGCAAGTGGTTCTATAGTGTCGGATGGAAATGAATGTCCACCGGTTGATACAACATTCAATGAATGTTTTAAAGTTACCCAAATCATGACAATGACAATGCTGGGAAGCGGTGTTGAATTTGGTCAACGAACAGAATCGTGGCTAGCATATAAAAAAGGCCTAGTGAAAAGTGAAATATATATTCGTTGGACTGAACACCCCTATAACTCTGACTGGACACAAAATGGTCCTCCAGATGAAAATAATGAAGCATGGGTTGGCTTGAATAAAATTGAATTAACGTCGCTTGATGTAACACCAAGCTCGGGAGTTTTTAGAAAATTAACTCAACCTGTTCATACTATTGAACTTCGTGATATAGGTAATCATCCGGATTTTGATTTTGAGCCTTTACGCGTTAGTGCTCAAAAAGGGATACAAACCATCGATCTAATGGAGTTAACAGAATGATGAAACTGAAAAATATTTTCATGTTCTTGTTCCTTATTTCTTTTGGGCTTGCCGGTACGGATGGAACTATCCGCGGAAAAATCACAGATGTAAATGGTGCGACTCTTCCTGGTGCGAATATCATTATTCCAGAACTAAGCATGGGCGCAGCGGCGGATATGGATGGTAATTATTTAATCCTCAATATTCCTGTGGGTAAATATGATGTTGTTGTCCAAATGATTGGATATAAAAAAACAACAATGAAAGGCGTCACTGTTCTGATGGACCAAACAGTATGGCTTAATTTCAAACTGGAAGAAGAAATTGTAGAGGGTGAAGAAGTGGAAGTGATAGGTGAGAGGCCTCTAGTGGAGAGAGGAAAAACCTCCAAAAAAGTCACCGTAAGTAAAGAAGCAATTCAAGCTTTACCTATTCGTGATTTAACTGAACTCTATACTTTACAATCCGGTGTGGTAAAGGTTGAAAGTAGGGAGAGATCAGTTCCTGGTCACGAAGAGCGAGGTATTGAAGAGATTCATGTGAAAGGAGGCCGGTCGGGGCAGATTGCGTATATGATGGATGGTATGTATTTGCGGAATCCGATCTTTGGTTCTATCGGATCTGGCACTAGGCTAAACCTGTTTGCTGTAAAAGAATTTGACTGGATGGAAGGTGGATTTAATGCTGAATATGGTGATGCCCAGTCTGCTGTATCAAACTATCATACCAATTCGGGTGGAAAACAAATCACTTATAATATTAAGTTTGAAACAAGTCAAGTTGGTGCCCTGATCAATGCTGCATTGGGTAAAACTGAGGAAAATGAAAACTTTGATCTGATCCGTGGTTATAACGACCTGAATATCGGTATTGGGGGACCGGTTCTAGGGATTCCCAAACTCTCTTTCTGGATTTCAGGGCAATATACAAATGAAGATAATTACAGTGTTTATGAATTTGATGATAGAGTTTTTACTCTTCATAATGGAGATTATTTTTATAGAACCGATGCGGATCTAACTGCAAACCTGGAAAATATTACAAATAATCAAAAAGCACTTGTTTATCCTTGGGATAATGTGGCGGGTTTCCGCGGATTTGGATTTAGTGAGACCTGGGATGTTTTTGCAAAATTGACCTATAAGTTAACGAATAAACTCCGATTCCATGGTGCTTATTGGCAGGTTGGGAACCATCGTCAATCTTTTAATCCAACGTATTTATATTGGGATGAAGGGCGAAATGAACTTTTTCGTGATACGTATAGATTTAATTTCGAAGTAAATCACTCCTTGACCCAAAGAACATTTTATACAATAAGAACATCAAGATTTACACAGGATCAATTCCAGGGAGTTCGTTGGCGGGATAATGATTCAGACGGCTATCCAAACTGGTTTGAATGGCGTCATCCAGCTGGTTATAAAGATATCTCTGATCCAGAAAATGGTAAAGTGATTCCTTATAGTATTGGGGAAGATGGAGACACAATTCGATATACCAATGTAGATGGACGCACGGGTTGGTACCATGGTGCAGAGCCTGGTTTATACAGCTGGGAAATGGCAGAGAATTTCAAAGATCAAAATGGGAATGGTGTTTGGGATGCGGGAGAAGACTTTACAGATACTAATGAAGATGGTTTGTGGAACGGCCCGGAATTGATTAAACCATTACTCCAGCGGGATGGCAGCCATTGGCTTGAGCCGGAAATGTACGAAGACCCGGAGCTTTTTTATGATTATCGTTCTGTAGAACTTCGCTACCAAAATGCGCCAGGATACTTTAGAGCACCAATGAATCAAAGTTTTATTCCCGGAGTTCCTAATCCTTATTACTATATGCCTAATTATGCTCAAGGTGGTATTGCTTGGGATGAGGGCCGAACATTTGGTGGTCACGATGTTTTTTATGCAGATTCTCGTGCTATTACAGATGAAATACGGTTTGATCTCACATCGCAGATCACTGATAAATGGAAAGTAAGAACCGGTATAGACTATAAATACCATAAGCTCAATTTTTATGAAGTCCAGGCACCATGGCTCGGTGCTGGTGCCTATATACAAACATTTGCTGAATTTTGGGAAGATACGGGTCCGGATGGTAAGGTTCTTGGAGATTCTGATTATTTAGAAGCGGATGAGGGTGAAGGTAATGGCCGCTGGGATAAAGGCGAAAAGTTTACAGATGCAAATAACAATGGTCAATGGGATGAATTTCGTGAACCGGAAGAACTCTCCGCCTATATCCAAAACACATTTGAAGTACCTTGGATGGTGATTAATTATGGTATCCGGATTGATATGGTAAACTATAATACACAGATCTGGGGTATGCCACCACCCCTTCAAGATTCTTTAGGAATCTATAGTCCCGGCAATCCATATTTTTATTCTGACTTGAATGATAATAATATCTGGGATGAAGATGAGAGTTACTCCGATATTGCTGGGCTACCTCGTCAAAAGGTATTCCTAGAGCAATCTGGTTGGTTTTATAAGATTAGTCCACGGCTTGGGTTCAGCCATGTGATCACAGACAAATCAACTTTTACATTTAATTATGGTTTATACTACCAAACACCGGTATACCAAAATATTTACTTGAATACAAATAGGCTCGAAGATCCAGAAGACTTATTCGAAGAGGGAGAAGGTCAGGTTGGGAATGCAACTATGGGTGCAGAAAGAACGCAAGATTATTCTGTGGCCTTTAATGTACAAGTAGGGGAAAGTTGGGCCTACTCTTTTGGAGCATGGGTTAGAGACATGGACCAAATGACACGTTATAGTCATGAGCGTTCCGGAGTTTATACGTACCAGATTTCCACCAATGGAGATTATGGTTCAGCGAGAGGACTTGATTTAACGCTTGAATGGCGAAGGGCATCTTTTGGGTCCCAACTTCAATATACATACTCGATCTCCAAAGCAAACAGCGAATATGCCTGGGCCAGTATCAGTGGGCAATATGTAGACGCTCCGAGCCAAGAATTTATCACGTATTTTGATAGGCCACATGGTTTAACCTACTATGCCTATACCATGTTACCATACGGAATCCAGGCGGGTTTAACTGCTAATTACCAAAGCGGCTACCCCTACACACCCATCATTTTTCGTGGGAAAGATCCTGTGGCAGATGCCAGAAATCGTAATTCAAAACGGGGACCTGGTTATAAGAATGTAAATGTTTCATTTTCTAAATATCTCAAGGTTATGAATCATAAAATTGCTTTAGGATTGAATGTTTTTAATGTCCTGGATTTAAGAAATCCTGTTGATGTTTATCCAATGACAGGTAAACCTGATGATCCGGGAACCTATTATACCGATTATGTAGGACTTCCCGGTACGGATCCCAGCGGTCAAGGTAAGTATGCAAATAAATCCAGTGCTTATTATGACAGGCCTTGGCGATTGTCATCCCCTCGAGAAATTAACTTTTTTGTCCGAATCGATTTCGATTGAAATAAATGAAATATAATTATCTTTTTCATATTTTACTATTAAGTGCATTACTTGCTATAGATAAGACCTATGTGCAGCAACATAAGCCCAGTATTGATCCATTTCGTCAATCGAGCGCCGCAAAGATCGGCGATAATCCATTTCCTCCAAATCCCATGGGGGACCGTGCCAAAGGATATGTAGATCAGGGGCGTGTCAAAACAGCCATTACCAATTATGGTAGTTTTATCAATTGGGATGCTCACCCTTCCGGTATCTGGGGTGATTATTCTTATTTGCCGGCAGTTTCATTTATTGCAGGGGTTCCGGGTCATTCAAATACAGCGAATTATACTTGGGAGGTCCTTGAAACCGTTGTAGATGAAGAAGGTATTCCAAAATATAGTTTATGGTCATCAACCAATGCCTATGAAGCCTGGTATCCAACTTCCGGCGACACTGTATTTAAGGGACTTCTTTTTGATTTGGGCAATGATGAAGGGGTCTATCTTCCCGATAATGAAAAATCATCATTGGAAGAATTTGATTCCGATAGACTATTCATGTTTGATCATGAAAATCATAAAATCATATTAAGTACTTTTGGTGAATTGGATCCTAGTAATTCAAGCACGCGTATTGGGTTTATTTATCCCTGGGCACTTCGACCTAAATTGATCAGCCGCGAAAGTAGTTTTGATTTTTATGATTATGGGCCAGACCTTGAAGAATGGACCGACGATGACAATTATGTGTATTATGGTGCCAATGCTGCTGAATCTCATTTTATCGATACTGATTATAAAACCGATTGGCACGCTTCTACAATGTCGAGGATAAATACCCATCAATCAGAATTTAATGCCGAGGACGTTTTTAAGGATTCACCTTGGATTGCCGGTGAAGATACATACCCAATTTTAGCTCATTCCGGGTATTCCCAGACCTGGCCAAAAAAGTATAATGAACAAACAGGTTTGACGGAATCGTTTTGGCCTGGATGGTGGGCGAAGGATTATAATATTAATTTACCTGGTTGTTCTCAATCCCGGAAAGATCCGGATTGCTGGGAGGATGTACCGGGTCGGTTTATATCCGATATGGATGTATATATGGAATTCGATGACCGCTGGTCGCACCGGGCCAATAATATCAATACCAACGATGAGTATGAGCAAACAGGCTATCCCATGGGGCTGCGTGTCATGGCTTCTGCCCATTCTTATGGTGTCTCCTATGCAGAAGATATCATGTTTGTTACCGTAAAGGTTCGAAATGAGAGTGGTGAATTTTGTGCCGAAGATGAAGATGGAAATCCCGTTTTAGACAAGGATGGAAATCAAATTTGTGGAGAAGGGATGATCATGCCAGATGGAACCAAGTTAAACCGAGGTAAAGGTTTTGACTATAGCGGAATGGCTCTTGGGTTTTATATGGATGCAGATGCCCTAATGGGTGACTGGGATGGCTATAATGGTTTTTATCATACCAACGATGATGATTTCATGAAATATTATTGGGATGTGTTTGAGGTCAATAATGATAGGATGCTTATCAGTATGGCCATGATAGGTGACCACGATGGTGTATCCGGTGCCCTTGGGTATGCACTGGATGAGCCTTCTGCAGCGATTCACCCAGGAAACGAATTTGGTGTAGTTGCAACTCAGTTATTGGATTCTCCCAAAGCAACTGGTTCTGTGGATCTTGATCAGGATGGTACGATTGATATTTTTCCTGGCGAACCCTTAAAAATGACAGATTGGCATTGGGTGGATTGGTATCAACGACCGGGAGTAACTCGGCCCGAAGATTCTTCCCCGCCGTGTTATGCAGGGTATGAAGGCTGCCCTGTTGCAAGGAATAAAGAAGAAATTTTGTATAAAATCATGGTTGGAGATACATCCAATCTGAGCGAGAATGAAAATGCTTGGCATTTTCATACACAAAATCCTGGAACGGATTTTGGGTCTGAACTCAATCCTCATTTTGACTCGGTTATTGGGCTAAAGGAAGAACCTGTATATCTACGAGACAGCCCTGGTCTGGATTGTGTATTGATCATGAGTTGTGGACCATTTGATTTACCCGTTGGTCGGGAAGTCCCATTTTCATTCTGTATTATTTTTGGACAGACTGAAAGTGACTTGATTAATAATGCACGGTTTGCCCAGGTTATGTACAACTCACGATATCAGGGATTCACGCCACCGACTAGACCCACCGTTTATGCTGAAACAGATCAGGGAGAAGTCAGAATTTATTGGGATAACAGGGCTGAAACTGCCAGAGATGTGGTAACGGGTTATGCTGATTTTGAAGGATATAAAATTTTTAAAAGTTTGGATGGTGGAAGTGCCTGGGGCGAAGCCAATGATATGATTTTTGACACAGATGGTATTTTTGCTGGCTGGCGTTCTTTTAAACAATATGATTTATCTGCGGAAGAAGATTCGCTCCATTGTATTTATTCCAGCGATCCCGAAGATTGTGTAGGTGATCCCATGCAGCAACGTGGACATGCCATCAATGGTGAAGATCCCTATTTCCCATGGTTCAATATTGGGACAGATACTGGTTTGGATCCTATCCGTCTCCCTGAACCCAAGGTCATTAATGGTGATACAATGACCTATATGTATGTGGATACGGATGTTACAGATGGTTTAGAATACACCTATTCAGTTGTTTCTTATGATATGGGTGTTGAGCCACCCTATAAAACTACTTATATAGATATTGGAAACGGTACTTTTGAAGCTGTGGTTGATACCAATTATTCAAATCCGGATAAATGGGCTGATCCGGATGGATATGCTTCTATTGAAAATTCAAGAGGTACAACCATACTGGATCGGAATTTTGTTCAAGTATATCCCGGGGTGATGCCAGCTAATGATGTAAGTAATATTGGTGTGGTTCCCAATCCATATAAGGTACAATCTGGATTCAAGGAAAATGAACACTTAAGACAAATCAGGTTTACAAATTTACCTGAAAAATGCACCATCAAAATTTTTACATTAACAGGTGAACATGTAAGTACCATCCAGCACGAAAATGCAGAATCAGGAAATGTATGGTGGGATATGCGAACTGTGAATAACCAGGAAGTAGCACCGGGACTCTATCTATTTCATGTAGAACAATTAGGAAATTCTAATGATTCCTTTGTCGGTAAATTTGCGGTGGTTCGATGAAAAATCTATCCATAGCCCTGTTGTTGCTTACATCCTTTGTATTGGGTCAATACCGAGATATTCCTGATGTAGTGACCAAGGTTGCTACTGCTGCAGGAAGTTTCTTAAAGTTGGAGACTTCTGCCAGAGCAATCGGAATGGGTGGTGCTAATGTGGCTTCGGGCCGCGGTGTATCCGGGATTCCCTATAATCCATCCAGTATTGGTTTTATCCAAAAGAGTGAAGCTTATTTTTCTCAAGTCAATTATTTAGCCGGCATTAAACATGGTGTATTTACCTATGGCACACGGATTGGACCTTCGGACTATGTAGGGTTCCACCTTTTCTATTTAGACAGTGGTCCTATGAGTGTAACGACAGAATTATTTCCGGATGGGACTGGTGAAGATTTTAGTGTGATCTCCATGGCCGCCCGTGCCACTTATGCCCGTTCCTTAACAGACCGGTTAAAGATTGGTGGTTCCATCAATTATATCAGGGATAAAATTGCAGAGACAGGCATGCAGACAGTATCTTATGATATTGGATCCAACTTTAATACAGGGATCTATGGTACCATTCTGGGAATGAGTATTACAAATTTTGGTCCTGATGTTGAATATGCAGGAGAGGATCTAAGTGTTCAGGTTCCGGACACCATAGATGTGGAAGGGAGTTTAGAACGGATTACCACGAAGTTTCCTTTACCGCTTATTTTCCGGTTAGGGGTTGAAAATGAGTTATTGGGTCCCAACAGTACATTTAAGAAGAGCGATAAGCATAGACTTATTTTGAGTATGGACGGAATCAAGCCCAGTGATTATATAGTTTATGGTAGTGTGGGAATGGAGTATGGCTGGGAAAACCTGGCATTTGTCCGTGCCGGCACCCATATAAATCATGACACAGCAGGGTTGAGTGCGGGGGTGGGCGTAAACCTGCGTATTGGCAGAATGGCCTTACGTGTGGATTACGCTTATGTGAATTATGATGTGTTGAAACAGACCAATCAGTTCGCTATTGGACTGGAATTTTAATCGTGGAAATTCAGGAATGAGAATGACTATATTCGTCCCTCATTCTACATACGATTCCATTTAAAACAATTCAGAACTTTCTGACGAAAAATAAAAATAGGAGATAATCATGCAATTAAAGGCTAATTCATTTTTGGCATTAATAGTATTTCTGTGTGTATCAACGTCACTTTATGCACAGCATAAGGATATTTCAAAACTTATTGAAGAACGTGTGAAAATCAAGGATGGACAAAGATCCTTTAACACTCATGGTGTAACATATAATCACGGAAAAGCTCCACAGGTAAACAACCGTGATTCCAATTTTTCTTTCACCCTCATCGATTCATCTAAAAATGGATATGGTGCATATTATAAGACTACAAACCCATTGGCTTATGGTGTGGATGAAGGATATTTTGCTGTTTATCGTCAGTGGATAACTGAAGAGGCAACCCATGGTATCATTGGTGCCGCTCAATCAGAAGATGGTGAAGATTGGTTCACATCCCAAGCACTGAATATGGCATATCCCACAGGTGATGAATCGCCTAATCTTCCAACAGCCACGGGGACACCACAAGGAAGGTATCCAAGTGCGGGATACGCTGAAGGTGCAAAACCTACCGCTATATGGAATGAATATACCAATGCATCTTTTGGTGGTGGCTCAACTGGTGGATATCCACTCCATACGTACAATACATTAGGAATGGGTGAAGATGCCTATTGGGTCGCTCCAGTTCAATCCAATTCAGGCTGCGCAACATTCCCCTGTGATCCGCCAGATCTTTGGAATGGAAATGCAATGCTGATTCCAGAAGGTAATTCTTATAAATTCTTAGCCGCCTATTCATGTTGGTCCACCGCTCTAGACTATGCAGAGAAAACCTATATGATCACAAGCTCCTATCATACCAGTGGGTATAATTTGTTGAATGACCCTTATGTCTGGACAGATGATCTGGAAGTAACAGATGAGGGAGACTCATTATGGTATGGTGCAGGATACATTTCCACAGCAGATTATCATATCAACGCTGATGGCGTCGGATATATGGTTCAGGTTGGCTGGGCTAATTTAACCGATATAGATGGGAATGATAATGATGTTGAGGAGCACGTAGGTCAGAACCAGGGAATTTTCTACAAAATGACAGATGATTATGGTGATTCTTGGACAGATGATGGCGGATTCAAAAATTCTGGTTACCATGTGATTCCTGATGCGGTTGCACTGCGTTTGACTGATTCACTTTACAATGTGTGGACCGAAGAAGAAAATGAATATTATTGGCATTATGGAGATTCATTATTCTTCGAAGATGATACAACAGAAGATGGTGAATATATCCCTTATTTAATGGCCCCGGGTTGGCGACCATTTTACACCTTTGAAATGAAAACAGATGCTGAAGGTGGACTACACATTGTTTTCCCGACTTTGAGAAGCATTTGTTACGATTACAATGGCGGATGTGATGATAATGATGATGACGGGTATGCTGATTCATTGTATTATACGTGGACATTAGGAGGGTCAGGTATCATGCATATTTACAGCCCGGATCCCATGTCAGGTGAAGATAATTGGACTGCTTCTTTAGTACATGATATGGCGGCTGATTATGAAGCCGAGTGGATGCAATCTAATATTGCAACAATGTTTCATGATGGTGATAGCGATTTCTTCGGTACCATGCAGTATTTCTATCCAAATATTACCATGAGCGCTGAATCAGATGGTACAATGTGGTTTGCTATATCTGGGATGTCGGACTATGGGTACAGTGCAGACAGTTCGATAATACCTTTAGATATTGACGTTTTTATGGCAAAATCAACTGACAATGGACTCCATTGGTCTGAAGCAGAAAATGTGACCGAAACAGAAACGACCGGAGAACTAACGGACTTAGGATATCCATCCGAAGCAAAATTAGAAGCTGGTTTGCATATTGCCAGTCAGGGTATGGATGAATCTGTGGGAGTTTTTTATCAAATGATGGATCCTAATGTAAATACGATTGTGGATAATGATGGCTATGAAGATTACAAGCAATGGGTCTATGTAGGTGTCTACGAGAATGATTGGGAATATGAGGATACTACGAGTGTTGGCATTGATAAAGATCTTACTCCCAAGGATTTTGTCTTGAATCAGAATTATCCAAATCCATTCAACCCAATTACGCAGATTCAATATGAAATGAAATCTACTGGTCAAGTAAACATGGAACTATTTGATATTCGTGGCGCAAAAGTTCGAACACTCATCAATGAGAACAAACCGGAAGGTTCCTATAAGTTTGTATTTGATGGATCACAATTATCCAGTGGTGTATATTTCTACAGCATGACAGCAAACGGAATTACCAAAACACGTAAACTTGTATTAATGAAATAATTGTAGCTCCATTAAATAATCGATAAAAAAAGTGGGGCATTGTTTATGAGGACAATGCCCCACTTTATCGTTTTAGATATATATAAAGGAAATCCTTATGCATTCAATACTTATTCTCATTACAACATTAAGTCTTTTATTCGCAAAAGATTTTAACAACAAAGTTCAATCAATCGAAAAAGATGCAACCAGTTCATCTTTCACTCGGGTGGAAAATGATTCGCAGATTAATGAACTTAGAGCATCCCGTGAAGATACCACCACAATTTGGTTCGAAGATTTTGAAGGGGATATATCAGGATGGATCATAGATTCTCAATGGGAATTAACTGAGACAGAATCTAACAGCCCTACCCACAGTCTACATATAGACGATAATGATAGTATTGTTTCTGGAATCATTTCTCCAATTATGACTTTCCCGGAGATAGATGAAAACTCTGGGATTAGTTTTTCCTTCGCCTTGAATTGTAACCTACCTGATTTTGATGGAGATAATGATGGTTATCTTGAAGATTACTATCAGGTTGATATCGCAAATGTAAGTGATGTTCCAGTCTATTTTCATTCATCATCATCGGATGCTTATGAAGGACAAAGCTGGTGGTGTGCTGATGCGGATGTTGGTGGATATACCGATGCCTGGATACAGGTATTGCAGTCTCCCGTGATCACAGTTCCGGTTGGAGGAGAATTGTCTGCAATGATGAAGTGGGGTATTGAAGCATCTGCCGGTGCGTCTGTTGCAGGTACCTGTACAGATGGCTGGGATGCTGCGAATGTAAGGATCTCAAGTGACGGGGGTGCTACCTGGAATATTCTTAATGGTAATGATCCATATGATTTTTCTTATGGATTTGGTTGGATCTTTAATGATGTCGAATATGATTGTGGTGGTTCCTTAGAGCAGGTTGCTGCAGGATGGGGTAACCAGGCAGATTGGCATGA
>Ga0208894_1001728_pt1 | contig 12653 bp, 9 predicted proteins | sample ETNtaG_12_FD_185752 | JGI IMG/M metagenome (GOLD analysis project Ga0208894, IMG submission 185752) | Marine microbial and viral communities from oxygen minimum zone, Eastern Pacific Ocean - ETNP201306SV49 (SPAdes) (version 2) | ecosystem: Environmental > Aquatic > Marine > Oceanic ... | reverse complement strand
AGCAAGAAATATAAAAGAAAAAATTATTAAAGTCGTGATTAAATATTTTATGTTCTTGTCATTTGATTTATTAGTTATGATCTCTGATAATCCAAGGATTGCAAGAAAAGGTATGCAGAGTTCTAAAATAACTTGAATAGAAGAAACTGCCCTAAACTTATCATATAATGGAAAATAATCAATGAACAGATCTGTAAGAAATGGTAAATTTTTCCCATAAGATAAAAGTAATGACAATACTATTGCCGATATTGCCCAACCTCGGTATTTTCGTTTAATTATAAAAATGGAAAAAACAAACAAAAAGAACACTACTGAACCTAAATATGCTGGAGCTTCAACAAATGGCTGATCCCCCCAATAGGTAGGTGTGTTTTCTACAATTTTTTTAGATTCTAGTGCAGAATAACCATTCTTACGTAAAAAACTATAAAAATTTGATTCTAAACCTACATCTTCAATACTACCACCTCCTATAATTCTTGGAATAAACAAATTTAGACTTTCAAAAATTCCATAGCTCCATTGGGTAATATAAGCCTTATCTAATCCTGTACTTGCTTCTTTGTAGTTTCCATCTGGATTTATAGTTAATTCTGATGAATTTCCTCTAGTGCTCTCATTTGCATATTCACTAGTAGCCATCAAATTTGTTGCATTTAATGAAAGTGCAATAAATAAGGCTGAAAATAATATTGCCAATGATTTAAAATAGTGTCTGGTTTGATTATTTTTCCAACAATCAATTAAGGTATAAAATCCAATTAACAGAACTATAAACATCAAATAATATGTCATTTGAAAGTGATTAGCACAGAATTGTAATCCAAGGGCTAATGTTGATAATAAAAAACCTTTTGAATATTTTCCATTAAAAACCATTAGAACACCAGAAATAACTAACGGCATATATGCGATAGCATGTGCCTTAGCATTGTGTCCCGCACCAATAATTATTATTAAGTAGGTAGAAAAACCAAAGGCAAGAGCACCTAGAACAGCTAATCTATATTCTATTTTTAGGCTAAGCATTAATATGTAAAACCCTAGAAAATATAAAAATAAGTAATCTGCAGGTCTCGGTAAAAACCTCAACAATAAATCTAATTTCTTTATATAATTATGTGGATATTTTGCACCAAGCTGATACGTAGGCATACCTGAAAAAGCTCCGTTGGTCCAGTATGTTTCAGAATCTGTTTTTACCCTAAAATCATTCTGTTGCTTAGCCATTCCAGTATATTGAACAATATCATTTTGTAAGATTTTTTTCCCCTTTAAAACTGGAGAAAAATATAAAAGGGATATGAGAGAAAACAGGATTAATACGCAAAAATGTTTGAAATAATTTTCTATGAAATTCTTTAGAATCATAATTAATGTGAAGTTTTAATCAATTTCTTCATAGTCTATATAATCACCAGCATTATTCTTTTTTGAATTTTCTTTAGGCATTTTATCAATTGTCACCTCTCCCTCTTGTTCTTTTTTAGTATTATTCGTAGTATGTCGGTAAGTCCTATTCTTGAATTTATTAATGATATAACCTAAATAGATTCTTGATAAAATCTTAAAAACATAGTAAGCAACTAGTAAACTTAATATAAATTTTAATAAGCCCAATTTAGATGATTTTCATATTGAAAAACAAAAATACAATTCTTTGAATTTAAAAGAGTTAATATAATATTAAAATATAAATATTTTATCTTTGTAAAACATCAATAATAACATGAAAAAATCCTTACTTATTTTAATAGCTTTTACATTTTTTATTACCAATAAAATTTCTGCTCAATACACTGAGATAATTAATTCTAATCGACCTGGAGATTCTCAAAGTGCTTTTTCAGTTGGATCAAACGTAATTCAATTAGAAACTGGTGCATATTTATTAAATGAAAAGCACGAACTATTAGATAATAGAGTCAAAGGAATGGGGCTAAACTTTATGATTAGATATGGCCTTATTCTTGAAGAGTTAGAGATACAGATCAGTGGTGTTTATCAAAATGATAAATTTACTGATATGAGATCAACTATAGACACTGAATACAATAGAAGTAATTTTAAAAAATTTAAAATTGGAGCTAAATATTTAGTGTATGATCCGTATAAAAATAAAGATGATAGTCCTAATTTATATAGTTATTGGGCTAATAACAAATTTCAATGGAGTTCTCTTATCCCAGCAGTTTCAGTATATGCAGGAATAAATATTGATGGAAAAAATAATCCTTACACTGCACCTGGAATAAAGGGTGTTAGTCCTGCCTTTACAATAGCTACACAAAACAACTTCAGCAATAATTTTGTGTTTATAACAAATTTAACTCTTGAGAGAATTGGAACAGACCAAAACGAGTTTGAATATATAACAACCCTTACCTATGCCATTAATAGTCAGTGGGTTAGCTTTATTGAAGCTCATGGAATAAATAGTGATTTTTATGCTGAAAATATGTTAAAATTTGGTGGTGCATATCTTAACAATGAGAATCTACAACTTGATGCATCATTAGTAATGAATTTCAAGGACACTCCTAAAATATTTTATATTAATTTTGGAGGTAGTTACAGATTTGATTTACATAAAGACAGTGAATGATACAGATTGAAGAAGTAAAAAATAATTCTGATTTAAAGAAATTTGTAAAATTCCCCTTTAAATTATATAAAGATTCTAAATATTGGGTCCCTCCTATTATAAATGAAGAAATAAATATTTTTAACTCAGATATTAACCCCGTACTAAAAATTTCTAGTGTCTCATTATATATGGCTGTTAAAGATAATGAAGTCGTTGGTAGAATCGCAGCGATTATTAATTCTATTGAAGTAAATAAACAAAAAATAAAAAAAATTCGCTTTGGTTGGTTTGATGTGATAGATGATTTAAATGTTACTAAAAAATTAATTAATAAAGTTATTAAAATTGGAAAAGCTAATAATCTTGAGTATATGGAAGGCCCTATGGGTTTTTCAAATTTGGATAAGGTTGGTGTACTAACTCATGGATTTGATGAAATTGGCACTATGATTACATGGTATAATCACCCGTACTACTCATCCCATTTTGAAAAACTAAATTTTAAAGTAGAAAAACAGTATTTGGAAAAAAAGTTTTCCTTTAAAAATATTGATATAGACTATTATTCTAAAATGAGCAGAATAATTCAAAGGAGATATGATTTTAAGGCTGTTACTTTCAATAAAAAAGAAGATGTTTTAATTAATGTAAATGAAATGTTTGATTTATTTAATAAGAGTTATTCAAAATTATCCTCATTTGTAGAGATAAATGATGATCAAAAAGAGTATATAAAGGATAAATTTTTAAGATATCTTAATCCAAAATATATAACATTTGTTTTTGATAAGAAAAATAATATCATAGGTTTTGCTATAGTGATGCCTTCTTTTGCTAAAGCACTCCAAAAAATGAAGGGGAATTTGTATCCTTTCGGATTTTTTCATTTAATTAAAGCTAGAAAACATGTCAAAAATGTATCTCTATATCTAATTGGAATAGATCCTGAACATCATAATAAAGGAGTTACAGCAATTCTTTTTAATTCTTTAATACAAAATCTAATAGGAAAAGGGATTGAAGACTGTTATAGAACACCAGAATTAATAGAAAATGAGGCAATAGATAAAATTTGGAAAAATTTTAAACCCGTATTAAGAAAAAAAAGATGCACCTATAAAAAAGCACTTAGGTAAATATTATACCTGAAAATCTTTAGATAATTTATAATATAATCCTGAATCAAGCCTGTCTCTTATTGTAGAAAATGCATCTAAAGTTTCTTGAATATCTTTTGAATTATGAGATGCTGTGGGGATTAGTCTTAATAAGATTAATCCTTTAGGTATAACTGGATATACAACAATAGAACAAAAGATTAAGTGATTTTCTCTCAAATCTTTTACTAAGGCAAATGCTTCTGGAACAGTTCCTTTCAAGTAAACAGGAGTAACGCAACTTTGTGTAGTTCCAATATCAAATCCTCTTTCTTTTAACCCAGTTTGAAGTTCATTTACATTTTCCCATAACTTATCTTTAAGTTCAGGAATAGATTTTAACATTTCTAACCTTTTTAATATACCTACTACCAACTGCATTTGAAGAGATTTAGCAAAAACCTGTGATCTCATATTGTATTTTAAATAATCAATTACTTCTTTATCTGAGGCAATAAATGCCCCTGTGCTGGCTAACGACTTAGCAAAAGTTGCAAAATACACATCTATTTTATGCTGAACACCTTGTTCTTCTCCTGCACCAGCACCTGTTGAGCCTAAAGTTCCAAAACCATGTGCATCATCAACTAATAATCTAAACTTGTACTTTTCTTTTAAATCTGTAATTTCTTTCAGTCTACCTTGCTCTCCTCTCATTCCAAATACTCCTTCTGAAATAACTAGGATGCCTCCACCAGTTTCTAATGTGATTTTTGTAGCTCTTTCAAGATTTTTCTCTAAACTAGCGATGTCATTATGCTTATATGTAAATCTCTTTCCAAGATGTAATCTTACACCATCTACTATACAGGCGTGAGCATCCATATCATAAACAACGACATCATTTTTACCTAACAATGAATCTATTGTTGATAATATGCCTTGATAACCAAAATTCAGAACATAGGCGGCATCTTTATTGACAAATTCTGCAAGTTCTTTCTCTAATTTTTCATGTAATGGAGTATGTCCTGACATTAATCTTGCACCCATTGGATACGCTGATCCATATGTTTTTGCTGCTTCTGCATCAATTTTTCTTACTTCTGGATGATTTGCTAATCCTAAATAATCATTAACACTCCAAGTTATTACTTCCTTTCCTTTAAATTTCATTCTATTTGAAATTTCTCCTTCAAGTTTTGGGAAAGCAAAATATCCTTCAGCAACTTCAGCCCATTTTCCTAATGGCCCCTTATCTGTATACATTTTATCAAAAAGATCTTTCATTAGTATATTATTATAAAATCATGCTCTACTTTATATATTCTATATTCTTTAAAGTACTTTCATGTTTTGAGTCAAAAAAACCTTGCTTTTGCATCCATTTATCACTATATATTTTACTTAGATATTTAGATCCATGATCAGGGAAAATAACAACAATTTTATCGTCTTCTTTAAATTCTCCCTCTTTATTTAGTTGTTTTATTGCTTGAAATGCCGCTCCACTTGTATAACCTATAAAAAGCCCTTCATTTTTTACTATTTCACGAGCTGAATGAGCACTATCCTCGTCATTTACTTTTACATATTTATCTATAATTTTAAAATCCGTTACTGATGGAATTATATTTTTACCCAGTCCTGTAATTCTATATGGAAAAATCTCTTTTTCATCAAACTGACCTGTTTCATGATATTTTTTTAAAACTGAGCCATAGGCATCAACTCCAATTATTTTGATTTTTGGATTTTTTTCTTTCAAATATCTTGCAGTTCCAGATATTGTTCCTCCTGTACCACTACATGCAACTAAGTGAGTTATTTTTCCCTTACTTTGTTTCCAAATCTCAGGACCTGTAGTTCTATAATGTGCCTCAGAGTTTAAATTATTAAAATATTGGTTTATATAAACAGAACCTTTAATTTCTTCATGCAATCTTTTGGCAACCTGGTAATATGATCTTGGATCATCAGCGGAAACATTAGCAGGACAAATAAATACATTTGCTCCCATTGCTTTTAGCATATCTATTTTATCTTGAGTCGATTTAGAAGTAACAGCTAATATGCATTCATATCCTTTGATTATTGAAACCATAGCAATACTAAAGCCTGTATTTCCAGAAGTTGTTTCAATAATAGTGTTTCCAGGTTTTAGTATACCTTTTCTTTCAGCTTCTTCAATTATATATAATGCTATTCTATCCTTAGTTGAATGGCCAGGATTAAATCCTTCAATTTTTGCAAGATATTCGCCTTTTAATTCAGCTGCTATCCTGTTTAACTTAATCATCGGGGTTTCACCAATGGTATCTAATATATTATTTGCAGTTTTTTTATTTTTATTCATTACAACTAGCAATTAAAATATCTAATTTTTAATGCATTGCAAAATTAAGTGTTTTTTTCTAAAAAACACTTAATTTAATCTAATTCAAAAAGAATATTTTATTAAATTTTAAGTGTATCTAGGGAATCTAATAGATATATATGTTTCTCCTGTGTGTAGTTAATATGTGTTACTATTCTAATTTTTTCTGTACCCATAGAATACCAATCAAATAAAATGTTTAATTTATTAAAAGCATTAATTATTACCTCTTTATTAACACTCTTGTCTATTTCAAATACTATTATGTTTGTTTCTATATCCTGAACTTTTTTAACAAAAGACATATTAATTAGCTTCTCTCCTATTTCTTTAGCTCTTAGATGATCATCTGCAAGCCTTTTAATGTTGTTTTCTAAAGCAAAAATTCCTGCAGCTGCAAGATATCCTGATTGCCTCATAGCTCCACCTAAAATTTTTCTTATTCTCATAGATTTTTCCATTAGTTCTTTATTACCTAGTAGAACTGAACCAATTGGACATCCAAGTCCTTTACTTAAACAAACAGAGACTGTGTCAAAAATGCCGCCATATTCTAAAGGGCTTTCTTGTTTTTTAACTAAAGCATTCCATATTCTTGCACCATCAAGATGCAGGCCTAAGTGATTGTCTTTACATATCTTTTGTATCTTTATTATCTCTTGAATATCCCAACAAGCACCACCGCCTTTGTTTGTTGTATTCTCTATTGTAACCAATGAAGATAATGGGCTATGATAAAATTCTTTAGGATTAATTGATTCCAAAAGTTGATTGTCATTAAACATACCTCTTACTCCGTCAATTAATTTAAAAGAAACTCCACTATTAAATGATCCTCCTCCGCCTTCATAATTATAGACATGAGAGTATTTATCACATATTACTTGATCACCTGGGTTGGTATGTAATTTAATAGCTGTTTGATTTGCCATTGTTCCAGATGGAAAAAACATTGCCGAATCCATTCCAAACATAGCTGCTAGCTTCTTTTCTAGTTGTCTTACAGTAGGATCCTCTCCATATACATCATCTCCAACTTTTGCAGAAAGCATTGCACTAAGCATTTCTTTTGAGGGAATTGTAACAGTATCGCTTCTTAAATCTATATGCATAATACTAATTTATATAACTACATTCACTAGAACCAATTGGTGATCCATCTGGAATTTTTAACGATTTAGACATTTTATACTTTTCGGGATTTAATTTAAAATTCTTTATTAATTCCTTGTAATATGAATTATAAGTGAAATCTTTGTAAGCTTTTGATGATAACAGTTCTTCTATACTGATTATAGCATTATTTGCTGCATCTTTTACTTGAAAAAGACAATCATTTGAAACCACTAAATTCATTAGATGTTCCAAGAGTTTATGATTCACTGTATGTTGAATTTCATCTATATATAAGTTGTTATTATTAACCTTAAATGTATAAGAAATCAATCTATCAAATACTTCTGAAATACCAAGAGAGGAATTGTTTAATGACTTTTGAAGTATTAGTCTATTCATTCTTTCCGGATGAAAAAGTAGTGAAAATGTCATATCACTAGCAGTGGAAGCTATACTTATAGGGTCAAAACCAACACCCATCCTTGATTTAAATGATTCTCTCGACCTAGGATATCCAAATGCTCTGGGGGGGAAAAGGCTTAATTTACTTTTAGGAATTGATAAAAAACCAGCATTTATAGTTTTTAAAATAGAGTTTAAAGCTTTTTTTTGTTTTAAATAATCTATTTGTTTAACAGTAGTTTGATTATCCCCTCTTGTTGCATAATTATATTCTAAACCTCCAATAAGTTTAACAGCTGCTTCAGTTTGATATCTATGTAAGAAATATAATGGAACTAACACATCTTCTAACATAGATAAAGGCTGATTTTTTCTAATATTATATTCTGAAAAATTTGAGATAGCATTATTTCTTACTTTAATTATGTCCTCTAAACCATCAGAGGCGCTTATGCCATTATCCCATAAATGTGCTAGAGAATGTGCCCCTCCTTTAGCCCTTGCATCGGAATCTGTAATGAATCTAAATCCATCTTTATAAGAATTATCTAAGATTTTATTTAGTTCCTGCTTTTCATCAATATTTTGATTAAAATCTGAATAGCTATAGGCTACTGTAATCTTATCCCATTCTCCAATACCTTCATCATATGCATTATCAAGATTTATCTTGTTGTTATCTATAGAAATAAGTGGATGAGGATAATCCATGACAGACGATCTATCTTTTGTGCTAGCTGCAAAATTATGAACAAATCCAAGGGTATGCCCTACTTCATGCGCACTTAACTGTCTAATTCTAGCTAAAGCCATTTCTAACATAGGACTATGATTATCTCCTTCTAAATACGGTTTATTTAATAATGCTTGAGCTATTAAAAAATCTTGTCTTATCCTTAGACTACCAAGACTTACATGACCTTTAATAATTTCTCCCGTTCTTGGATCAACAACACTTGAGCCATAACTCCATCCTCTAGTGGATCTATGAACCCACTGGATTACATTATATCTGCAATCCATTGGATCAGCATCTTTAGGTAAAATCTTAACTTGAAATGCATTTTTAAAACCAATAGCCTCATACGCTTGATTCCACCATGAAGCTCCTTCTAATAGAGCAGATTTTATAGGCTCTGGTGTTCCAGGGTCTAAATAATATATAATAGGTTCTTCAGCCTCACTATAATCTAAATTAGCATCTTTTTTTTCTAGTCTATGTCTTGTTATATACCTTTTAACAATAGGCTCGTAAACTGGAGTAGCATAGTCCATAAATGAGATTGAAATAGCACCACTTCTAACATCAAACTCTCTAGGGGTGTAGTTAGCATCAGGCAATTTGATAAAGGAATGATGCTGAATAACAGAAATTCGATCTGGATCAGGAGAAACACTTGAAACTAATCTTCCTTTAGCCTCACCTGAAAAAGTTAACAATGCTTCAAATTCTACATTTTCTGGAAAGGCTTTGGTTCTTTCTAATTCTATTGCACTCTTACTCTTATCTACCTTGTATGAACCTTGTTTAGAGTTTTTAAGCCTTTTTCCAACACCATGCCTGTCTTCCATAAGAAATGAAGTAAAATCTATTATATATTTATTATCCTTTTGTTCAGCTATTTTGAATCCATAAATAACTGACTTTGCAAAAGCTTGCTCCACACTTCTTTTTTCTAGCTCATTTTCTGAAACAGCTCTATAACGTAAGTTTGGTTGAATAAGAAGAATTTTATCACCATATTTAGAGAATTTGACTAATCTCTCATTTCCTAACTGCCCCCTATCTAATCCTATGTCATTTGAACCTAGCCCAGACGAAAGTGAACTGATGTAGAGAAACTCTTTGTCTAAATTGCTTATTTCTAGATATATCTTGTCGGATGAATCATCGTAATAGAAGTTAAAAAATCCATTATAAGCCTTAAATTCTTTAGTAATAGATTGAGAAAAACTGATACTAAACCATAAAAAGAATAGTGTTTTAAATAGTAATTTCATAAGTATATTAATTTAGTTAAATCTACATAAAATATATTTTTTAAAAAAAACAATCTAACTAATTAAATATGCATTAAATTTGTAATAAAGATATCTTATATGATTACTTCTGAACAATTCAAAGAACTTAAGGAGCGCCAGGATGCGTTAAGGAGGTATCTTTGACATTGATGCTAAGGTATCTCAATTAAAATTAGAAGAAGAAAAAACTCACCATCCCGAATTTTGGAATAATCCAAAATCAGCTGAAAAGAATCTAAAAAAAATTAAGCTTATAAAAAAATGGATTACTGATTTTGGTAAGACTGAAAATAACATTAATGACTTAGAAGTATTAATGGAGTTTTATAAGTCTGGTGAATCCACGGATACTGAGATAGACCAGTTATATTCTACATCAAATGAGCTAATTGAAGAGTTAGAATTAAATAATATGTTGTCAGACAAAATAGACAGTATGGATGCTGTTTTACAGATTACAGCTGGTGCAGGAGGAACTGAAAGTTGTGATTGGGCTCAAATGTTAATGAGAATGTATTCGATGTACTGTGAAAAAAATAATTATTCAATAACTCAATTAAATATCCAAGATGGAGACTCAGCTGGTATAAAAACTGTCACTCTTCAAATTGAAGGAGATTTCGCTTTTGGATGGTTGAAAGGAGAAAATGGTGTGCACAGACTAGTTAGAATATCACCTTTTGATTCAAACGCTAAAAGACATACTAGTTTTGCCTCAGTATATGTTTATCCGCTAATAGATGATTCTATTAACATTGAGATTAATCCATCTGACATTCAGATTACCACATCAAGATCTAGTGGGGCTGGTGGTCAAAGTGTAAATAAAATCGAAACAAAAGTTCAGTTAGTACACAAACCAACAGGAATTCAAATTTCATGCTCAGAAACTAGATCTCAACTTGACAATAGAGTTAGAGCAATGCAAATGCTTAAATCACAGTTATATGAAATTGAATTAAAGAAAAAGAATCAGAAAAGATCTGATATAGAATCAGAAAAGATGAAAATTGAATGGGGAAGTCAAATTCGAAACTATGTTATGCATCCATATAAACTTGTAAAAGATATTAGAACTGCACATGAGACTGGAAATATTGATAGTGTACTAAATGGAGATTTAGGTCCTTTTCTAAAATCTTATTTAATGCAAAAAAAATAAAAAATAAGAATCTATGATAAAAATTTACCACAATTCAAGATGTAGGAAATCTAGGGAAGCATTAGAAATTTTAAGAACTAATAATATTGAATTTGAAATTATTGAATATTTAAAAGATAATCTAACAAAAAATCAACTGCAGGATTTAATTAATAAATTAGGTATTAATCCTTTAGAATTAGTTAGAAAAAATGAACAAATATGGAAGGAAAATTTTAAGAATAAAGAATTAACTAGTGATGAAATAATTCAAATATTATCAGATAACCCAAAGTTAATTGAGAGACCTATTGTTGAGTCAAATAGCAAAGCAATTATAGGAAGACCTCCAGAAAATGTGTTAAAAATTTTGTAATAGAATGTTAATGTTTAATGTTTTGCTAATTTCATTTAATAATTTAATATATCTTCGCAGCATATAAATCATATATCAATGAGACATGCTATCCTAAGTTTTTTTTCATTTCTATTTATCATTTTTTTTTCCTTTTCTCAAAATTCTTATAAAGGAGCTGAATTTACAAAGCAATTTAATGTATTTGGAAAAATAATTGACTCTGAAAGTGGAGAGCCCTTAGAGTATGCTACTGTAACTATATTAAAAGTTGAAGAAAACAGTGTTGTAACTGGAGGTATAACAGATAAAGATGGTGTTTTTAATATTCCTACATCAAAGGGGAATTATAATATACTTATTGAATATATTTCATTTAAAAATTATACAATTAATAATCTTAGTGTTAATGAAAATAAAGACCTTGGACTTATCTCTTTAATTATAGATGTAGAGTCATTGGATGCGGTGGAGATTATTGCAGAAGAAACAACTGTAGAAATTAAACTAGATAAAAAAATATATACTGTTGGACAAGATTTAACAGTCAAAGGAGGTAATGCAGGTGATGTTTTAGATAATATTCCATCTGTTTCAGTTGATATAGAGGGTAATATTTTGTTAAGAGGTAATGATGCTGCTAGAATTTTAATTAATGGTAAGCCTTCTAGTTTAGTTGGTATAGACTCAAAATTCCTTCAACAACTTCCATCTGATGCAATTGAAAAGGTAGAGGTGATCACATCTCCTTCCGCAAGATATGAGGCTCAAGGAAGTGGTGGTATTATTAATATAATTCTTAGAAAAACTAAAAAATTAGGACTAAACGGTTCTTTAAGTTCAAATATTGGATATCCTAAAAGTACAGGCATATCATCAAATCTAAACTATAGACAAGGCAAAATTAATTTCTTCAATTCATCAGGTTTTAATGATAGAGATAGACCTGGGACTGGACATAACCATTCAGAATATTATAATGGTGATCAGCCTAGCACATTCTTTGAAGAAAACAGAGAAACAGAAAGAGATAGAAATAGTTTTTTCACTAATAATGGTGTTGAATGGTATATAGATGATAAAACATCCATTATTGGAGCTTTTTTCTATAATCAAGCTAAATCGGACGACTTGACAATTAATAATATAGATGAAATAGATGAAAGTGGGAATATTTTAAATCAAACTATTCATGATGAAAATGAAAAAGACATTGATTCTAATAGGGAATATAACTTAAATTTTGAAAGAAAATTTAATGATTCGGGACATAAACTAACCCTTGACTTTCAGTATGACAACTCTAAAGAATGGGAAGATGCATTAATATCAGAAAATAATATTCTTAACGAGGTAGTTGCAAGTGATGCTTCAAGTGAATCTTATCTAATTAAAGGAGATTATGTTAACCCTATTGGAGAAAACAAACAATTTGAAGCAGGCTTTAGAATAAGTCAAGATGATGATATAACAGATTATAGAGTTTTTGATAATGAAAACAATGTACTAACAGAAGATCTAAATCAGAGCAATCTTTTTCAATATAAAGAGCA
>Ga0208894_1001725_pt1 | contig 12666 bp, 8 predicted proteins | sample ETNtaG_12_FD_185752 | JGI IMG/M metagenome (GOLD analysis project Ga0208894, IMG submission 185752) | Marine microbial and viral communities from oxygen minimum zone, Eastern Pacific Ocean - ETNP201306SV49 (SPAdes) (version 2) | ecosystem: Environmental > Aquatic > Marine > Oceanic ... | reverse complement strand
CTCGAAGCCCGCGTTGGCGAACTAGAAGCTACTCAGTTCTCCACCACAACCAAGTTGAAGGGCAAGGCCTATATGGTCATTGGAGGAACCGGCTATACCGGTGATGAGACCGATGAGCTTGATGAGGGTGGAGAATACCTGGGGACTGATGCAGTCACCTTTAACTACACTCTGCAGTTAGATCTAAATACCAGCTTCACTGGTAAAGATCTTCTGTACACTCGACTTAAGAGTGGTAACTTTGCCGATAGTGCATTTGGTGGCAAGGGTTATACAAAAGCTAGTTACCTGAATGTTGCTAATAGCAATCAGGACACTGTCAAGGTAGATAAGCTTTGGTACACATTCCCAATTGGTGATCAGTTCACTGCATGGTTAGGTGCCAAGATTGAAAACTACTACATGCTTGGTAGTGCGCCATCAATTTATCAGCCCATCCTGAAAGCATTCAAGTTGGGCGGCAACTATGGCGTTTACGGCGCAAGTACTGGTCAAGGTGCTGGTCTTGCCTGGAAGCAGCAGGTTGACGATCCGATGGATGCAAGATTTGGTATTAGCGCCAATTATGTAGCTAAATATGGCTACAACGGCGATTCTTCTGACGGTGGTTTGGCCAACGGCAACTCCAAAGGTAAGTTCCTTACCAAGGTCGATTACGGCAACCCTCAGTGGCAAGTGTCTGCGGCTTATGCCTATACCCAGCAAGGGATGACACAAGGTTTTGGTACAACCGATGGTGGTGCCAGTGTTTATAGCAAATGCAGGGGTACATCTTCCTGTGGTGCTGATGCTAACGGCGTAGCATTTAGGGCTTATTGGCAGCCAGAAGATTCCGGGTTTATTCCTTCATTCAGCGTCGGTTACGACTTCACTAGTTACAACTTGCCGGATGAGGCTTCTGATGGAACACGTGACCAAAGCATGGCTTGGTTCGCAGGCATGATGTGGAAGGATGCCTTCATGGAGGGCAATACACTTGGTGCTGCAGTTTCGGAGCTTCAGTGGGTAACCCAAGCTAAGGGTGATGACACTCCTGATGATGGAAACATGGCTTTCGAGCTTTGGTATCAATTCCAGGTAACAGACAACATTTCTGTTACTCCAGCTGTCTTCTATCTAAGCCGTCCTTTCGGTCAGGAAACCGGCTCTGATGCGGAGCATGGTGGTGCCGGTGCCGATACTTTCGGTACCTTCGGTGCCCTAGTTCAAACTACCTTCAAGTTCTAAGTAAAGGGGTTTGATTCCCCCTTTACTTATACAAAGTAGCGTCCACTTCGGTGGACGCTTTTTTTGTCTAGAGGGTTTGGTTTTGGTTCTAAGGTTTATTGATACTTTGGATTAATAGATGTGATTTAAGGGTCCTTTGTGTGTAGATAGTTCATGTAAATGGCTCCTGTATGGTTGCTTTTGGTCTTTGTCTGGGTAAATCATTCTGCCGGCTTTTGGCAATAAAAACGCTTCCACTGAAGTGAGTGGAAGCGTTTTTATTTGGAGTTGATTTTTGATGCAGGGTTTAGGTTTTACTTTTTGCCTACCAGCAGTTTTCCCCTTCGCCAATAGGGATGCAGATATTTGACCTTTTCGCTTTTTCTTTGGCTTTTTTTGCATCTTCATCAGGTTTGCTATCTGCATCGATGTCTTGATCTGTCGACCACTCAGTAAGGCCGCCCATCTCACCTTCGCCAACTTCGCCGCCTTCTCCACCCTCTCCATCTTCACCGCCTTCGCCAGCATGATGAATACCATTCATGTTGCCTTCACCTTCGCCAGCGTGACTAAGGTTTGGCTGCAGTGCGTTTGCTGCTAGCAGGGCAGTTGCCGCAAGGAATATTGCTACAGGTGATTTCTTGCTCATTCCGGTAAATGGAAATTTAATTTCTATTCTGGCCTTTTCACTTCACCTTGGTTAAGCGATTCCATACATGGCTTGGTATCAAATGCACTTGCCCTTAGTCCCCCAAGCGTCTCAGCAGGTTGGTATAGGCCTGGAAAATCAGGTCTAGCTCTGATGAGCGACCATGCTCGGCAAGCAGGGCGCGGGCACCTGCATTGAGGCCGAACAGAATGGTGCGGTCTTCGTTGCTGCAGATGTGGCTTTGGATCCAGCCCACGCAGACCAACCGCTCACCAGCGGTAACAGTTTCCACCGCATGCAGGCTTGTACTTGGGTAAACGACGACGTGTCCAGCTGGAAGTTTTACATGCTTACTGTCTTGAACAGTCTGAATGCATAGCGATCCACCCTCGTAGCTTTCGGGTTCGCTTAGGAACAATGTGAAAGAGAGGTCGCTGCGCCCTGAGCTCATGTAGGCATTGTCTACATGCATTCCATAGCCCTGGCCAATACCGGCTCGACTGAACATCACTCCGTGGATTTGTCGTGGCAAGGAAAAGCTCTTTATCAGTGGATCTGACTCCAGTCGTTCAATCACCTGCTGGCTGGCTTGCTTTGCTGTCTTTGATTTGCGATCTAATTGGAGGTTGTTCTTGACTTTTGCTGCTTGATATCCAGCTGATTTGCGACCGTCTTGCCAAGAGGTCTCATCGGCCAAAACAGCTTCACGTATTTGGCGCACCGTTGCCTCATCAAGCAGTGGATGGGTCAAGGGGTCCATAGAGCTTGCTGAGGTGCTCCCATCATGAGAGCGCTGAGCCCCCTGAGCTACGAGCGCATCATTTGTTACGGAAGCTGGTATTGAATGCGCAAGGACGTTTTGAGCGCTCTTAATAATGTGAGGGTTGGATTATTAGTGGTTTGTCAGCAATGGGTTTCAAAGCACGTTTAACTTATTCAGGTCTGGCTGTCGTTCTCGCTTTTGGAGTTGGATTTAGCCAAACAGGTCTTGCAAATGCTCGAGAAGTACGTGTTTATTCAGGTCGTCATTACAACACTGACCGTCAAATTTATAAAAAGTTTTCTCAGCAAACAGGTATCAAGGTTCGGCTGATTGAGTCTTCCGGGATCTCATTGGTAGAGCGTCTGAAGCGTGAGGGCTCAAATTCTCAGGCAGACGTGATCATCCTTGTTGATGCGGCACGTATTAGTAACGCCGCAAAAGCTGGGCTGTTGCAGCCTTCCCGCTCAGCAAAGTTAGACCAGGAAGTGCCAAGTGCCTATCGCGATCCTCAGGGGCGCTGGTATGGCCTTACCCGTCGCGTGCGGGTAATTATTGCCAATCCATCAAAGGTAAACGTTGGCAGTATTCGCACATATGCCGATCTCGCCAAACCCTCCTTTAAAGGCAAGGTTTGTCTTCGTAAGCGCAACAACGTCTACAACCAGTCGCTAGTTGCAGATCAGCTTGTAATGCGTGGTGAGGCTTCCACTAAGAGTTGGTTGAAGGGAATGGTATCGAACGTCTCACAGCCTTACTTTAGTGGAGATGTTTCCCTTGCTCGTGCTGTATCGCAGGGTATCTGTGGCGTTGGCATCGTTAATCACTACTACGTTGCGCGGATGCGTGCTGGAGCTAGCGGAGCGAATGACAAGGCTCTAGCTAATAAGCTCAAGGTCATCACACCTGATCCTGCCCACGTCAACGTCAGTGCAGGTGGTTTGGCCAGGTATGCCAAGAACAAGAAGGAGGCGATACAACTGCTTGAATATCTTGCTTCTCCTGATGGTAGTCAAGGCATGGCAGGCCCCACTTATGAGTTTCCCTTACGTGGTTATGGGTCTTCTTCAGTGCTCAGTAAGTTCGTTCCTTTTCGACCCGATCGTGTGACGATCAGCCAGCTTGGTGCCAATAACGCCAAGGCCATAAAGCTCATGGCTCAATTTGGTTGGAAATAGGACTATCAGACTCCTGACTGAATGGATGAAATCATTAGAAGCAAGCTTTTTTTAGGAAGTTTTTGCTGATCCTGACTTCTGCTAAATGACGAGCGGGGAATTCTTGAGGTAGTCGTTTGAGATTGCTTGCGAGGGTCTTTCCCTTCGGCTTTGGGCGCTTTGGGTTTTGCCCTGACAGCGCTTGTGCTTGGTGCTCAGCCATTTTCAGCGCAGCTGCTGGTTGGCATCGCTCTGTTGCTGCTGATCACGGCTCGTTTCTGGTTGATTCGCCTTGGCATTGCACAGAGCAGTGCTACAGCGTTGGCGCTGATCTTGCCTGTACTTGTGGCTTGGGCCTGTTGGTGGGGACAGCCGAGACCTGGTTCTTTGGACCCAGTGCGGCTGTTGCCAAGTTCAGCCTCTGCGGATCGCATCTCTCTCCCATTGCTGCAAAGCAGCCTTGACGGCCGGCTGCTTAGTGATAGCCGGCCGCTGGCTGATAGCTGTCGTGTTTTGCTTGCCGTGGAGCGGATCGATGGTTTGCAGCGCCATGGCCGCACCGAGCTTCAGCTAAGACCTTGCCCTGATCTTTTGCAGCAGGGCTGGCGAATTCGTGTGCATGGTCAATTGCGTGCTCCAGCTTTAGGCCCTCATCCGCTCTTGCCAGGGCCAGCGGAGCGGCTGGAGCGGCAGGGCAGTTGGAGTCAATTCTCGGCTGATCAGGTGCTGGTGTTGCAGCGCCCATGGACGCCTGTCTCCGATGCTCGACGTAAGGTCGCCATCGGCTTACAACAGCTGGCTGGTCAGCGCTCGGGAGGCTTGTTGGCAGCTTTGGTTTTGGGTCGTGCTCAAGTTGACCTGCCGCTTGATCTGCTTAAGGCGTTCCGGGTCGCTGGTCTATCCCATGCCCTAGCGGCATCAGGCTTTCATCTTTCCGTGCTGCTGGGTGCGTCGTTGGCTATCGCTCGGCGGCTGCCAAGGCATCTTCGTTTGACGATCGCTGCAGTTGCACTGATCAGCTTCTTGATACTGGCCGGACCACAGCCTTCTGTTGTTCGGGCTGTGTTGATGGCTAGCACGTTGTTGTTGATCAAAGAGGGCGGAGGTCGTAGTCGTCCTTTAGGGGTGTTGCTGGCGACATTGGTAGTGATGTTGTTGATGAACCCCGCCTGGGCTCGTTCTATTGGTTTTCAACTCAGTGCTGCTGCTACTGCTGGACTGGTTGTAACAGCTAGGCCTTTGGAGCTGGCTCTTGCTAAGCCGCTGCCTTCATTGCTTCGGGGGCTAGCACCTGCTTTAGCAGTGCCACTAGCTGCGATGGCTTGGACTTTGCCATTGCAGCTTATGCATTTTGGTGCCATGCCTTTGTATGCCCTATTGGCCAACCTGCTGGCTGCTCCTTTATTGGTGCTGCTCACCCTCTTTGCGATGACGTTGGCATGGTTTTACTTGCTCTTGCCGGTTGCGTGGGTAACTCTGTTGCTGAGCTCGATCAGTTGGCCGATCAAGCAGTTGGCCGAGTTGTTGATTGCTCTGGTGAGTTGGATCAGCACTTGGCCAATGGCGCAGTTATTTACTGGTCATCCCCAGCCCTGGTTGGTGCTGCTGATGGTGCTGGGGTTACTGCCTTGTTTGATTTCGGAGTTGCGTCAGTGGCGTCAATGTGGAGTGCTTGGCCTGCTGGTTTGTTCGTTGTTGCAGGTTGTTGGGCAGATGGGCGATGGGCTTGTGTTGGTTCATCAATACGGCCGGCAATGGCTTCTAGCTAGGCATCGGGGCCGTGCAGTTTTGGTGAGCACCCATGGTGATGATTTGAGTTGCAGTCAGTCACGCCGACTTAGTGAAGCGTTTGGTCATGCCCGCCTTGATTGGGCGATGGTCTTGGACCCAGTCGCAAGTGAGGCGGCTGCTTGTTGGCAGCAGCTAGCTCATACCGTTGTAGCTGAACACCAAGGCCAAAGACCCTTACAGGTTGGACAGAGGCTTATCAGTCCTGGCCTGGAAGTTAGGCCAATAGCTGGAGTAGGTCAGGTTTTGCAGTTACGTGCTGGCCGTCTGCGCTGGCGGCTATTGCCAACGCGTCAGGCATTCTGGAGTTGGCGTGATCTTCAGCGTTTAGATGGCTTGAGGCGTAGACCTTCAGCTGAGCCTGAGAATCTGACAGGTACTTGGCTGGGCTTTGTGCCGACTTTGCCGGAGCGGCGTTGGTTGGAGCAACACACTGCAGGTCGGCTGTGGGTAAGTAGTAAAGCCAGCGGCTCCCTCTCAATGGTGGCTACAGCGCTTTAAAGTTGCCTTGCGTCTTCATGGGCGTCTGGAGAGGTGGCTGAGTGGTCGAAAGCGAACGACTCGAAATCGTTTGACGGGCAACCGTCCGTGGGTTCGAATCCCACCCTCTCCGTTTGTTGTTGTCAGGAGAGACGCTCAGCGCTTCATTGGCCTAGATGCAGCCATGTGCTATTGCCTGGCAAGGTCCTTGCTGTGCTTGTTAGCGGATTCTTGCAAAACTGATTTTTTAGTCGGAAATGTCCTAAAAGGATTGACTGATTTCAATGCAACCTCCTGTGACAGGCGAAGAAAAGTCAATCAGTGCAGGGGTTTCCAGCCTTGTTCAGGGAGTTCAGCAGCGGTTCAAGTCCTTCCTCAGCAGGTCCAAGGTTGATTCCCAGGTCGCAGCCAAGCAGAAGCAGCCCAGCTCTGCCCAGGAATGCACCTATGTGGCTTTTCAGCCCAAGGATTCGAGCTGGGCACGTTGCAGCTGGAAAATCAGTAAAGCCGATCATCAACGGGCCAGTAAGTTGAAAGCCACCAGCCTGTGCCTTCGCCTGGTGGATCTTTGTAATCCTGCTGATGCTTTGATCAGTGCGCATGCCATAAAAGAAATTGTTGTTGACTTGCAAGCCAATGAATGGCTGCTGCCGGTGCCCATGGATGATCGCGAATACCTGCTAGAGCTTGGTTATCATTTGCCTAAGGGTGGTTGGCTTTCCTTAGCATTTTCAGATCCGGTACATGTTCCAAAAGCTGTTCTCACTGAGGTCATCTCTGAGTCTTCAGCTTTTAGACCTTTAAGTAGAGAAGAAGAAAACGAAAATAATAGTCAGGCTTTACCTTCGCATGTTTTTGATACCGGCATACATGAACAGATTTATCAACGAGCAGTTGTAACCAAATCAACCTCTCGCATTGGCTCGGAGAGTTTCCAAGAGCGTGAACGCTCTGATCTCAATCGTAATAGCCGCCTGAACGATTCTGGAGCAGGTTCTTATAGCAGTGCTCAGCAGGAATCTCTACGTAGCCGTCGTGATGATCAGTTGAAGGATCCAGAAAATCCGTCTGATTCTGATTGGTTCTAAATAACTAGTTATTTAGAACCAATTGTTTGCTTCAGACCTGCTCTAGTTCAATTGTTGGTTAAAAAATATCAACTAAAGCTGTTTTAACTAATCGCTAATTAGTGTTTTTCCCGCGGTGCGCCGTAACCACCTCCACCAGGTGTGCATATCAGCAAAGCCTCTCCGGCCGCGATATTCATACTTGCGCATCCTTTCAGTGCCTCACGGCTACCGTTGACTCGCTCAAGTTGGTTTGCGCCTAAAGCTCCAGGTAGGCCGCCTGATAGGCCGAAGGGTGCAACCTGTCTGGATCCAGAGAGAATTGATGCACTCATCGGGGCCAGGAAGCGTAACTGTCGCAGAAGCCCATCACCACCGCTCCATTGCCCAAGCCCGCCACTACCTCTTCTCAACGCAAAGAGCTCCAGCCGTACTGGATAGCGCTGCTCAATGATCTCTGGATCGGTGAGGCGTGAATTGGTCATGTGAGTCTGGATGCCATCAGTACCATCAAAACCTTCACCAGCACCGCTACCGCCGGCCACGGTCTCGTAGTACTGAATCTCGCTATCGCCAAAGGTGAGATTGTTCATCGTGCCTTGGCTTGCAGCCATAACTCCGAGCGCTCCAAATAGCAGATTGCAGAGTGCTTGCGAGGTCTCCACATTTCCGGCAACTACAGCAGCAGGAGGGCGTGGGTTGAGCAGGCAGCCCTTCGGAACAATTAGTTCAAGTGGTTCAAAGCAGCCAGCATTTAGTGGGATTGCATCCTTTACTAAACAGCGGAATACATAAAGCACAGCTGCTTTGGTTACTGCCAGTGGGGCCTGGAAATTGTCAGATCTCTGGGTTGAGGTGCCCGTGAAATCCAACCTTGCTGTTCGCTGATGTTTATCAATTGAGAGCTGCAGGCAAAGCTTTGCGCCATTGTCGAGTTCTACAGAAAAGGCGCGATCAACCAATGTTGGAATTACCTTGCGCACTGCCTCAGCAGCATTGGCTTGCACATGTTTCATATAGCTACTTACTTGTTGATTACCCACACCAACAACAAGAGCCTCCAGTGCTTGAACTCCTAATTGGTTGGCGGCAACTTGCGCTTGTAGATCGGCAAGCAATTCGCTTGGGTTTCGTGGTGGCATGCTGCCGCCAACAATGAGTTGCTCCCAGCTTTTGTGATCATGTTGACCATTGATCACGAAGGTCACGTTGCGTAGGAGTAGTCCCTCATCGTTGATGCTGCGACTGAAGGGAGGCATTGACCCTGGGGTGAGTCCACCTACATCGGCGTGATGGCCTCGACTGGCGACGAAATAGCTTGGCTGCTCACTAGTGGTGAAAACAGGCGTAATCGCTGTGATGTCAGGTAGATGGGTGCCACCATGAAAGGGATCGTTGCTGAGAACTGTTTCGCCTGCACTGAGTGGTTCGCGTTCACCAGCAGCAATCTGAGCGAGAAGATCGGCTACGGATTCGCCCATTGAGCCAAGGTGAACCGGAATGTGGGGTGCATTGGCTACTAAGGAACCTTGATGATCGAATAGGGCGCAGGAGAAATCCAGTCGTTCGCGGATGTTCACTGAACGACTGCTCTGCCGTAGCCGTTCTCCCATTTGTTCAGCAATGGCCATGAAGCGGTGATGAAATAATTCCAGCATCACTGGATCTGGCGTTTGGTTGGCGAGTATTTGTGGTTGCCTGGTGATGATTGAATCCGCAGCAATGGCATCTAGCAATAGAGAGCCTTGCTGATCCACGCTTGCTCGCCAACCTGGTTCCAGCACGATGCAACCTGTTGTTTCCAAGATCAGTGCAGGACCATCAAGAGAAGCCCCCTTTGCCAGGCGATCGCGTTGATATAGAGGCACCAACTTCCAGCCAAGGTTTGGCCAATGCACCTTGGCAAGTCGATGCTCGTCGTTCGCTGACGGCTCTGGAAGCCACCCTTCGTTTGGCAGTGATAAGTGTTGACTGCTTTGGGTTGCTGGTGCCACCACTGACACCTCGAGCCTTTCTACTACTAAGGATTCATTGCCAGTGGGGACATAGCCAAAGCGCTGTTGATGGGCGTCCTTGAAGGCCTTCAGTAAATCCGGGAAGCAAGTTGTTTGATCAACAGAAAGCATCAAGCCTTGTTCGCTGGATGCATATCGCACTTCAACGTGGGCACAACGTTTTGGAGTTGGTGAATCAAAATCACTCTTAAGGTCTCCTGATGCTTGTAGTAGTTGATCGGCTTGTGTTTGCTCTAGTTTGATCAGCTGTCGAAGCTTTTCCAATAGGGCCTCGCACAGGGGTTCACGCACAGTCCTTTCGCGTAATTGACTTTGACGGGCATGTCCCATTCCATGGGCCGAAAGCACTCCTGCTAGGGGATGAAGCAGCACCCTCTTTAGGCCTAGTTGGCTTGCTAGACGGCAGGCATGCTGACCACCGGCGCCTCCGAATGCCACAAGCACGCCTGCGCGGATGTCATGGCCGCGCAGTAACGACACCTGCCGGATTGCGTTGGCCATACGTTCAATAGCGATTGCCAAGGCACCTTCTGCGGTTGCCTCAGGTGTTCTGCCGATTTTCTTGGCAAGTTGTGCAAAGCGTGCTTGCACAATCGCTAGGTCTGGGGGTTGGTTAGCAGAGGTGCCAAATAACGCAGGAAATTCGTTCACTTGTAGGCGGCCCAATAACAGATTGGCATCCGTGATCGTCAGTGGACCGCCGAGGCGATAACAGGCAGGTCCGGGGTCAGCACCAGCTGAGTGAGGACCAACCTGGAGCCTTTCACCATTGCTGTTGATGATTGATCCACCACCAGCTGCCACGGTATGGATCGGTAGCCTCTGAGCCATCAATTGCTGCCCGGCAATCTCTGTTACCGGACTGCGTTGCCAGTCATCTTCACTTTGTCGTGAAGGTACATGGAAGACATCGGTGGAGGTTCCACCCATGTCGAAGCCCAGTAGAGGTTCTTCGCTCAGGCCTGATGCTCTTGCTGCTGCGACGGCACCAACCATTCCTCCGGCAGGGCCAGAGAGAATTGTGTCTTTAGCGAGTAAGCATTCAGGGGGTTGTAATGCACCGCTAGAGCTCATTACGCGTAGACGTGTTGATGGCCCAAGCGCCTTGCGGATTTGGCGCAGATAACGGAACAAAACCGGCGATACGGTTGCTTCAACAAGGGTGGTTTGTCCTCTAGGTACCAGACGTGGCAGGGGGCAAATTTGATGGGAGCAGACCACCGAGTTAAACCCCTGTTGATTCAACCAGTCCTTCAAGTGCAGTTCGTGGTTGGGGTTGCGGTAGGCATGCATTAGGGCAATGGCGCAACTGTTTAAGCCAGCATTGGCATGCCGCTGCACTTCACGCTCTAGAGCTGCATCGAGGTTGAGCGGTTCGATTTCCTGGCCTTTGGCATCAATGCGGCCTGTTACTTCGACAACGGCTCGAGCCAGCAAGGGTGGGCGGCGAATATGCAGAGCAAATAATTCAGGACGATGCTGATCGCCGATGTGCAGTAGATCCTTGAAACCACTGTTGCAAAAGAGAAGGACCGGTTCTCCGGCATCTTCTAATAAGGCATTGGTGGCCACGGTGGTACCGAGGCGTACTTCTTCTATTAGCCCATTAGGGATTGGTTGCTCTTCTTTGAGTTCCAAGACCTCCTTGATTGCACGGACGGTTGGATCACCTGGTTGATCTGGTTGCTCTGAGAGCAGCTTCTTGATTACGTACTGTCCAGTTGGAGAGATGCCGACTAGATCGGTAAATGTTCCTCCGCGATCAATCCAGAATTGCCAAGCCATGAAATCTGCCCAATGGCTTGATGGATAACGGTAAGTTCATCATCGAGCCTCACTTGGGTTGTATTGCCAGGCTTTCTACTTAGGAGTGAAATAGAAGTACAAGGCCTTGACTGACTTGATGGAATTCTCTCTCTTCTCGACTGAGGTCTAGCCCGACTTGTAGGCCTTCTTTCAGCGCATCATCGAAGGGTGGTGTGAGTGGAGAACTCTGCTGTCTCCATAAGGCGGCAATGCCCACGGGAGTTGCATGCCAGCGAAAGCGACCGGTTTCACCAATGGCAGGTTGATTGAGGGCATCCTCAAGGAGGGCGTGGATCGGCATGCTTTGTGTGGACATACCCCAGCTTCGGAACGCAGCAGTGTTGCTGCAATCGGCTGAGAGACTTCTTGATGAATTGATTAGCAATCCATCACGACTGGCAAGGTTCTAGAAGATTTGATTTAACGCTTCAGCGTTGGCCACATCTCGGGGTGTCTTTGTGTTAAGAATCGCGTTTTGAGATGGGACTACCTCAGCTTTGGTAAAAGCCTTTAGCGTGCTGTGCCGTTGTAGTGAGTGACCCTGCTGAGCTTTTGGAGCTCAGCTGCTGTTATTTAGTAGGCCAGACGCAGGGGAGACATCATGGGGTCAGCTCCAAGGCGTTCTGTTCTTCATACCGGTGGTCGCGCCATCAGCAGAGAAGCTTCCCGTCGTCATCTTGAAGTGCTTTCAGCTCCACTCTCACCTCTGCCTGCAAATGAATTGATCCGGCAGCAGAGTCGCTTGGGGAGAGTTATTAAACGGTTTGGAGATGTGGTGTTTTCCCTGGCTGTGATCAGCCTCGGTGCGCCCATTTTTATACTTTTAGCTGTGCTGGTTAAGCTCAGCTCGCCTGGACCTATTTTTTATGTTCAGCAACGGGTAGGTCGTGATTATCGACACTTTGGTTGCATCAAGTTCCGCACAATGCGAGCAGATGCTGATGATGTCCTCTCAAATCTGCTGGTTAATTCTGCTTCGATGAGGGCTGAATTTGAGCGTGATTTTAAGCTTCGCAAGGATCCTCGAATTACACCAATAGGGCGCTTTTTGCGTCGCTCCAGCCTTGATGAGCTACCACAATTTTTAAATGTGCTGCGCGGTGAGATGAGTGTGGTTGGCCCAAGACCGATCGTTGACAAAGAACTTGAGCGCTATGGAAAGTTTATGGACGAAATTGCTGCGGTACGCCCTGGCCTGACGGGGCTTTGGCAGGTGAGTGGTCGCAATAACCTCAGCTATGCCCAGCGGGTTCGCCTTGATCTGGCTTATGCGCGTGGACGCTCCTTCGTGCTGGATTTGGCGATCATTCTGCGCACTTTTGGTGTGCTCTTGCTGCCCATGGATCGAGGTGCCTATTGAGGTCTGCTCAGGCAACCCAGCCTGAGACTAAAGCTATTACTGCTAGCCAGGCCAGTTCAAGATGCAAGCCAAGTTTCAGCAACCTTTCGATGCCTTGTCGGTCTGCAACTGGGGCTGAGGCAGCAAGTGTTGGTTTGGTCAACCAGGTGTCGCTATAGCGGTTAACACCACCCATTTGTACGTTGGCGCAGTGGGCAAAGATTGCTTCTGAGAGCCCTGCATTTGGTGAAGGATCCATTGATCCATCCCTATAGGCAGCCTTAACAAGAGCAGGGAAGCGTTGCCAGGGCTGGCTCACTAGAGGCAGGGTCAGCACCACCATTCGACAAGGGATCCAGGTCAGAGCATCGTCGAGTCGTGCGCCAGCTGAACCCAACC
>Ga0208894_1001716_pt1 | contig 12708 bp, 9 predicted proteins | sample ETNtaG_12_FD_185752 | JGI IMG/M metagenome (GOLD analysis project Ga0208894, IMG submission 185752) | Marine microbial and viral communities from oxygen minimum zone, Eastern Pacific Ocean - ETNP201306SV49 (SPAdes) (version 2) | ecosystem: Environmental > Aquatic > Marine > Oceanic ... | reverse complement strand
GTCCTTCTAACAAATTATCAACAGCCACATTTGAATCCGCAACAGCAAGGATAGTGCCAATTTCTTGGCTGGCCCACGATTCTAGAATCCGCACAGCAGTATGTGTTTTTCCAGTTCCTGGTGGGCCTTGAATTAGTGTCAATCGCTGATCTATCGCAGCCTTGGCAGCAGCATTCTGCGAGTCATTGAGTCCATCTGGACGGGTTGCAGGCCGTCTATTTGCTCCACCGAGCTCTGGCCCTAACTGGGCGGTACCAATTGGGTCGTGTACTAGCCCCAAAAACAGGTCTCGCAGGGGGGCCCCTCCTTCTTCATCAAATACAGAATTCAGAGCGTCTCTCATACGATCAAAAGCCACCTTATTTGCAGCTCTATCCATTCTCCAGAAGCCTCGTCTAAGGTCTTGTGGAAGTTCTGGCAGAACGATACGAATTCTGTTCCTAGTTCGATTTGATACAATAGCCTCAACCGGTTTCTCTCCGAGTGGGTCACCTCGACTTAGCATAACGATATCTCCCTGTCTAAACCGGTGTTGTCCGAATGGCGCACGTCCTTCCAATTCAAGGCGTACAATTCGTTGTCCGAAGAGCCAACCATCAGGCTTTGCTTTGATATCAAAAAGTGCTAGACCATGAGATGCTAATTTTGCTCTCGACCAAGTCCGCAAACGCTCCTCAGTTGCATCTAATTCATCATCTAATTCCCATTGGATAAGTTGCATAAAGGCCTCATGATGATCTTGGCTACGAGTGAACCTTGCAGGAAGCCCTCCATCCGAGTCCACACCCCCTTCCCGAAGCCTATTACACATCACGCTTTGTGAACGTCCCTGACAATTATTATTGATGTATCCTGTTTACAACTGCGGGTGAGGGTTATACGCTGAACACAGCCGAATGGTTTCATATTTGGGGGTGGAGCATTGGTCTTTGATAAGTTCAAGAATTGGCGCAAGCAAGACTCAGAGCCTAATGTGGACTGTCCTCTCTGTGGAACTAAGAATTCAGAATCTGCAAAGGAATGCTCACAATGTCTCTACCAACTTGGCAAAGCATCGTTTGAACAAGTTGCCTCGGTGGATGAATCTGAGGCGAACAGTCTGTTTGATGAATTACTCGCAGATATCGATGATGCTGAAGAGGAAGAGGAGGTAATTGACTGGTCAAGAGGGACTTTTACGATGGATGAAGTCACAATCGATGTTGAAGAATATGGAGAAGATGATGGGATTAAACTCAGCATGAATCCGACTTTTGCAATGACTGATAAAACTCCTGATTCCTCTGAAGAAGGTGTGGAGGACTACGTCTTAACAGCAGCCGATGCTCCTGAATTTGTGACGAAATTCGAAGTGCCAGAGGTCGATATAGAACCTTTTGAAGAATCTCCTAAACAGAAGTTATCACTTGTAGAACCAACGGCGATTTCTGAGGACGAAGTTGACATTGTTGCAACCAATGAGATACCCGATACCAATGGTGACTCTGTAGAAGAGGAAGTAGTCTCCTCAGAGTCCGAAGTAGTTACGATTGATTCACTATTATCCCTCAAAATGGCCGAATTGATTTCAATCGCAAAGGATGCAGGGCTTTCAGAAACTGGAACTAAGCCTGAATTAGCCAACAGGATACTAAGTGGTGAGGTTGAAGAAGACCCCGAAGAATCTGTTATAGAATCAGAAAAAGAATTGCCTCTCCCTCCTCCTCCTCTATCAAAACCGCTTCCTCCCGTAGTTCCTGCAACTTTGGCTGAAATGCCCCCTCCACCAAAGCCCGCGCCTACTTACTCTGATCCTCTAGATGATGCATTCGACAAAGCATCTCCATCGAAACCTCCTCGAATTCCAAGAATCCCTAAACCTCCTGTACTCCCTCATCTTGTTGAAGAGGAAACAAATTCAATTGTTCCAGACAAAAATGGATTTTGGCCATGGCCTCAACAAGACGAATGGACAGATCGTGACGTAGCGATGAAAGTCAAAGAGGCTATGGAAGAAGTCAAGCGCAAGAATACTGCTCAAGTTACTGTAATTCTCGATGAGGTAGGTCCACACTTAGGCGAACGCACAAAACTCCTCTATCCAATCGGTGCCCTTCTACAGCGCATTGGTCGCGCTTCGACCGTAGACAAAATGATTGCTTTGGCCGTTGAATCTAAGCCTGAAGACCCTGATGTACAAATGGCCAAATCCAAACTTCGCCCCTAATCTTGAATCCGTAGCCCTCATTCGGGATAGTGTCGGCCGAATATCTGTGCAGCGCCGAGCCACGACGTCGATTCGCGTTGATGAAAGTATGATTCTTCGCCCCGCTCAAGCTATTCACAGCAATGCTCTAATCGAGGCGTTCATGGAGACTTGGCCAGAAGTCAGTAGGGCTATGCCTTGGATAATTCCTGACCAACCAATGGAACCTCAGATAATTGATTTTCTTGAAGAAACAGAGAGAATGGGGCGTACAGGTTATCTTCACCATTGGGCTATTATCCGGCCATGGGATGAATCTTTAATCGGATTAATTGGTTTTGACAAAGTAACACGATCAGCATCGGCAGATTGGAATCTCGGTTATTGGATTAGAAGTTCCGAACAGCGACGCGGACATGCACAGAAGGCTATTGATGCAGTTCTTGATTGGATGTCCCAATCAGGAATAATGGTAGTGGAGTTGAAGGTCGACCCACTAAACACAGCAGGCCTCAAGACTGTTTCTCGAACAGTGAGAAAATGGAATGGGAGTCGTTGCGTAACAGGAGACTCTTCAATCACAGTATCTGGGACTAGAACTACTCACCAGTGTTATACAATTCCTATATCACAAAGGAATTAATCTAGCAATAATTTCACATCACAGCTAGATTATTCTTCGATAATTCGCTCGATGCCAGCCATATCTTGCAATCGGTTCCAGAAAGCAAGTCGGTCATCCTCAGCAATCAAAATTGTTTCAGAGGGTGAACCATCTTTACCAAATTGCTTTGAGAACCTTCCTTCGCCTATTGCAAAGTCTCTGAACTTCAATTCTTGGAATTCACCATTCTCATCACGGACACGATGCCAATCCTTGTTCGGACTTGGATTGCCACGCAAATCCCAACTATCCTTGAAGCGTGGACCCTTTCTTGGATCATAGATGAAAATAGGCCAAGTTCGTGTCTTCAATGCCATGTTACTACGCTCGTAACTGGCGTTGTCGGCAACTCCGTGCTCAGGTTGACAAGTCGTGTAGACGCTAACTACAGCAGGACCTGGGAATTCATTTGCCTCTCGAATGGCGCGATAGAAATGATTTGGAAGGCTGGTGACAGTTTGTGCAACGTAGGTATTGGGGTGCATAGCTGCGATTGCACCTAGTTCCTTGCGGAGCTCTTGCTTCCCTGGAATCGCAGTACCATGAGGCTGCATCTTTGAATTCTGTCCAGTGAAGGTTGCAGTCGAAGTCTGCCCTCCTGTGTTTGAGTAGACTTGGGTGTCAAGAACAAGCACCTTGATGTTCATCCCACTTGCTAGCATTCTAGATAATGCACCAAATCCGATATCATAGAGTGCTCCATCGCCACCAATTACCCAGAGTTTCTTTTCTTCCCAACCGATTTGATCCCAGCGAGCTCTGACTCCCATCGCATCAGTTGGACCGTTTTCGAATAGTGAGTTGGTCCAAGGAACAGCCCATGGATTGTAGGGATATGTCGAACCGTATACTGTTGAGCAACCGGTTGAATTGACAATTCCAAAGTTCTCCGCACCGTAATCGTAACCGGTTGCAGCAGCCATCATTCTCAAAGCGGTCGCTTCGCCACATCCTGCACAAGATCCAGCCCCACCTACATAGAGAAGTGACTTATCTTTGAGCATGATATCCATGACTGATTTTTCATTGATGAATTGGTCATCTGTATCGCCTAGACTTGTGTAGAAATCCCAGTCTTTGCTGTGTTGTTCTGTACCTTTCTTTTCTTTAGGGACCATAGCAAGTGCGCTCTTAGAGCCACATACATCGACACATTCAGCACAGCCTTTGCACTTGCTAGGGTCGATGAAAATTCCAAATCGACCGGGCAAATCTCCCTTTTTCTCACGGTTTCGCCAATATTTGTTGACTTTAGGCCACATACCTTCCATTTCAACAGCATCTTCACCATCCAAACCGAGTAGTGCTTCCTGTAATTGTTCATCAGCGACGACCTTGCCTAGAATTGCAGTGTCCGGACACATTGTTACACAATCCATGCAACCTACACAATTGTCTGCGATGAATTCTGGAATCTCAGTGGCGATGTAAGAGAAATCTCGATGTTTTCCAGATGCGGGGCCAATTAGTGAGCGAGCGTGAACCGTATCTGCAGGAAGGCTGCTAGGGGCATGTCCTTGATTGTAAGAAGCGATGATTCTTTGTTCAAAATCATCGAGGTCAAAGAAGGATTTGTCATGAGCAGTCTGCTTCCTTGCTGGATCAGGGTCGTTAAGTGTCATGCATTCACCTCCAACTCACTAGATTCGCAAATGTTGACTTCTTCAAATCCACGTCGAACACAGGTCAGGTTCTCTTGGACAACCTTCTCACCACGTTTTCCGAAATACTTGCGCAGACTCTTTTCTATAGCCGAGTAAAGCTCCTTCTCATCCATACCTTGTGCGTAAGGTGTGCCACGCAGGAAGATACCGAGTAGGACAATTCCTTGCATTCTAACAACGAGGTCCTGCGAGGTTGCGACTTCGCGGGCGATAGCCGCGGTGTCGAGATACAAAACACGGATATTTTTCGAGGTGATTTCATCAATCGCACTTTGAGGCAGAATTTCCATCAATTCTGCAAGACTGCCAGCCCTCGTTTGAATGAAAATAGTTCCACCATTACTTAGCCCAGTAAGTGGGTTTCCGGTGTCGAAGGCATTGATATCTTGAACCGCGATGAAATCGAGAATATCCAATTCATGATGAATTCTGATTCTCTCATCTGCAATTGTTAGATAGAAATTAGTCGGTAATCCCTTCTTCTCACTACCATATTTGGGATATGCTTGAACAGTCTTACCAAACAAGTCTTCAGAGATTGTTGCGATGACTTTGTTCGTTGTAACACTACCAAATCCTCCGACACTGTGACCACGCATTGAGAACGCACCATCAGGACGACCATCTAGTCCAGCACTTGGAGCAAGCGCAGTCTCATGCTTGATTCCTAATGAGAAGTAAGAGGGCTTTGCACCACTTGCCATTAGTTCGTAAACAGCAGATAAGTCGCCACTTGTGACATCACGGCTTCCAAGGCCATAGGAACCCGAGTGAACGATAGGTATGGTGGAAATGCTTGGATATCCCTCAACTCCTTGCATGGCATCAGTCAGTGCAGCCTTGATTTCCATAGTCAGAGGATTCGATTGACTGAGAGGGTCATCCATTCGCTCTAGGACAGCAACAGATTTACAGTTTCCAATCGCTTCAACAATTTCTGGTCCAGGGAATGGCCGGAAGCAGGTGATATGTACGCAGCCGACCTTTTGTCCAGCTGCGCGAAGTTGGTCAACAACGGTTGTTGTTGTTTCAAACATGGAACCAATTCCGATAATGGCGTATTCAGCATCATCCATCTGATAACGATCGACTAGAGTATAGTTCCTGCCGGTCAATTCAGAGAACGTTTTCATAGATTCGATAAGGGCTGGTTTCACAGTTTCAATGAAGTGGCGTTGAGCAATCTTTCCCTTCATGTATGAATCTTGGTTTTGCACAATTCCCGACATAATTGGATTGAATGGGTCCATCATATTGCGTAATTTATCTGCCGGGTCACCAGCAAATTCCTTCATCAATTCAGGCTCACACTGGAGGATATTCTCAATTGTGTGAGTTGTCAAAAAACCATCTTGAACACTAAAGAAAGGAGTGTCTGAATTCTCAGCAGCTCGGCGTGCAATAAGGGCTAAGTCCCCCGCTTCTGTAGCATTTCGAGCGAATATCATTCCCCATCCAACATCTGCTACTCCCATCACATCGTCATGTCCAGCATGTACATTCAGTGATTGGCTTGTTAGAGCTCGGGCCCCAATATGGAAAACAATTGGAAGTCTCTTTCCACTGATGACGTAGAGAACTTCTTTCATTAGAATCAATCCTTGACCTGAAGTAAAATTCGTCACTCTCCCTCCAGCGAGTGCATAGCCTTCTGCAGCGGATGCACTCGAGTGCTCACTTTCAGGCTCAAGGAAAATTAGAGTGGTTCCCCAGATGTTCGTCGCACCATTAGCAACAGCAGCACCATACCCAACTCCCATAGGTGTTGAGGAAGTAATTGGATATGCACAGGACCCTTCTGTAATATGGGTCTCAACCCAAACCACGTTTGTTGCCCCATCCGCAGTGGTTGGTATTCCGGGGAATCGAGGTTTGGAAGCCATAAACACACCACGCTCCCTCTGGGAGCGGTGTTCCGTCCAACATTCTCGTTTTATCTCTTACCTATTGAAAACAAAGATAATTTATGGTTGAATTGGTTTGAAAATAGACCGGCAATAAACAGAAAAGTAGAATTTAGAAGGAATCTAACTCTCTTGCATTCAATGCATAATTGTGCGCCAAAACCTCACTCACACTTACCCAATCAGGCGTCGAACCATCAATCCAATCATATCGATGCCCCGGAATCAATCGCCAATCAGAAGGCAAAGTACGTAGCAAATCTCTAGCAAAAAGAATCGATTTCCATTGTGCCGTTGGATCTGATCCAGGCAAATCAACGCGACCAGAAGAAGCGGTGAACAACAAATCTCCAGCATGGTAAACACCGTGACCGTGGATTGTGCAATGACCGGGTGCATGACCTGGTGAATGAGTAATCGAGAGATTGATCCCTCCAGCAGACCATTCTATGGTTGAATTTGCCTCGTGAGTCCATTCATCAGTTAGTGAGATGTTTCCAAAAACAAATCTTCCTAAAAATGATTTATGAATTGCTTCGTGATGACCCCACACCTCTACATCAGGTACTAATCGGAGCATTTCTGGAAAACCAGCTGTGTGGTCCCGATGGGAGTGTGTGTATAGTAGGTGAGTGGGGTGCAATCCTTCTGTAGCGAGGGCTTTAACCCAACGTTCTGAATCAAATGGGTCGACAATTGCTACAGTGCCTGATTCACGGTCAATCCAAGCGGTGTTCATATTCATCATCGAACCCATTTGAGTGACCCAGACTTCGATTCCGTCTTCGCCGACTTGAACATCGAACTCGCCATTGCCAAGCATATTTGTCCCGACTCATCTATTCATCAAAGTGCTATGCATTCAACAATCAGATTGTGGGATTAAAGCAACTTCAACAGGGCAGCGTTCAAATTGGAAAGGCTTGACGGAGCAATGTGGCACGAATGCCCTCTTCTCATACCCCAGCGGGGGGCCTCTCACATGGCCTACTGCTTAGTTTGGGAGCCTGATGGCTTCCTTTTTGATTGGGATGTGAAATAATGGCATACGATTCTGCTGAAATTGAAGAGCGCTGGCAGGCACGCTGGCGTGAGGCCCGAGTCTTCGATGCTGAAGTCGATTCGAGCAAGCCGAAGTTCTACTGCCTAGAGATGTTTCCATATCCTTCGGGAAACATGCACATGGGGCATGTACGCAATTATTCAATTGGAGATGCGATGGCAAGATTCCAGCGATTAATGGGCAATAATGTCCTCTATCCGATGGGTTACGATTCATTTGGTATGCCCGCTGAAAATGCAGCGAAGAAAGAGGGCGGGCATCCTCATTCTGTTACTGAGCGTAATATTGCGATGATTAAGACTGATCAGGAACGCATGGGCTACTCATATGACTGGCGTAGAATGTTTGCAACATCAACCCCTGAATATTATCACTGGAATCAGGAAATGTTCCTGAAATTCTACGAGGCAGGCCTAGTTGAGAGACGATTTGCTCCAGTCAATTGGTGCAATGATTGTGATACAGTTCTGGCAAATGAGCAAGTCAAGAACAACCGCTGTTGGCGCTGTGGTCTTGAAGTCGTGCAGAAGGATATGGCTCAGTGGTTCTTGCGAATGACCGAGTATGCTGATGAATTGTTGGACGAATTGGAGAATATCGAATTCCCTGAAAACGTCAAGGCAATGCAGCGCAATTGGATAGGTCGTTCTCACGGCGCACACATTGATTTTCCAATAGTAGGTTCAGATTCAGTAATTGGAGCCTTCACAACCCGCCCCGACACAATTTTCGGAGTTACTTTCGTCACACTCTCACCTGAACATCTATTGTGTGAAGAATTGGTTTCGGGAACAGAATATGAGCCTGCATGGCGCGAATTGCGCGATGAGTGCGCTCGAATGTCAGAGTTCGAGCGAATCAACATGCTGAAGGAAAAGAAAGGAGTTCCTTTGGGGCGCTATGCAATTAATCCACTAAATGGCGAAGAAGTTCCCATCTATGTTGGGAACTTCGTTGTTGCAAGTTATGGAACAGGAGCTGTGATGGCAGTACCCGGACATGATCAACGCGACTATGATTTTGCCAAGAAGTACGGAATTCCAGTTAGGCCAGTTCTTTCTAGAAAAGAGGGTAGTGAAGGGATTGAGGAAAACCCTGTTTTCGATGGTTTAGGTTGGATGGTTAATTCCAGCCGTGAAGATTTCAACGGCCTATTTGGAAACGAAGCAAAGGCTGCTGTCATTTCTGCTCTTGAGGCTGAAGGCTCTGGACACGGCACAGTTCAATATCGCCTCAAAGATTGGTTATTGAGTCGTCAAAGATTCTGGGGAACTCCAATTCCTATGCTTCACTGTGATGATTGCGGGGTCGTACCTGTTGCTACGAGTGACCTTCCAGTCAAACTTCCACTCGATGTCAAATTTAGTTGGGACGAGAGTGGTAATCCCCTTGCATCCAATGATGAATTTCTTAATGCAACTTGCTCGCAGTGCGGTGGTTCTGCGCGTCGTGAAACGGATACTATGGATACCTTCTATGATTCATCTTGGTATTTCATGAGATTCACAGATTCAACAAATAAGACTGCTCCATTTGACACAGACACGGTCAATTATTGGATGGATGGAGGAGTTGATCTCTACATTGGCGGCATTGAGCACGCGGTCATGCATCTTCTCTACGCCCGCTTCTTCACAAAGGCCACGCGTGATCTTGGAATGAATAGTGTAGGTGAGCCATTTGGACGCTTGGTTTGTCAAGGAATGTTGAATGCTCCAGCACCTTTCTGTGTTGATTGTAATGCCGAATATCATGTTGACAATTTTGGTGGAGATTGCCCTAATTGTAGCCAAAAACTCAGCACACGTTCTGTGAAGATGGGCAAGTCTCTTGGAAACACGGTTAGCCCGGGTGAGATGGTAACAAAATTCGGAGCAGATACAGTCCGCCTCTTCATTCTCTTTGGCGCAAATCCCGAGGCTGGTATGGATTGGTCAGATAGTGCTGTTGAGGCAAATTATCGCCAGATGCACCAGATAATCGAGGCATTCGAATCAGGTTCTAGTTTGGAATCATCTCCCGGAAAAATGGATGATTGGCTTTTGGCTCGACTACAAATTAGTCGCTCAAAGTGGATTGAAGCGATGAATAATGTCAGTCTTCGTGAAGGCGTAATGATTAGTCACTTCGAGATGTTATCCGACTGGCATTGGTATAGGCGAAGAGGTGGCTCTGATGGTGGTGCTGCTCGCCAGTATCTATCTAGTTGGGCGGAAATGCTTGCTCCCGCGACTCCTCATATTGCAGAGGAATTCTGGTCATCATTAGGTGGCGAGGGCATGCTTGCTAGTCACATACTTTCTGATATGAAAGCAGATTCAGATTATTCCGAGGTATTAGCGCGTGAGGAGTATTTGCGCGACCTAATTGATTCGGCTCGTAATCTGCGAGGATTGGCGGAAAAACACTCAGATGCCCCGATAACCAAGATGGTAGTCCAAACAGCAGCCGGCTGGAAATCTGAGTTGGCTCGTGACGCAGTACAATTGGCTGCCTCAGACTTTGATTTCAAAAGTCAAGGGCAAGCACATTTGCAAAGTCTTTCAATTTTCGAAAACGAAACCCTCCGTGGTGAGATATTCCAAACTTGGATGGCTCTAACCGTCGGCTCAAAGAAGAAGAGAGGTCGAATTCACACTTGGTCTGAGGGACAAAAAACCCTAGTCGTAAATCAGCTTGATGAGGCGGCAGCAATCAATGAGAATGCAGCCTTCATCGCTAATGCTTTGGGCGTCGAATCAGTAATTTCCTACTCTGTTGGTGAAGGCGAAGATGTGGCTGGAAAGGCCCGAGTGGCATTCCCCTTGAAGCCAGGCATAGCATTTGTCTGAGGGCTGCCAATGTCTGAGCAGTACACTGTTCTAATAGATGGATTCTGCTCCGTATGTACGCGCTGGGCTCGTTTCATCAAGAAACGAGATTCAAAAAACAGATTCCTAATTATAGCCCAAGAAACCGAAGAAGGTGAAGTTCTGATGAGTGAAATGCCCGAGGGCCTTCGTGGTATTGATTCAGTAGTCTTCATCGATGACAAAGGGGATTGTTTTGTTAGATCTGCAGCAATAATAAGGATTCTCTATCGACTTCGATTTCCTTGGATGCTTTTCTCCGCTATTTGGATTGTGCCTTATCCGCTCCGAGATTGGCTGTATGATGTCTATTCTCGCAACCGTACTAGAACAGTTTGAGCCTGCGAGGGTTCATGGACGGGCGGCGGTTGGCGTGGCTTGTTGAGCGAGAAGAAGGAAGGCTCTGGCGGCCGCAATCGTCGACGCCGCCGACCCAAATCGAAGAATGGTCCAGTGATGAGATCATCATCGACTGGTGACCCAGAAGCGGTTGAGCGCGCGCTTGCTCGCTTCAAACAAAACCCACTTCCAATGGGGATTCCCGAGGATATCGACCCTCCTCCAATGGAGAAGACTCTACGTTGGAGAACTAATGCAGTACCCAAGCCCATTCAGAAAAAGGTTGGAGAGATAGTTTGTCAGCGAGGCGAATTCGGCTTCCTACCTGAAGAGCGTGTCGATGAGATACGCGGACAAATCACTAATTATCCAATTTCCATTGAACAGGCATTGTCACTTAGAGGTGCTTTGAATCAGGAGAAAAGTGTTCATTCTCACGGACGCTTAATGCGCAATTCTAATCAACTCAGACGTCGATACGATGCGGGTGAAGGTGTTCTGACCTTAGCTCAGCGATTCGATGCCCCGCCCGTCAACACTTTCCGCGCTATTCTGACTGGAAGGGGCTGGTCAAAGAATCGAATCAAAGAAACTCTCAAGGATCCAAGAAGACTGAATAAGCGTGACCGTGAGGAATTTGCAAAATCCGAAGAAGCAGACAAAGTAAGTTCGGTAAACCAGAGTGAAACGCAGTCTGCGGCTGAGGTATTCGAGGATATTCTGTGCGCTCATTTTGATTTTCTAGGTATTAGATTCCGCCGACAAGAGGAACTATTGCAAGAACAGAAAAAGGCAGAGGGCCGTGCTGTGGTTACTCCCGACCTACTATTGTTGGATGATGTTAGAATCAATGGAGTTCCTTGTGCTTGGATAGATGCCAAACACTTCTTTGGCGCCGACCTAAAATTCCCTCGAAAAAAGACTCAGAAGCAAGTTGACCGATATGTCAACGAATATGGTCAGGGCGCGATTGTTTACCGTCATGGCTTCACTGAATCACTTCAACTCCCAGGAGCGATTCTTCTTGATGCTAGCCCGCTTGACTTGACTCCATTGGATGAATTCCATGAAAAAAGACTTGGTGGAGCACATTCTTAGATTTACTTTAGTGCCCACTTATATTCAAAATCGGAGACTTCAATAGATTGAATATATGCACAATCTCATGGATGAAAGTCTAGGCTACGCAGACAGCGGCCAAATCATGGCCGTGGAATTCGATAAAAAAATCATCGTTTATTGGTGGATAATGGCCAATTTTGGCCTTCTTATTACATTTGTTGGAATCATAGCGATGGTCGTATGGGTGCCATTTGGATGGATTGTTCACCAGAAGCAGTATGAACACATGAGCGGATCCCTAACTGATCGTTCACTCAACATGCGTATGGGGTGGTTATTCAAGAAACAGCAGAACATCCCTCTGGACAAACTTACTGACGTGTCGATTCACGAGGGCCCAATTCTGAAAGCATTCGGTGTTGTCAAGATGCAGTTCGAGACAGCTGGTGCTGCACCATTTATCCTCACCGGGGTGAAAAACGCAGATCAGTTCCGAGATGTCGTTCTCCAGCAAAGAGACTCAATGAGTCCCATCCCTCAACAGTCTACATCCTCAGCGGTCTCCACTGATGTTCTAGTTGAGATTAGAGATATTCTTCAAGAAATAAATGCGAATTTATCAAATGAGGAATAATATCTCAATACAGGCTATAATGCTAATAATCCCCCGCTTACCCTTTGATTCGCCTCATATCCAGACATCATTTGAGGCGGTTAGGTCGCCCTCTGAGTTACCTGTATTCACAACACCACGCGGTTCAATGATCATGACTTTGCATTCATTTTCAGCCCATGGCTTGTGGTCAATTCCTTTTGGAACCACAAACATGTCACCTTCACTTAATTCTACAGTTTCATTTTCGAATTCAATTTTCATCTCACCCTCGATAACGATGAATGTCTCATCGGTGTCGTCATGATTATGCCAAACGAATTCGCCTTGAATCTTCACTAACTTGAATTGGTAATCATTCATCT
>Ga0208894_1001704_pt1 | contig 12777 bp, 11 predicted proteins | sample ETNtaG_12_FD_185752 | JGI IMG/M metagenome (GOLD analysis project Ga0208894, IMG submission 185752) | Marine microbial and viral communities from oxygen minimum zone, Eastern Pacific Ocean - ETNP201306SV49 (SPAdes) (version 2) | ecosystem: Environmental > Aquatic > Marine > Oceanic ... | reverse complement strand
AAAAAGAAGACTGGATACTTTAAGAAATCTTTTAAAGTAAATAAGTATTATGTCTGTTAAAGCCATAGCTATCCCATAGGGTTTTAACAAAGCAGATACCCGCAACTGCTATAATATTATATATAATAACATTACGTATATTGTGACACCGATGCTCATAATGGGTTAAAAATAAAATAAATGGTCAATATTATTACTTATTGCTGATATTTAGTTATGAAAAAACTTCTGCCACTTCTGCAAAATCTTTTCCCCCTTGATATGCCTCCCATATAAGAAATATTGTGAATAAAGAAAAAATCGTTACTAAAGTATAAAAAACTCCACCTCTAATTTTTTTCCAAAATCCTTCTTTCTGTTTTTTTTTCATCTATTGCCCTTCCTAATATTTTCCCCTGCCCATAAAGGTTGGAGATTTGTATAGCGGAAACATTTTTTTTGTTCTTTAATTAAACTTAAATCAAATTTTGTAACAGCCTTTTTATGATCTATATGCCAACCATTTTTTCCTTTCTGTTGACGCATGAGAGACGCAGAAAAGGAATTTTTTTTAGCGACCTTAAATTAGTCGCTGTTTTTGGTAGCGGGAAGTGGAATTGAACCACTGACCTCGGGCTTATGAGTCCCGCGCTCTAACCAACTGAGCTACCCCGCCATTAAATTAGTATTGAGTTATAATACTTTTTATTTCTCTATCAACATTTTTTCACCTGTACCATTCCAATAACCTGTCTTATAGACTTCAGCATCTTTTGAATAACCTATAAACTGAAGAGCCTCTTGTCCCCAAATATTACAAGTGATGTTTATATTTTTTCGCTGATCTATTGTGCCAATAGAGATGTGTTGAGCTTCCATACTAGGAACTTTAATCCCAATTTGTGTACCGCAGGTAGAACAAAATAGGTTTATCATAGGTCTACCGTGTTCAGTTTTTTTATCTTCATAAGAAGTGGGACGTTCACCAAGAAACGTAACATCATCTTCTTTGAATAGTACAAATGATCTAAACGCGCTTCCACTTGTTGTTTGGCACCAGTTGCAATTGCAATTAACTTTCCAAGTTGGTTCTCCGCTTATTTTAAAAGTTGTCTTTTCACATCTACAACGCCCACTGTATTTTTCCATTATTTTCTCCTTTTTTTGATCATATTATATTAATTTTTTAATTTATTGTAATTCTATACATTATCCTATTCCCTTTAAATGGAGTAGCTTGATATAACATGGATCTATTATCCCAAATGGCTAGTTGATTCTTTTTCCAGGCCAAAGAAGTTGAAATTTTTTCTTGATTTGATGGTTAAACAAATATTTTTCTAATTTTTTTTATGTTACAAAAAATTTTTGCTCCAATATCTTTTTCGCCTGGAATGATTTTAAACATATTTTAAAAAAAACTTTTTTAAATGTTTAATTGTTTCATTTGGGTTTTGTTCTGGTATAAAATGACCAGATTTTATTCCAACTCCATAAACATTTTTTTTGGTATATTTTTTCCATATTTTTAAAGAATTAAATTGTTTTCCAACAACTCCATTTTTTCCCCACAATATTTGTATTGGAATATTTAGTAATTTTTTACGATCTTTCTTGTCATGTTTTAAATCAATAGTAGCTGATGCCCTGTAATCTTCACATGTTGCATGAATTCTTTTAAATTGTTTAAAAGCTTTAAGGTAAATTTCCTCTGTTTTGCCAAACTTATTTTTACCTGACCATTTATCTAAACAACTTTTCATCCATTTTTTTGGATCACTTTCAATCATTCTTTCTGGAAGCCATTTGGGTTGAATTAAAAAAAACCAATGAAAATAAGCTTTAGCAAAATTCTTTTCTGTTTTCTCATACATATCTAAAGTGGGACAAATATCTAAAACACTCATTGCAACAACTTTTTTTCTATAATCCCTAGCTAATCTATGTGCTACCCTTCCACCTCTGTCATGACCAGCTATTAAAAATTTTTTAAACCCAAGTATATCCATCAGTTGAACCATGTCTTTTGCCATTTCTCTTTTTGAGTAATTTAGATGTTTGTTATCGCCTTTTAAAACAAAGCTTGATCCATAACCTCTTAGGTCAGCGGCTACTATTGTAAAATATTTAGAAAGATTAGTTGCTATTTTGTGCCACATAAAATGTGTTTGTGGATAGCCATGCAATAACAATAAAGGAGGGCCATTGCCTCCAATCTTGCAAAATATTTTTCCCTTTTTAACTTTGATAAATTTTTTTTTAAAACCTTTAAACATTTTAAACCTTTTTTAGCAGTATATTGATGGTTGCAAAAGTATGATTATTTCAGTGTATATCATTAAAATTTAATTTGAATTTTGCAAGATGCTCTGTATAAGTTCGGATTTGTGAGAATTGAAGAAGATCTTAAACTGGATTATTCAGATGTACTTTTCAGACCAAAAAGAAGTACTCTTCAAAGTCGTAAAGACGTTAATTTAAAAAGAACCTACAGATTTAAATACAGTAATAATGAATGGTCAGGCATTCCTATCATGGCTGCCAATATGGATGGCGTTGGAGAATTGGGTGTTGCTGAAAAATTATCTGAATTTGGAATGATCACTTGTTTGACAAAACAGCACGATATAAAAAAAATAAAACAATTCAAAAAAATTAAATCAATTCATCCTAATATTGCTTTAAGTATAGGTATTAAGAAAGAAGATTTTCAAAACTTAGATAAAGTATTAAAAGAATATAGCTTCATTAAATTTATTTGCATTGATGTTGCAAATGGATATTCAGAACATTTCAGTAAATTTTTAAAATCTGTTAGAGATAAATACCCTACCAAAACAATTATAGCTGGTAATGTTGTAACCGCAGATATGACACAAGAATTAATACTTAGCGGAGCCGATGTTGTAAAAGTTGGCATTGGACCTGGTAGTGTTTGCACTACTAGAATTCAAACAGGAGTTGGTTATCCTCAACTAAGTGCCGTTATAGAATGTGCTGATGCTGCTCATGGTTTAGGCGCTCATATAATTGCAGATGGAGGTTGTACTTGTCCTGGTGATGTTGCAAAAGGTTTTGGAGCCGGAGCTGACTTTGTTATGCTTGGTGGAATGTTTGCCGGTCATGATGAAGGAAAAGGTAAAATAGTTAAATCAAATGGATTAAGATATATAGAATTTTATGGATCAAGCTCTGATACGGCAAATAATAAACATTATGGCGGTCTTTCTTCTTACAGAAGTAGCGAAGGAAGAACGGTAAGAGTTAAATATAGAGGTAAAATTAGAGATACAATTTTAAATATTCTTGGTGGAATAAGAAGTAGTTGTACTTATGTAGGCGCACCTTCTCTAAAACAACTTAGTAAATGCACAACTTTTGTAAGAGTGGCAAAACAATTCAACGATACATTCATTAAATAAATCTAACTTCTGTAATTTTTTTGATTTAAAGGTTTTTTTAAAATATTGACTGGATATTTTATCTTTTCGACTTCTATAAATACATTTTTATCATTAAGAGTTTCATAAGAATTTCCATAATTTACATATCCAAAAGATAGGTTTTTTTCATAACAGAAAGAATAGTTCCCTGAAGTCGTACGTCCTATTATTTTATCATCTAAATAAATAGGCTCGTCATGCAAAAGCAAAGGTTCGCCTGGTTTGCTATCTTTTAAAGTAAACATCATTAATTGCTTATCTAATTCTTTATCTTTAATTTTCATAAGAGCTTCTTTACCAATAAAATTTACATTTTTTTTATAACTGATTGCAAATTTTAAACCTGCTTCATATTGATTTTCTTCAGGTGAAATATCATGTCCCCAGTGAATAAACCCACTTTCCATTCTCATAATATCCATAGCATGCATACCACAATGGCTTAATTGATATTTTTTTCCTTTTTCTACAATTAGATTGTAAATTTCTTTTGCTTTATTTTTTTCTATATAAAGTTCAAAACCTAATTCCCCGACATATGATAATCTTTGTGCCCATACTTTACTTTGATTAATAGTGATATATTTTGCTGTTCCAAATTTAAAATTATCATTAGAATAATCGTCATTACTTAAATCTTTCATCAAATCTCTGCTTTTAGGTCCAAATACACCGAGCACACAATAATCGTCAGTAATGTCTAATAATTTAACATCTTCAGATAAATGTTTTTCTATATGAAATTTATCATGCTCTCTATTTGCGGCGGCAGTTATTATTCTAAAATTATTTTCTCCAACATTAACTACTGTTAAATCCGTTTCAATACCACCGTCCTTATTTAGCATTTGAGTATAAGTGCATTTTCCAACTTCTTTTTTAATATTTGCTGTACAAATTTTTTGAAGTTCATCATGAGCTGTTTCACCTTTTAATTCATATTTAGAAAATGGAGTTAAATCAAATAATCCAACATTTTCTCTTGTATTTTTTGTTTCAAATTCTGCAGAAGGATACCAATTTTGATAGTTGTAAGAATATTCATATTCAGCTTTTTCACCATTTTTAGAAAACCACATTGGTCTTTCATAACCACTTGAAACTCCAAAACATGCTCCAGCTTTTTTTAATTCTTCATGATAAGGAACAAGTTTTTGATTTCTTGATGTTTTGTGTTGTTTGAATGGCCAGTGCATTCCATATAAATCACCTAATGTTTCTGTAATTCTTTTTTTAATAAAATTTACTTCTGAGTGAAAATTTTGAAATCTTTTAATATCATAAATGAATAAATCTTCATTGACATGTCCATTCATTAACCATTCTGCAGTAACTTTTCCAACACCTCCGCCACTTCCAATTCCAATACTATTTAAACCACAGCAGGCGAATAAATTTTTTATCCCTGGAACTTCCCCTAAAAGAGTATTTGTGTCAGGCGTAAATGATTCTGGTCCTGCAAAAAATTTTCTAATTCCAGCATTTTCTAAAATTGGAACTCTTTTTAATGCTGCTTCCAAATACGGTTCAAAATGTTCAAAATTTTCAGGAAATTCTCCATATGAAAAATCTTCTGGAACTCTATTGGTTTTATTAAAAGCTGGAATTGATTTTCCTTCAAATATTCCAATTAACATTTTTCCTGCATCTTCTTTTAAATATAAACTGTCATCAAAATCTCTTAGAACAGGAATGTTTTTTGGTAACTCATTAATACCTTCAGTGATTACATAAAAATGTTCAGCAGGATATAAGGGAATACTAAAACCTGTATCTTCTCCTATTTGTCTAGACCACATTCCAGTAGCAAGGACAATATATTCACATTCAATGGTTTGACCATTAACAACAACTCCTGCCACCCTTCCATTTTTTTTTATTATTTTTTCAACTGGTGATTTTTCAAATATTTTAGCTCCTTCTTTTCTTGCTGCTTTTGCTAGTAGATTTGTTACACCAATTGGATCTGCTTGGCCGTCTCCTGGCATAAATATTCCGCCTAAAACATCTTTTTCATTAATAATTGGGTATATTTTTTTTATTTGATCAATATTTAATACTTCAACATTAACATCATATAACTGTGCTGTTGTTGCTTGTCTTTTAAGTTCTTGCCATCTTCCTTTTGTGGTTGCTATAGACAAAGCTCCGTTTAGTTTTAATCCACTTGAAAAATCTATTTCTTTTTCTAATTTTTTGTAAAGTTCTAATGAATATTTTCTAATCTTTGTTACTGCTGCAGAAGGTCCTAATTGACCAACAAGACCTGCGGCATGCCAAGTGGTACCTGAAGTAAGCTGGTCTCTTTCAAGTAGAACAACATCCTTCCAGCCAAATTTTGCAAGATGATAAGCGCACGAAGTTCCGGCAACCCCTCCTCCTATGACAACTACTTTTGTACTCTTAGGTATTTCTTTACTCATTTAATTTAATATTATTATGAAAAAAAGAAGTTTACACTTAAAAACATACTATGTGATCAATATTTATTGGACGCTTAATTCCAAATTTTTCATCCACTTCATGTTGGTGCATATGGTGCGAGTGGACAAATACAGGTATTAAAAGATTGCTATTAGTTTTTAATGTATAAATAAAATTTGTACCTCTAAATTTTCTATCTACAACTTCCAATTTTAAGTTACTTTTATCATCATGCTCTAAATCTTCAGGTTGTAATAATAATTTCACATTTGTTCCTTTTGGATAATATTTTATGAAATTTCCTTTAATAGTTCCAAGATCCTTATTTTCTAAGCTATTTTCTCCAGTAACTTTTGCTGGGATTAAAATTCCACGATTTAAAAAATTTACAACTTCAACAGAGTTAGGAAAATGATAAACATTATACGGATCATCAAATTGCTTGAGTTGTTTATTTAAAATAATCCCACACTTATTGCCCAAATAAAATGCTTCATATGAATCGTGAGTAACAATAATAGTTGTTATTTTTAAATCTTTTAAAATTTGTTTTAATTGAACTTGAATTTCTTCTTTAAAGCTTTGATCAACATTAGATAAAGGTTCGTCTAAAAGCAAAAGATCAGGTTGAGAAGCTAATGATCTTGCTAGAGATACTCTTTGAGCTTCTCCTGCACTAATTTGATGAGGATAGTGATCTAATATTTTACCAATATTAAGTAATTTTATTGTTTTTTTAATATTTATCTTCTTTTTTTTATTTGAATTTTTTCTTTCAGCACCAAGGTAAATGTTTTTTTCAACTGTATAATGTGGAAATAAGCAATTTTCTTGAAAAGAAAGTGATATATTTCGATCTTCAGGTTCAATATTAGTTTTATTTGATGATAATGTTTTTCCTTTAAGTTGAATTGATCCTGTTTCAATTTTTTCTAAACCAGCAATCGATCTTAGAATTGTGGTTTTTCCAATACCCGAGGGTCCTAAAAGACAAACAATATCACCTTCGTTTTCTATTGAAAAAGATACGTTATTTACCTTATTTTGACCCCCAGCTTTAAACGAAACATTTTTAACTTCAAAAAAATTATTATTCACTGTTATCTCTTAAAATATATTTAGATGTAAGTAAAATAAAGAAACTTGCAATCATTATTAAACATAAAGATGGAACTGCTGCAGCTTCTAGTAAATCTTGTGAAGCATAAATATAAGCAGTAGTTGCAAATGTTTCAAAATTAAATGGTCTTAGGATTAAAGTTATAGGTAGCTCTCTAACAACTTCTAAAGAAATAAGCATACCTATTAAAAGTATTGAGTTTCTTAAATATGATACATGAATATTTAAAAAAGTTTTTAATTTTGAATAACCAATTAAATAAGCACTTTCATCTATAGATCTATTTATTTTTTCATATCCAGATTTAATTCCATTACATGCTAAAGAATAAAATCTAATAAAGTAAACTAAAACTAAACCTAATATTGAACCAATGAAAAGTTTCTTTATAGATTTAAGTTCAAAGAAACTTATTACAGTATTATCAAACCAAGCTATAAAAGTTATAAATGCAACGGCTAAAATAACTCCTGGTATGGCATATCCTGAAATTGAAAAGGTTGTTAAAATATTTAAAAGTTTACTTCGTGAAACACGATTGCCATAGTTTGTTATAAATGAAAAAATAATTAAAGCTGAGCTCGATAATAAAACTAAATAAATTGTATTAGTAAAAAGATCGAAAATTTTCAAATCAAAGAAATTTTTTGGAAAAATAATTGTCCAATACAACATTTGGCTTAACGGAAAAATAAAACTAAAAAATAAAACTACAAAGCATGCGGCAAATGCCCAAAATGAATTAGATTTATTTAATTTAGTTTTTTCTTTTTGTTTAAAACCACCCTTTGTTTGAGAATGATATCTAGCTTTTTTTCTTGAATAGTTTTCTAATATGAAAATAGCCAATATAAAAATTAACAAGTAAAATGATAATTGATTAGCAAAAGCCAAATCATCAAATCCTGTCCAAGCATTATAAATACCAGTTGTTAAAGTATTTATTCCAAAAAAGGATACAGCTCCAAAATCAGAAAGTGTTTCCATGGCAACCAAAGAAAGGCCGGCAACTATAGCGGGTCTTGCCGAAGGTAGAATAATTGAAAAAAATGATTTAGTTTTTGAAAAACCTAAATTTTTTCCTAAATCAATTAAACTTTGTGATTGATAATAAAAAGAAGCTCTCGTTAGAATGTATACATAGCTAAAAAGTGAGAACGAAAGTGACAGTATTGCACCAAACATCCCATCAAATTTAGGAATTGAGCTATTATAATTAGCTTCACCAAATAAATGTTTTAAAATTGTAAACGCTGTTCCATAATTTTCAAAAAAAGCTGTTAAAGAATAAGCATAAATATAAGGTGGTACAGCAAATGATAAAATTAACGCCCATTTAAAAAAATTTACACCTGGAAATTGATAAAAAGAGACCAAATAAGCACAGCCCGTGCCAATAATAAAAGTTAATAAAAGTACGCCAATTAACAATATAAATGAATTGAAAATATACTCTGCTAAAAAAGTTTGTTTAAGAATTTCAAAATAGTTTGATGTATCTTCAAAAAAGCTTGTAAAGACTGTTAATATTGGAATGGCTACAATAAAAGAAATTATAAATGAACTTGTATACCAAATATTAAATTTTTTAAACATTGTATTAACTAATAACTGAATACTCCGCTTTTTTTATTTATTATAGATTATTCTATAATATTTATTCTTTTATTCATTTTTTCACACTCCTTGGCACATTGCGGACATGACAGGGAAGATTTATTATAATCAATATCAGACATAATTTTTTTTTTAACTTTTAACACTTATTTCCAACCAGCTGCTTTCATCATTTCTATTGCGTCAGCCTGTTTAGTTCCATATGATTTAACTGAAGTTTTTAAATCTTGTTTAAAACTTAAGTCAGCACCAGGAACTAATGCATTAGGTGAAACGCCAGCTATCATTGGATACTCAAATGTATTATTAACTATATGTTCTTGTGCTTCTTTAGTTAATAAAAACTCTACAAGTTTAACTGCATTAGCTTTGTTTGGTGAGTGTTTTAACATTCCAGCACCACTAATGTTCATGTGAGTTCCTCTGTCTTGTTGGTTAGGGAAAAAAGGCATAACTTTTTTTGCAGCCGCTTGTTGTTCTGCACCTTTTTTTCCAGAAAGCATTAATGCATAATAGTAAGTATTAGCTACAGCAATATCTGCTTCTCCAGCAGCTACAGCTAAAATTTGTGCTCTGTCATTTCCTTTTGAATCTCTAGCCATGTTAGCAACAACACCTTTGGCCCATGTTGCTGTTGCTTTTTTTCCGTTATTTTTAATTAATGAAGCTACAAGAGATTGATTATATATGTTGTTATGTTTTCTTATTACAACTCTGCCCTTCCATTTAGGATCGGATAAACCTTCGTAAGTCATACCATTTAAATCATTAGCACTAACTCTTTCAGGTGAGTAATACATAATTCTAGCTCTCTTAGCTATACCAACCCATTGTGCTGATCTAAAATTATTAGAAACAGAATCTTTTATAACTTTTGACCAACCAGCTCTTTGTAACATTCCTTTAGCTTGGAAAGCGCCTAGTCTTCCTGCATCAGCTGTTATATATAAATCACCAACGCAATCTGCATCTTCTTCTGTTATTCTTTTTTGTAATGCTTTATCTTTTCCTGATACTACGTTAACTTTTATTCCTGTGGCTGCAGTAAACTTTTCATAAAGTTGAATATCTGAGTCATAGTGTCTAGCGCTGAAAACATTTACTTCAGCCGCTAAAGCAAAACTTGAAATAAAAGCAAAAAGTATAGAAAGTATACTTAGTCTTTTCATTTTTCTCCGTTGTTAAATTTCTATTATTGCTGATTATATATTGCAATTGATAACCATTATCAATGATAATGATTATTAGTATCATTATGTCGCAACCTGCCATTTTAGTGTATTTTAAAAATAACTTTTTAATTGGAAAAAAAAACTATTAGTTAGTCTACCAAATTCACTTTGAATATTGGGATTTTGCCAATTGCTACCTGTTGGTCTATCTCCCATATTAATTTGAGACCCAAATATAATGTCAAAATTATCAGTTACAGACTTAGTTAAAATTAAATTGTGTTGATGTGAAGAATCTTGCCAAGCAATTTTGGAATCATATTTGCCAATTAACAATGGGTTAAATTCATAACTCAAAGAAATACCAGTGATATGTTTGTTTAACGATGTGTTAAGCCCATTTTTGTATCGTACATTTGAAGCATCCAAATTGTTAGAATCTCCTAAACCATTATATAAATGTTCTGCTATAATTTGTAAATTATTATTGAAACGGTAATTAAATCCTAGAACATTAGTAAAATAATTTTTTAATAGATCTCCACTGTAAGATCCTGGCATTGCAATTTTGTCAGTTCCCCAGAGGTAAGTAGTTTCATTATAAATATTAAAGGATCCTATTTCACCGTCTACTTCAAATCCTATAATATGTCCTTCAGGTTCAGTTTTGTATAATAAAGAATAGTCAGTATCATTAATAGTTTTGTAACCTCTTAATAAAAAACCCGTCTCTCTTTCTAATCCAACTCTTTGGTAAGATTGAGCAATAGTATTTTCCAAATAGTTACCGGATTCATAAAATTTTTTTATTTTATTTACAACTAAATTAACTCCACTGAAGTTATTCAAAGGTTTATCTATTCTAATAGCGTCAATTCCAGATTTAAAATCTTGATTAAGATAAGAAGAGCCATAATAATCAAATAGGTTCCAAAATTGAGGTTTGCCAAAACTAACTGCTAGTCTACCTAAATGTACATCCAAATCATTCGTTGTAAATTTTAAATTAGCTCGATCAATATAATAATGAGCAGATTCATCATTATTATTAATCCTATTTCCTCCAAGATCCGCTGACAACATTGTTGTGTCTCTTCCACTTGCACCCGTTTTAACATCTGAGTAATTATAAGTTTGCAAGGCATGTATTTCGTAAGAAATATTTTCGTAATTATTTGATTCTAAAATTATTCTAGCTATTGCAGAATATTCTTCATTACTATCTTGATCAAAATAAGGTGTAAAATTATAATTGTCATAATTCTTATAAACAGTTTCAATATTTCCACTTAAGTTTATTAAACTTTCTTGAGCAAATAATTTGAAAGGAATAAATACAATAATTATTAAAATATTTTTTATAATTTTATTTAAAAACATTAAATTAACAATTATATGTTTTTTGAAGCTTGTTCTTCCTTATCAATTAGACCGTCTTTCAATAAGATTACTTTTCTTGCAAAATTTTTTACAATTGGATCGTGAGTTGAAAATAAAAAAGTAGTGTTATTTGTTTTGTTTAATTTTTCCATCAACGTCAATAAAGATTGTGCAGTCTTTGAATCAACATTTGCTGTTATTTCATCGGCAAGAACTAACAAAGGATTAGAAACAACAGCTCTAGCAATTGCAACTCTTTGCTGTTGACCTCCGCTAAGTTCTCGGGGAAGTCTATTTTCTAGTCCTTCTAAATCCATTTCTTTAAATAAGTTCATAACTTTTTCTTTTCTTTGAGAAATAGGTATATTTTGAAGCATTAATACATATTCTGCATTTTCGTAGGCTGTCAGAACTGGGAGTAAATTATAATTTTGAAATACGAATCCAATCTCATTTCGTCGAATTAAGCTTAACTCTTTATTTGTTAATAAATTAAAGTCTTTTCCATTAAATATAACGCTTCCACTAGTAACTCTATCAAGGCCACCGATTATATTAAGAAGTGTGCTTTTCCCACATCCTGAGGGTCCCATCATTACTGAAAAATCACCCTTATAAATTTTTAAATCAATGTCTTGTAAAGCTTTTATTGCAACTTGCCCACTTCCATAATTTTTTACTACATTTTTTAAAGATACTATTTCCTGATTAGAATTCATGCAGACCTCAATTCGTCAGTAATTGAAATTTTTGATATCAAGTGAATTGGAAAAAAACTTAATAACTGAACTGCTAAAAAAAAGAAAAAACAAATTTGCATAATTAAAGGTGCAGAAAATAATGGAGTAATAACCGTGTCCATTCCAAAACCACCTACACTCATATCTTCTGATTTGCCTCCTACTACATTCAACATATCATAACCTTCGGTCCATTTTGCGACGCCAACCCCTACTAAAGCACCTAATGGACAACCAATTAGACCAAAAAAGATAGTTTCGAAAAATATTTGAACTTTAAGTTCTATTTGTTGAGTTCCAATAGCCAATAAAGAAGCAAATTCTCTTTTCCGTTCAAGAGTTGACATTAAGATAGTACTAAACATTGTAAATAAAACTATAACGACTAACATAATCATAAAAAAAGTAATCGCCGTTCTATCCATTCTAATAGTTGTTGCCACGTCTGGCATTATTTTTTGCCAAGATAAAAATATTCCATTATTTTTTGCTAACGATTTTTGAAGCTCATCAATTAAAACTTCATGCTCATCTGGATTTTTTACAATAATTCCCAACTGAGAAATTTCATCATTACTTAATCCGGCAACTTTTCTAGCAATTGCAATGTTGCTCTGTATTAAATGTCCATCTATTTCTTTTGATCCAGTTTTAAAAATACCTTTGACTCTAAATAATTCTTCAGTCAGCTCACCATTGATATCATTTGTGGTGAAAACAAATTTCTTTCCAATAGCAATATTTAAATTTTTAGCCAGTTTTTCACCAACAACTACTAAGCGTTCATCTACTTTCGACAAATATTTTCCCTCGATGATATTTTCGGGTAAAAAGGAAATGGCAATTTCTTTTTTTGGTTCAATTCCCATCAAAGATATCCCCACAGATCCTTTAGCTGTATG
>Ga0208894_1001699_pt1 | contig 12803 bp, 13 predicted proteins | sample ETNtaG_12_FD_185752 | JGI IMG/M metagenome (GOLD analysis project Ga0208894, IMG submission 185752) | Marine microbial and viral communities from oxygen minimum zone, Eastern Pacific Ocean - ETNP201306SV49 (SPAdes) (version 2) | ecosystem: Environmental > Aquatic > Marine > Oceanic ... | reverse complement strand
TTCTCATTAATAAATAGCAGCCTTTTATCATCAATTAAATTTGTTTTTGAATCAAAATCTTGATCAAATACAATTAATTTTCCTTTATTACCCAATCTTGAAAGTATCTCTTTGCTATGACCCCCGCCTCCATATGTTGCATCTACATAAATACCATCTTTAATAATATCTAATCCATCTACTGACTCAGCTAATAAAACAGGGTTATGATAGTTAGTACTAGTCATCATCCTGACCCATTACTTCTTCTGCCAAAATTGCAAAATCAACAGTTGCATCCTTGATGGTATCTTCATAAGAGCCCTTATCCCAAATCTCAATTATATCTACCGAGGAAGAAACAACAATCTCCTTGTTAATACTTGCAAAATCAATTAAATCTCTAGGAATTAAAATTCTGCCAGAAGTATCTAATTCAATAAATTTTACTCCAGCCGTAAATCTTCTAATAAAATCATTATTCTTTTTCTTAAATCTGTTTAATGAATTAACCTTTGTGATTAATTGCTCCCATTGAGAAATAGGGTACAATTCCAAACATTGCTGAAAAACTGCTCTCTTAAGAACAAAGCCCTTTTTTAAAACACCTGTCAATTGTTTTTTCAATGCAATTGGAATCATAATTCTTCCTTTTACATCAATTGTACACTCATATGTTCCTATTAAATAATTCAAGATTAAAATATCATTTTGGATTGACTCAAATTTACTAAAAAATTTACCACATTTTACCACATTTTACCACATTGTTAATAAAAATCTATTAAAGACATATTTTATCGATTAAAAACAATAAAAAAAATAGATAACTCACTGATTACAAGGGGGTTGTGATCAATGTATTAATAATTAACAAAAAAATTAACATAAGCTGTTAATTAAGAATAAAAAGGGTTAATTCTAAATAAATTAACTAATTTTGCATTAGACTCTCATCATTAATCTCTTATGAAGTTTAACATTATAAAAGAAGGTAATTTCAATTATATTGAGGTAGGCAAGGGAAATCCTATAATTATAATGCATGGACTAATGGGTGGCCTTACTAATTTCGATGAATTTATAAATTTCTTCAGCAATGAGGGGTATAAAGTTCTAATGCCTATGCTGCCAATATATGAATTACCTGTTCTGGATAGCTCAGTAAAAAGTTTAGCTAAATTCCTGCATGAATTTATCAATTTTAAAGGATTAAAGAACTATATAATTATTGGAAATTCATTAGGAGGGCATATAGGGCTATATTATACTAAATTATATAAAAAGGCTAAAGCTTTAATTCTAACTGGAAGCTCCGGACTATATGAAAGTGCCATGGGAAGTGGCTACACTAAGAGAAGCGACTATAATGTAATGAAGGGAAAAGTTGAGGAAGTTTTCTTTGATCCAAAAGTTGCAACCAAACCTCTTGTTGATGAAGTCTATGAAGCTGTAAACAACAGAAATAAATTAATTAGAATCCTAGCTTTTGCTAAAAGTGCTATAAGACATAATATGGCAAAAGATTTGCCAAAAATTAAAGTTCCTATATGCTTAATATGGGGAAAAAATGACATTGTAACCCCACCAGATGTTGCTGATGAATTTCATAAACTACTTCCAAATTCAGATCTATATTGGATTGATAAATGTGGACATGCGCCCATGATGGAACATCCACAAAAATTCAATGAAACTGTGCTTAGCTGGTTTTCAAAAAGAAATCTAAACACAAGTAAATAAATGCAAATTAAATCTGCAAAATTTTATTTAAGCAGTCAAAAAGAAAAAGATTGTCCTAAAACAATAATGCCTGAATATGCATTTATTGGAAGGAGTAATGTTGGGAAATCCTCGTTAATTAATATGATAACAAATCAAAAGAAATTAGCAAAAACTTCTTCCACTCCAGGAAAAACTCAACTAATAAATCATTTTTTAATAAATAATTCATGGCATATAGTTGATTTGCCAGGATATGGTTATGCAAAAACATCTAAATTAAATAAAAAACATTTTCAAAAAAGTATTACTGATTATTTTAAAAATAGAAAACAATTAGCATCTGCTTTTATTCTAATTGATATAAGGCACTCTCCTCTTAAAATTGATTTAGACTTTATACTATGGCTGGCTACAAATAAAATACCTTTTTCAATAATTTTTACTAAGACAGATAAACTAACTAAATCAGAAATTGCAAACAAACTTCTTAACTACAAAAAAGCGCTTGAAGAAAATTGGGAAATTCTGCCAGAAATTTTTCTCTCATCTAGCAAAAAACATGTAGGCAAAGATGAGATTCTAAATTATATTGATACAATTAACCAGTCAATTATTTAATAACAAAATCTAGAATTTTACCAGAATAGGCGCTACTATTTTCTATGCCCAGCAATTCATTAATTGTTGGAGCAATATCTGTAATCTCTGTTCTAACACTTGTTTTACCCTTATTAATTCCATTTCCATAAAAAATTAACGGCACATGAGTATCATAATCATATCCCGACCCATGAGTGGTCCCCCTATCACCATAAATAATAACGTTTGGCTCCAAAACAAAAACAATATCTCCACTTCTTTCTGGATAATATCCTTTTTTTATTAGCTCTTGATAGTTAGTTAATTTTGATGCAGTAATTATCTCATCTAAAGAATAAGCAGAATTTATAAAATCATAAGTGTTTAGATGATTTACGATTTTTTGTTTTACTACATCCAGTTTCAGATCTAAAGATTTAACCACTTCATAATTAATGTAAATATTATTATTGACTGAATGTTCTATCATTCTTTTGCTTCCAAAGGTTTCAGCTAAATATTTGGAAACACTTTTAATAAATTTATATTTATCAACAGACATGGCTTTCATCCCCTTTGAATTTAAATATGCAGGGACCTCTAGTGCACCATGGTCTGCAGTTAAAAAAAGAGAATAGTTATTTTTACCAATTTTTTTATCTAAATAATCTAATAATCTCTTTATCTCTAAGTCTAACCTTAAGTAAGTATCTTCAGTCTCTAAAGAAAATACTCCAAAATTATGTCCAATATAATCAGTTGAAGAATAGCTTATTGTAAGCACATCTGTAAAATCATCTTCTCCTAATTTTTCCCCCTCAATTGCTGCAATTGCAAAGTCTGTGGTCATTGAATTTCCAAATGGTGTTTCGCTTATCATATCAAAACCATCATTTTCTTCCATTAGAGCTTCTGTTAAATAAGGAAAACTGCTATTATCCTTCCCTTTAAATAATTTTTCAAAATCATTATCATCCTCTCTTCTTAAATCATATCTTTTTAAATCATGTAACAGCTCCCATCTATTAATAAAACTTGATATATTTTCAGGTTCATTAAATTCTCTTACCCAACTCGGCAAGTCATTCATATAATAAGAACTTGTTATCCATTCTCCTTTATTCTTGCCATAAAACCAGTAGGCTGCATTAGCATTTTTTCCTCCCATAAAAATTGCACCTCTATCTTTAATAGAAATAGATATTGTTTTAGACTTCATCTTATTTGTAATTCTATTTTGATCTGCAAATGTTAGTGTTAGTAAATTGTTAGGGGATTTTTTTCCATAATAAGCATTTCCTCCAATATTTTCATAGCTTAAGTCTGTTGCACAATATATCTCCTCTTTAATATTCCTGTCATACCAGTTATTTCCAACGATTCCATTTATGCTTGGGGATGATCCTGTAGCAATAGATGAATGACCTGGGCCTGTTACAGTAGGAACATAATTATAATGATTGTTTGTACAGTTAAACCCTTGATTAATTAGCCTATTAAACCCATCATTAGAAAATTTATTACTTAATCTTGTTAAATAATCATATCTCATCTGGTCAACAACAACACCAACAAGAATTTTCGGGCTTGAACTATTGTTGTCTATTAATTTAGATTGACAGTTGAATAAAAGACAGAGACATATTATGTAAAAAAATCTAAACATTTTTTAGTTAATTTTGATCCAAAATTAGATGTTAAATACGATAAAAAATAATTTGTTGTAAATTATATTCTAATTTATTTGATAATTGAAATATTCTAGATGATTTTTTTTCACAACATAGGTTTATATTTTGTCATGTTAAAAAAGATGTTTGATAAACCAACCAAGTGGTCGGTTATGAAGCAACTGATAATAAAAGACACTCAAGACACTGTAGTTAATTCTCTAGGAATTATTTCATTTGTCTCCTTTTTTATTGGAGGAGTTATTACCATTCAAATGGCACTCAACATGACAGGCTCATTATATCCAAAATATCTTATTGGATTTGCAACAAGAGAAATTATTATTTTAGAATTTGCACCTACCATAATTTCAATAATTATGGCTGGAAAAGTTGGGTCATTTATAACATCTAGTATTGGATCCATGAGAGTAACTGAACAAATAGATGCTCTAGAAGTAATGGGCGTGAATTCTATAAACTATCTTGTTTTTCCAAAAGTTGTTGCATTATTATTATACCCCTTTCTAATATCAATTGCTATGTTTTTAGGAATACTAGGGGGAATGGCTGCATGCATCTATGGAGGATACAGCACACTAGATAATTTTATTACTGGAATTCAAACAGAATTCATATCATTCCACATGACATATGCATTTATTAAAACATTTGTTTTTGGTTTAATTATTGCGACTGTTCCATCATTTCATGGATATTATATGAAGGGTGGGGCATTAGAAGTTGGAAAAGCTAGTACAACCTCTTTTATATGGACATGTGTATGTATTATCATACTAAATTATATATTAACTCAAATGCTTTTAGGATAATGATAGAAATTAAAAATTTACAAAAATCATTTGATGGAATAAAAGTTCTAAATGAAATATCTGCTTCATTTGAAAAAGGTAAAACTAGTCTTGTTATAGGTGAAAGTGGATCTGGAAAAACAGTTTTGTTAAAATGTCTATTAGGACTCCACAATTATGATGGAGGAGAAATTAAATTTGATGGGATTAATTATAAAAATATTTCTGATAAACAAAAAATGGATTTAAAGTCAAAAATCGGTACTGTTTTTCAAGGAAGTGCATTATTTGATTCAATGAATATAGAAGAAAACGTAATGCTTCCATTGAAAATGTTCAATAATTATAGTAATGATGAAATGTTAGATAGAGTAAACCTAGTTTTAAAAAGAGTTAATCTTGAGAATGTAAATAAAAAAATGCCTAGTGAAGCATCTGGAGGTATGCAGAAAAGAGTTGCAATAGCAAGAGCAATTGTAAATAATCCAAAATTTTTGTTTTGTGATGAACCAAATTCTGGATTAGATCCTAATACAGCAATAATTATTGATAATTTAATTAAAGAGATTACTGATGAATACAAAATTGTCACTATTATAAACTCTCATGATATGAATTCTGTTATGGAAATTGGTGAAAAAATAATTTTTTTAAAAGAAGGAAAAAAAGAATGGGAAGGAAGTAAGCACACTATTTTCAAAACTGAGAATAAATCAGTAACTAACTTCGTATATTCATCTAATTTATATAAAAAAGTAAGAGAAATGTATATAAGAAATAGTTAGACTATTGTTTTTCTTTTAAACCCGTTAAAGATGAAGAACTTCTAATTTTATCTCCTAAACCATCAACCATTTTAATATTATATTTTCTACACACTTCTGATTCTGGAACTTCTGAAGTAGCTCTATCTCCACCATTAGCAAAAAAATCAGGCTTTAATTCTTCTAAAGATTTGCATACTGATCTATCAGTGTCAATTGAAAGGAACACATCATCAACCATTTCAAGAGATTTAATAATTCTAACTCTATCTAATTCATCCATAAATGGTTTGCCTTTTTTTAAACTACACTGATGGTTATTATTAACTATAACAATTAATTTATTGCCAAGTTTTTTTGCAAGCTCTAAATAATCAAGATGCCCAACATGAATAGGATCAAAATACCCACTTACCGCTACACTAATTATTTTTTCACTCATTATACTAATTCGATTTCTGCATTAGGATTAAAAAGAAATGTCCTTCCAGATATTATTTCCTTGCATTTATACCTTTTTCTTAATTTTTCCTTAAGAATAAACTCCCTTCCATTGTATATCTTAAACTTACTTCCATTATTTATTTCAAAAATATACTTTTTTTCTTTATTAATATCATAAGATCTTAATGCTAAAGACAATTTAAAATCTGTATCAGTAGAAGCTTTTGGGTTTTTAATATAGTTAGAGATGTATTGAAGCAAATCACTTGGGAAAATTTTAGGATTTAACAATGGAAGCATCATATATTTAAATGTTTGCTTCCATTCCTGACCGTGAGGTTTAACTTTATTATTGTAAATTTTATACACCTTATAATGAGCAATTTCATGAATTAATGTGATTAAAAATCTATATGAATTTAAATTTGAATTAATTGTAATTTGGCATTCTCCATTTTTTAGTACTCTAAAGTCACCATGTTTTGTTCTTCTTTCTTTCTTAACAAGCAGGCTAATTCTATTTTCACTTAAAATCTTATTAAGATAGTCTCTAGAGTTTTCAGGAATGTATGTTAGAATAGAGCTATTCATTATTTAGGAGTTTTATCAGAAACTAAAACAATATCTCCACTAGAAAGTTTATTGGTGTTAAGAGAAAAATCAAATATATATTTAGCCATCTGACTAGCACTACAAGGAGCCTGATATCCAGGAAATGCTTCTTCTAACATTTTTGTTTGAACTGCTCCCAATGCAAGTACATTAAAAAGTACTCCAGAATTTTTATATTCTACTGCAAGTAGTTCTGTTAAAGTTATAAGTGCACCCTTACTAGAACTATAAGCTGAAAGACCAGAAAATTTAACACTTCCCTGTACACCTCCAACTGAACTAATATTTACTATATGACTGCCTTTTTTTGTAAATGGAAGTATGTTATTAATAATCGCTGCTACTCCAAAGACATTAGTAGAATATACTTTCTTAAAATCCTTAGTAGTTGTTTTAGAAAAAGGTTTATTAATTAAGACCCCAGCATTATTAATTAAAATATCTACTTGTTCCCAATTTTTAGATATATATTCTATAAGCATTTTATGATTTGAGTCATTATTAATATCAAAACTAGCCGAATATACATTTGATAATTTTAAGTCATTAGTAGGCAAAACATTTCTTGAAAGAGCAATTACATTATGGCCTCGAGTAGCAAAAATTTTAACTAACTCATAGCCTATACCGCTACTAGTTCCCGTAATAATTACGTTTTTTGCCATAAAATTTATTTAAGTAGATAAGGGATAAATTAAATTATCATTGTTATAGGATTTTCAATAAACTGTCTTAATGTTTGTAAGAATTTTGCACCCGTAAGCCCATCAACTACTCTATGATCACATGCTAATGTAACTTTCATTGTATTTCCAACTTGAATATTTCCATTCTTAACAATTGGCTTTTGAACAATTGACCCCACAGAAAGTATGACTGAATTAGGTGGGTTAATAATTGATGTAAAGCTTTCTATATCAAACATCCCTAAGTTAGATATTGTAAATGTACTTCCTTGCATTTCTTCTGGAGTTAATTTTTTGTTTCTTGCTCTACCTGCAAGATCCTTAACTTTGGAATTAATATCCAGAATGCTTATCTGATCAGCAAACTTTAAAACAGGAACAATCAATCCTTCTTCTACTCCTACAGCTACACCAATATGAATATGATTATTGTATCTAATCTTATCCTCAAACCATTGTGAATTCAATTTAGGATTACTATTCAATGCTAATGAACATGCTTTAATTATAATGTCATTGTAAGAAATTTTGGTGTCAGGGATTGAATTATATTGTTCTCTTATAATGATTGCATTTGACATATCATATTCAGCCGTTAGATAATAATGAGGAGCATTAAATTTAGATTCTGATAGTCTTTTTACGATAGTTTTTCTCATCTGAGAATGAGGTATTTCTTGAAAATCTTCAATACCAACAAATGTCTTAGATTTATGGTCTATTGGAGTTGAAATATGATTTTCTACATCAGATTTGATAATTCTTCCATTCTCCCCTGTACCTTTTATTTCATTAACCTTAATTCCACGCTCTTTAGCTAATTTTTTAGCCAATGGAGAGATAAATATTCTTTTTGAAGATGATTTAGTATTAATAATTGGCTTAGGATCATCTTCTATTTCAGATTCTGATTTAGTAGATTCATTTTTTTTCTCTTCTACTTTTATTTCATCTTTTTCCTGAATTTCAGGCTCTTCTTCTATTTTAGGCTTTTCCTCAATTACTTGGTCGGTCTTTTTAGCATCATCTAAAAGGGATTTGTAATCTTCACCTTTATCACCTATTATTGCTAGTGGTTGATCTACCTTGGTTGTTTCTCCTTCTTTAACTCCAATATATAAAAGGGTTCCATCATAAAAAGACTCAAATTCCATTGTAGCCTTATCAGTTTCTATCTCAGCTAAAATATCTCCTTCACTAATTGTATCACCTACCTTTTTGAACCAGGTAGCTACAGTACCCTCTTCCATGGTATCACTTAATCTAGGCATTTTAATTAATTCAGCCATAGCTTAGAGTTTATGTTTTAAAAATGGATAATCTTTTTGTTCATACACTGCATCATATAGGACATTTTTTTCTGGATACGAAGATTCCTCCGCAAACTTTTCACAATCCTTAATTTTTTCTTTTACCCTATTATCAATTTTTTCAATTTCATTTATAGTAGCATATTTTTTATCAAATAATATTTTCTTAACCTGTAAAATAGGGTCTATCTTTCTATATTCTTCAACTTCATCTTTAGTTCTATAATGCTGTGCATCACTCATTGAATGACCTCTATATCTATATGTTTTCATTTCTAAGAAAGTAGGACCTTTTCCTTTTCTTGCACGCGATATGGCTTGATCTACTGCTCTAGCAACTTTTACTGGATCCATACCATCAACAGGTTCTGCTGGCATTTCATAACCTAGACCTAATTTCCAAATATCTGGATTGTTAGAAGTTCTTTCTACAGAAGTTCCCATAGCATAACCATTATTTTCACATATAAACACTACTGGCAATTTCCATAACATAGAAAGATTAAATGTTTCATGTAAAGAACCCTGTCTTGCAGCACCATCGCCAAAATAGCATAATGTCACTGCATCACTTCCATGATATTTATCACCAAAAGCTATGCCTGCTCCTAATGGAATTTGACCTCCTACAATTCCATGTCCTCCATAAAATCCATGTTCCTTTGAAAAAATATGCATAGAACCTCCTAATCCCATAGAGGTTCCCGTAACTTTTCCATACAATTCTGCCATTACCTTTTTTGGATCAACTCCCATGCCTATTGGTTGAACATGATTTCTATAAGCAGTTATCATTTTATCTTTAGTAAGATCCATTGCATGCAAGGATCCTGCTAGTACAGCTTCCTGTCCATTATATAGATGTAAAAACCCTCTAACTTTTTGCTGAATATATACAGCTGCAAGCTTATCCTCAAATTTTCTCCAGAAGAACATGTCCTCATACCAAGACAAATATGTTTCCTTTGTTATCTTCTTCATTAATTAGTAAAAGTGATTCATAAAAATAAGACAATGTTTTCTATTGTAGAAAGTTAATTTTATAATTTTTATAAAAAAGACTTGTCAAATTTAAATGGAAGTAGATTATTTATGGAATCTGTGTATATTATTTTACCTTTTTCACCCATAAAATACAATCCAATATCGGAGTTTTGCTTAGTTTGAAATTCAGAAATTACTTGTCGACAAGAACCGCATGGGGCAACTGGGTTGTCATTAATTTTATTAATTGATCCAGCTATAACAGCTATTTCTTTGATTTTAATCTTTGGATGTTTAGAATTCGCATAGAATAAAGCTGTTCTTTCAGCGCATAATCCAGATGGATAAGACACATTTTCTTGATTAGAGCCACAGACAATTTCTCCATTCTCTAATAAGACTGCAGCGCCCACACTAAATTTTGAATATTCAGAGTACGCAGATTCTCTTGTTAATTTAGCCTTATTAAATAAAACTTTAATTTGATCAGGGAGCTCATCAATTGAATCGAAAACTTTAAAATTAGAATGAATCTTAATTTCTTTCATAATTAATTTTAATATTCCGTGTATTGATTACTACCAAAATTAAATGTTAACGAAAATCTTAAGGTATTCTCTAATGGACTAGGCACTTTTGATGCTGAGAAAAGATATGAAAGATCTATTTTTGTTCCAGAAAATTTAAAACCAGCACCTAAGGCAAGAAATTTTCTTGCACCTTTTTCTTCACTTTCGTTAAAATATCCAGCTCTTATAGCAAAAGAATCTTCATATAAGTATTCTGCTCCTAGAGCCCAAGTAAATTCTTTTAATTCCTCACTAAATCCTCCTGGAGCATCAGAGAATGATTGAAAAACTCCTGAAAGAAAATCTACATCAGTAGACATCCCATCAATTATATCAACATAAGATTCACCAACTTGATCATCACCTTCATCAAAAATCCCATTATCATTATTGTCATTGAACTCAGTATAAGTTCCTAATAGTGGTGGAGTAGGAACTAGTAATTTGCTAACTTCTGCAGTTACCGAAACTTTATTGTATTGATCTAAAATAAAATCAAATCCGCCTCCAAGTTTAAAATTTGTTGGAAGAAAGGTCTCTCTCCCTGACTCATCATATTTAATTTTTGGTCCTAGATTTTGAAGTATAAAACCTCCTCTGAATCTACCATCAATACCACCATAGGATTGCTCCTCACCTTGATAGTACCCAGAAATATCTACAGCAAATGAGCTTGCTGCTATTGCTGTATCATCAACTGCCTGTATTTTTAAATCTGATCTTAAATATCTAGCTGAAACACCCATAGAAAATTGATCAGCTAGCCTTAATGAATAGGAAACATCCATTGTCATTTCATTTGGTTTTTCAATTAATGCTTCCGAAAATTCATCCTGAATAATTTCTATTTCTCCTAGTGAGAAATATTTAAAACTAACTGCAAAAGCACTTCTTTCACTCAGTCTATTGTAGTAGGTTATATTACCAAGCGAAATATCATTAACCAATTTGCTCAAATAAGGTGTATAGCTTAAACCAAAACCAGATTTACTTTCAGAAAAAACATATTTTGATGGATTCCAGTGTTGAGAAAATACATCTGCAGATGTTGCAACACCCATATCACCCATGCTTGCTGCTCTAGCATCAGAAGCAATTAAAAGAAATGGGACCCCCGTTGTGATAACCCTACTATCATTTGGATTAGGAGTTACTTCAGTAAGAGTTTGAGAATTTAAGTTTAATGCAATTAATGATAATAAAGCAGAGTAAATGAGTTTTTTCATATTTTTTTATTTAGCCAACAAATATAATTTAATATTACAGTATTACAAGTTTTTCAATTTTTGAAACCTGTTTATCGATTTGATCAGATCTAACGGTTAATCTATATATATAAACACCTTTTGCAACTTTATCACCGAAATCATCTCTAGCATCCCAGGATAAATCTCTAGATAAAGAAGAGCTGTTTGAGGTATTTACATATCCATTAATCGTTTTTACAAGTTTACCTGAAATAGTAAATATCTGTATACTAACGCTTAAATCATTAGAACTATTGTGATTAAACCAAAATTCAGTATAATTAATAAAGGGATTAGGGTAATTTAAAACATTAGATATAACTAATTCTTGGTCTTGATCATGGACTACAAATTGTATTTCAGAGGTTGAGGAATTATTATATACATCCCAAGCCTTTAAACTTAAGGTATGTAGCCCAGGAGAAATATCTCTTAAAGGATAATTGATTGAACCGTTTTGATAATCGTCTACATTTGCCTCATAATAATCATTAAGCCTAAAAGAATTTGCAGCATCCTCATCTAAAACTGCTACAATATCATGTCCTATTCCACTAGAAGTATTAATACCATTTTCATCAAATAATTTAACTAATAAATGAGGATTTTCATTTGTTATTCCACCACTTATAAAAGCTTCATCATTCATAAACAATTCAATTTCAGGCCCTATATTATCTTCTGCTGCATTTTCATTGATTCCTCCAATTAGAATATTCAAGTTAGATCCATTTTGGTCCATTAAATTCGAATCGCTTTTTGAATAAAAACTAATTTTTCCACTACCTACTTCCATAACAACATCTCTAGGAACGATGAAATTGACATTAAAATCTCCATTTTCAATGGATGATCTACCTCTAAATAGTACTTCTCCTAATGTAGTAAAATTCAATATTATTGGGGTATCATTCTGAGATGTACCATCATTTCCTAGAGTTGATCGATCAATGTTTTTATCAAATACAGTTGTAACTAATTCTCCTTGATAATCATCTATTTTATTGCCAAATTCATCATCAACCTGTCCTTCAATTTTTACTGAACTCAATCCTTGTAATGGCTCGGAAAATTCATCGATTAGAATATCATTAATTTTAGTTATTCTAATATTGGGTTTGGGTATTGCTAATTTCATTGCAGGATCGCCTATAAAAAATACCAATCTTCTCTGATTACTACCTGAAATTACTGGATCATTTTTTGTTAATCTTAATGCTTCAGCCATAGTTTGATAATTATTAGAATTCAATGAAAATAAGTAATTTTCTAGGGTTAGATTAAAATTAACACCAACACTAACAAATATTTGTCTTGTAGTTGTTATAAGAGCTATTGCTCCTCCATTTTTATTCCAATATAGAAACTCCCCTGCTGTATTTCTTCCAGGGTTATCAAATTTTGTAAATTCACAGGTAACCG
>Ga0208894_1001696_pt1 | contig 12818 bp, 14 predicted proteins | sample ETNtaG_12_FD_185752 | JGI IMG/M metagenome (GOLD analysis project Ga0208894, IMG submission 185752) | Marine microbial and viral communities from oxygen minimum zone, Eastern Pacific Ocean - ETNP201306SV49 (SPAdes) (version 2) | ecosystem: Environmental > Aquatic > Marine > Oceanic ... | reverse complement strand
CATAATATTTGATAGCTAGTAGACTCTTTTGGGTACGGAAGCCCTTAAGTAACGTTTCAGGAGAAATATAATGACTTTACTACCTACACCCCCAATGGAAAACCTCGATTTTTTTCTATCCCATTGCCATCGCCGCAGATATCCCAGCAAGAGCACCATTATTTATGCTGGAGATAAAGCAGACGTTCTCTACTATATTGTTAAAGGAACAGTGTGTGTGCTAGTTGAAGAGCAAAAAGACAATAAAGAGATGGTCATCACGTACTTAAATGCAGGAGAGTTTTTCGGCGAGATGGGTCTTTTTGAAGACGGCGTTCGTAGCGCATGGGTTAAAGCAAAAACTGATTGTGAGATCTGTGAGATCAGTTACTCCAAATTCAGAGAACTTAGTGATACGAATCCTGAATTTATGTTCGCCCTCACAAAACAAATCACAAGTCGCCTCAAGGAAACCACAAAAAAGGCTAGTAGCCTGGCATTTTTAGATGTCACTGGACGCGTAGCAAGGACCCTCCATGATCTGTGCATGCAACCTGACGTTATGACGCATCCAGATGGCATGCAAATTAAAATCACCCATCAAGAAATTGGTCGGATTGTGGTTTGTTCCAGAGAAATGGTTGGTCGAGTTCTTAAAGAGCTAGAAGCGCAAGGCCTGATCTCTGTTTCTGGAAAAACAATGGTGGTCTACGGCACGCGATAAAATAAAAAGAAGATACTAACGGAACATTTCCTGGAGCTTTAGTCCTGGGTTAGGTGTTCTCATAAAAGCTTCACCTACTAGAAAGCCATTGACGTTTTTTCTCCGCATTAAGCGCACATCGGATTGGGAGTGAATACCACTTTCGGTCACGACGATTGTTGATTTTGGGATTTTATCTAACAAGCACAGGGTATTTTCCAAGGAAACATCAAAGGTGTGCAAATTACGGTTATTGATACCTATGATAGGGTTATTTAGAGGTAGGGCCACATCTAACTCCTGCTCATTATGGACTTCAATCAATACATCCATACCAAGTGACAAAGCAAGCTCATGGAGCTTGCTTAGGCTTTCAGCGCTTAAGGCTGACACAATAAGTAATATGCAGTCTGCCTCCATGGCACGAGCTTCATACACTTGGTATTCGTCTATAATAAAATCCTTTCGAATAACAGGTAACCGACAAGCTCTTCTGGCCTCTTTTAAGTACTCATTTGATCCCTGAAAGAAGTCCACATCGGTAAGGACAGATAAACAGCAAGCGCCACCCAACTGATAGCTCTTAGCAATAGATTCAGGGTCGAAATCCTGACAAATAACGCCTTTGCTAGGAGATGCCCTCTTGATTTCAGCAACTACAGCCGCTTCGCCTGACTCTATTTTTGCAGATATTGCATCAGCGAAACCTCTAGGCGAAGACGCTAGAGTTATTTTTTCTATTAATTCTGACTGCGAGATTAAGGCGGAATGCTCTATAATTTCTTGCTGCTTTCGCGCTAGAATTTTCTTCAGAATTGTTGGGGTTTCTAAATTCATTGCGGTCTCTTCTTCGTAAAATCTAAAGATCATTTGTCAGAGCTACCAGCTCCGACATCTTTTTGCTAGCCATGCCTGTATCTATAGCTTGCCGCGCTAAATCAATACCCTGTTGTATTGTGCTGGCAAAACCAGACACATAAAGAGCCGCTCCAGAATTCAATACAATTAAATCTTCAGCTTTTTTAGCATCTCCATTAAACGCAGATAAAATTAACCCCAATGAGTCAGATGCATTTTCCACAGACAATCCATCTAAACTCTGCCTTTCAGTAAAATAGCTTTCCGGTGACAGCACATATTCATTAAGGGACCCGTCTTTATATTCGGCAACATAGGTTTCAGCTGCAATACTGATTTCATCCAGTCCGTCTGCTGAATGAACCACCATTACATGCTTAGCCCCTAGTCTCCCAAGAACCTCTGCCATCGGGCGACAGAGAGACTTATCGTAGACGCCTATGAGCTGCCGCTTAACTCCAGCAGGATTAGTCATAGGGCCAAGAATATTAAAGATAGTTCTTAATCCTAGCTCTTTCCTCGGACCAATAGCGTATTTCATGGCGCTGTGATGTGAAGGTGCAAACATAAAGCCCAATCCTATCTGATCGACACACCTAGCAACTTGCTCTGCCTTCAAACTAAGATTAACACCCGCAGCCTCAAGCACATCTGCAGCGCCACTCTTGCTGCTGACCGACCTGTTCCCGTGTTTTGCGACCCGCCCGCCAGCGGCAGCAACTACAAATGCTGAAGCTGTCGAAACATTAAACAAACTAGATTCATCACCCCCAGTGCCCACAATATCAACAAGGTAATCCCCTGCAACCTCAACACCTGTAGCTAATTCTCGCATCACTTCTACGGCACCAGTTATTTCATCAATGGTCTCGCCTTTAATGCGTAAAGCGACCAAAAAAGCGCCTATTTGGGCGTCCGTGGTATTACCAGACATAATTTCGCGCATCACATCCCGCATGGCACCAGCGTCCAAATTCTGACCGCTAACAATTGATTCTAAAGCTTGATAAAAATGCACTCGCTAAGCCTCCAAAAAATTACGTAACAAATCATGGCCATATTCAGTCAGAATTGACTCTGGATGAAATTGAACGCCTTCTATATTTAGCTCTTTGTGCTTAACTCCCATAATTTCATCTAAGGTTCCATCTTCATTTTCAGTCCAGGCGGTCACTTCTAGGGAATTAGGTAAACTCTTCTGATCAATAACTAACGAATGATAACGTGTTGCCTCAAAGCGAGCCCCAAGACCTTTAAATACGCCCGCATCACGGTGGCATATTATTGAAGTTTTACCATGCATCACTTCTTTCGCACGGACAATCTTTCCACCAAATGCCTGCGCGATACTTTGATGCCCCAAACAAATACCCAGTATCGGTAGCTTTCCAGCAAAATGCTTTATTGCCTGAACCGAAATACCTGCTTCATTGGGTGTGCAAGGCCCAGGGGAGATTACAATTTTCTCAGGAGACAGGGCCTCTATTTCATTTGTTCTTATTTCATCATTTCGATAAACTTTAACGTCTGCACCCAATTCAGCTAGATACTGCACTACGTTGTAGGTAAAAGAATCATAATTATCAATCATTAGAATCATTTGGATCCTCCACTGACCATTGCTGCTGCGCGCATAACCGCTCGAGCTTTATTCATTGTCTCTTCCCACTCTAGCTCGGGCTCTGAATCGGCAACAACACCGCCCCCAGCTTGAACATGTAATATTTTGTCTTTGATTACGGCAGTACGGATCGCTATGGCCATATCCATATTGCCATTCCAACCAATATATCCCACTGCACCCCCGTAGATATTTCGTTTGACCGGCTCTAACTCATCAATAATTTCCATGGCTCTAATTTTCGGTGCACCACTTAAAGTTCCGGCAGGCAAAGTTGCTTTCAACACATCAATTGCATTCATTCCTTCATTGACCTGACCGATCACATTTGAAGTGATATGCATGACATGAGAATAACGTTCAACCACCATTCTCTCGGTTACTTCTACGGAACCTGATTGACTAATTCTTCCAACATCATTGCGTCCCAAATCAATCAACATTAGATGCTCTGCAATTTCTTTTGGATCAGACAGCATCTCTTGCTCTAACATTAGATCATCTGCGGCAGTCTCACCACGGCGACGAGTACCTGCAATAGGTCGAACGGTTACTTGCTCGTCCTCAAGGCGAGCTAATACTTCAGGAGAAGATCCAACGATATGAAAGTCCCCCAGATCAAGAAAGTACATGTAGGGAGAGGGGTTTAATCTCCGTAATGCTCGGTATAGGTTTATCGGCGCTTCATCAAAGGGCGCAGAAAAGCGTTGTGAGGGGACCACCTGCATGATATCTCCAGATAAAGTATATTGCTTTACTATATCTACCGCTTTCTTATAATTTTCTTTGCCAAAACTTGAAACAAAGGCCTCTTCTGATAGGCCTTCGCTGTTCATGTTCATAGACGGCAAATCAGGTTTTGGTTGATGTAGTTTTTGCTCTAGCTCATCAAGCCTCGCTTCAGCCTCTGCTAGCGCATTAGAATTTTTAGCGTCCACATGAACTACCAACATAATGGTCCCAGAAAGATTATCGAAAATAGCTACCTCATCAGATGCCATAAGCAATATATCCGGCGTGCCAAGTTGGTCAGGAGGTGATGTTTTAGACAACCTTGGCTCAACATAGCGCACTGTGTCATAGCCAAAATACCCCACCAATCCTCCAGTAAATCTTGGTAAGTCAGGTAAGTCAGGCATACTGAAAAGAGCCCTAAACCGCTCGACCTCAGCTAATGGATCATCTGTCTTTCTAGCCACCATCGGTTTGCCGTCACGAATAATCTCCAGCCGGTTCCCATATAACTTAAGTACGGTGGATGTTTGCAAACCAATAAGAGAATAACGCCCCCACTTCTCGCCGCCCTGGACAGACTCAAACAAATAGGAATTTGGCCCAAAGGCTAATTTCAGGTAAACACTTAGAGGTGTTTCCAAATCAGCGAGTACTTCACGGGTGATAGGAATGCGATTAAATTTTTGGGTTGCCAATGTGGCAAATGTATCGGGGTTCATGACGGCTTCCTAGTTCTTTTGTAATTTGGTTTACGAAGGCACACAACGTGCTCAAGGCTCACTAGCCTCGCCAACGGTAGAACTCAAAATCAAAATGAACAAACAAAGTGCCTTCCACAACCGCTCTCCTTATTGAGGCCAACATTGTAATCAATATAACGATATCAATAAACCTCTGAGGTTCAGCCCTCCTAAAGCCATAACTAAATTTAGCCTACTAACCTACCTTAGCCAATTCCGCTCGAAGTTGCTCAATAACTTCAGCGTAGTCTGGTTGACTAAAAATCGCTGAACCAGCAACAAAGGTGTCGGCTCCAGCAGCAGCTATCTCAGCAATGTTGGCGACACCAACACCACCGTCAATTTCAAGCCTTATATCATAGCCACTGCTATCAATCATGGCCCTGGCGTGCTTTAGCTTATCAATCGTTGAAGGAATAAATTTCTGACCGCCAAACCCTGGGTTCACTGACATAAGTAAGAGCATGTCGATTTTATCCATTACCCATTTTGCTACATCTAGCCCGGTGCCCGGATTAATCACTAACCCCGCTTTACACCCTAAGTCACGAACTAACTGAAGAGATCTATCTATATGATTGGAACCCTCTGGATGAAAGGTAATATAGTCAGCGCCGGCGTCAGCAAACATGCGGATAAGGTCATCCACAGGACTCACCATCAGATGGACATCAATTGGTGCTGTAACACCGTGATCTCTGAGGGCCTTACACACCATGGGGCCGATTGTTAAATTAGGCACATAGTGGTTATCCATGACATCAAAATGAACCACATCTGCGCCAGCTTCTAGTACCGCATCTACCTCTTCACCCAATCGAGCAAAGTCGGCCGCTAAAATAGAAGGGGCAATCAAATAATCAGCCATAGAACACCTAACTTAGAATTGTTTTTAAAATTATTGTTTTGACATTATATACCGCGATTGGTGCTAGGAGTTGCGGCGGAAAGAAAAAAGCCGCTTGCTAAAGCGACTTTTATAACGTTATTCGCATCGATTCTGCGTATTACTTAACTAGTCTTCTAATTCCTTCATAGTTTTCCTAAAAGCTTTGCCAGCTTTTTTCATTCTCTCTCTTATTGTCTTGCGCATGGCCTTAGCTTCTTCTTTAGTCACATACCCATCCGAATCAGCATCCATTTCATTGAAGCGTTCACGTCCTTTGACGGCCATTTTGGCAATCATAGCCTCGTGCTCATCGAGGGACACTTTGCCATCCTTATCGGCATCAGCTGCTGCGAAAAGGTCTCCTCTATGCCAATCTCTCCCACCCTTTTTGTGATGGTCAGCAACTGCCATTACCGACAGTAACAGCGTTAAAATTAAAATAATTACCCTGGTCATAATAGCTCTCCTACTATCTAGTTTATTCCTCTTAACGCAACCCGCACCATTTGGTTGACGGTCAATTGATATTAAGAATAACTATAGTCTTTGAACTGCTCACGCAAATCTTTCTTACTGATTTTACCTGTCGCAGTATGAGGAATTTCATCAACAAAAACACAATCACCTGGAATCCACCATTTGGCAATCTTTCCTTCTAAGGATGCTAAAATATCCCGCTTACTAGGAGTAACGCCATCCGCAGCAATCACAATCAATAAAGGTCTCTCTGTCCACTTAGGATCAGCCACGCCAATAACAGCAGCCTCTTGAACATCAGGGTGAGACATTGCAGCATTTTCAACATCTATGGAACTGATCCATTCTCCACCAGATTTAATTACATCTTTTACGCGATCTGTGATCACTACATACCCATATTCATCGATAGAAGCCATATCGCCCGTATCAAACCAGCCTTCAGCATCCAATGCAGGTTGATCTTCAAGCCGATAATACCCATTGCATACCCAAGGCCCCTTAACCAACAAAAGCCCTGAGGCGATGCCATCCCAAGGTAACGTATTTTTATCTTCATCGACAATCTTCATTTGAACACCGTAGACTAAGCGACCTGCGCGAACTCTATAGGCGTCTCTTTCTTCTTCAGAACAATCAATCATCCAGGCCATAGGTCTATTGTATGACCCCAAAGGGCTCATTTCAGTCATACCCCACCCGACGTGCATTTCAATCCCATGCTCATCCATAGATTTCATTAATGATAGAGGGCAAGCCGAGCCTCCGACAACCACGTTCTTCAGCGTTTCTACTGTCTTACCTTCGCTATTGAGATAATTCACTAAGGCTAGCCATACGGTCGGCACACCGAGAGAGTAATTAACTTTTTCTTCGTTAATTAGGCGTGTCAATGTCTCTCCATCTGCCATTTTAGGGCCTGGAAAAACTAACTTACACCCCACCATAGGTCCACTATAGGAGGTGCCCCAAGCATTGACATGGAACATAGGTACAATCGGCAAAATGACATCATTACCAGACAAATTCATGTTGTCTGGTAATGAGCCTGTAATAGAGTGAAGAACAGTACTGCGATGACTATAAACCACGCCTTTTGGATTACCCGTTGTGCCAGACGTGTAACACATCGAGCTCGCTGTATTTTCATCTAATTCAGGCCAATCAAAAGTCTCTTCATGACCAGCAATAAAAGTCTCATAGCAATGGACATTATCTAAGGTTGTCTTTGGCATGTTAACTTCATCAGTGAGTACAACGTAACCTTTAACCGTCGGCAATTTATCTTTCAATCCTTGCAGTAAGGGCACAAACATAGGGTCAGTGAAAACCCACTTGTCTTCAGCATGATTGATTATAAAGTCGATTTGCTCAGGAAATAATCGAGGATTTATCGTATGACAGATTTGGCCAGAACAAGAGATCGCGTAGTACAACTCAAAGTGTCGGTAGTCATTCCATGCCAATGTAGCTATTCGATCGCCTTTATCAAAGCCTACACTCTTTAATGCGTTAGCTAATTGACGGATCCTGCGAAATGACTCGCTATAGGTATATCGGTGATTAGGGTTATCGCTAGTCACTGAGACAATCTCACTAGCACCATGGATACTGTCCGCATGCTCCATAATGGATGTTATGGTGAGCTGCGAATTCATCATTAAACCATTCATACTTGCCCTCAAATCTCACAATAAATTAAGGATAGGAGACTATCATTCATAGCTTCAAAAGCACAACGAAATTTTGATCTCACTCTGTTTTGTACCCATTTGTAAGTACCCTGCTGATTGAACTTGTCTCGATAGGAATTTCAGTGCTAGTTGTAGGAGGGAAGGGAACTAGCCGACTTACCTTTACCTATATTTTGGGGGGACACGGCCTTTTCTCTAGCAGCTTCAAGAGTTACCAGCCCGTCCTCAACCAGAGCATCAAGACATTGATCTAAGGTTTGCATCTGTAACGAGTTGCTTGTCTGAATAACAGAATAAATCTGGGCATTTTTGTCTTCTCTTATAAGATTTCTAACCGCTGGGGTGCCTATCATTATTTCATGAGCAGCAATACGACCACCCCCAACTTTTTTCATGAGGGTCTGAGTAACTACCGCCTGTAAGGAATCAGACAACATCGAACGAACCATGTCTTTTTCTTCCGCCGGAAAAACATCAATGATTCTATTGGTTGTTAAAGCCGCTGAGGTAGTGTGGAGAGTTGCAAAAACTAAGTGGCCGGTTTCAGCAGCGGTCAGTGCTAAACGAATAGTTTCCAGATCTCGCATCTCACCTACCACCACTACATCTGGATCTTCGCGCAAAGCTGAACGCAAAGCTTGACTGAAACTTTGAGTGTCACGACGGACCTCTCGCTGGTTAATTAAACTTTTTTCACTGTGATGAACAAACTCAATTGGGTCCTCGATGGTAAGGATATGATAGGACCGCTTTTTATTAATGTAATCTACCATCGCCGCTTGAGTGGAAGACTTGCCAGAACCCGTTGGCCCAGTAATTAGAACTAAGCCTCGCGGCAGTAGAGCAAGCTGCTTAAATATATCTCCCAATCCGAGCTCTTCTAATGTTGCTATCTTTGAGGGAATAGATCTAAATACGGCCGATTTTCCTCGATTCTGATTGAATACATTGGCTCGGAATCTTGCTATTTCGGGAATCTCAAATGAAAAATCTATCTCTATACCATCCTTCAAAGCTTTAATCTGGGTGTCATTTAGCACCTCATGGACTAGACTTTCCACTTGACTGGGCAGCAGAACCGGTAGATCTGTACGGATCATATCTCCATCAACTCGTAAAATAGGTGGAAGCCCTGCTGATAGATGTAAATCTGACGCTTGTTCTTTTATACTGAGCCTCAACAGTCTGGTTAGATCCATAATTTAAGGTCCTTTGCTCTCTGGTCAACTTAGTAAACTGTAATCATTCAAAGACAACTGATGCGAGCCCGATTGCTACTGGCAGGATATGAATTCAAGGTTTATTTTAGCTACCATAATGTAGCAAAGGTTTTGGAATAAAATGCAAAAATATCTCGGGGTTGTGATGGACTCCATAGAATCACTAAATTATCAGAAAGACACGACGTTAGCTCTGTTGCTTGCAGCACAAGAACACGGATATTTACTGTTTTATATGCAGCAGAAAGATCTGTTTATCGACAATAACGGTCCTCAAGGAAAGATGACGCCTCTAACGGTCTTTCAAGATCCAGATAAATGGTATGCCTTGGGGGAAACCTCAACAAAACCTCTCTCAGACTTAAACGTTATCCTGATGCGCAAAGATCCGCCTTTTGATAGTGAATTTATTTATTCCACTTATATTCTAGAAGCGGCAGAACGTCGGGGTACCCTAATTGTAAATAAGCCCCAAAGTCTCAGGGACTGTAACGAGAAGGTCTTCGCTACAGAATTCCCTCAGTGTACTCCCCCTCTACTGGTCAGCCGTGATGAGGTTCTTTTAAAGCAATTTCTGGAAGAGCATGACGAAGTGGTATACAAACCGCTTGATGGAATGGGTGGCACATCAATATTCCGAGTTAAAAAAGGTGATCAAAACCTTAATGTCATTATTGAAACACTCACAAACTTTGGCCAGAACACGATCATGGCTCAAAAATATCTTCCAGAAATTTTGGTTGGTGACAAAAGAATTTTGGTCATCGATGGAGAAGTTATTCCTTTCTGTTTGGCCCGAATTCCCTCCGCAGGAGAATTTAGGGGCAACCTTGCGGCAGGTGGGCGCGGTGTTGTCCAACCACTCAGCGAGAGAGACTTATGGATTGCCCAGCAAGTTGCGCCGACATTAGTCGAAAAGGGCCTCATATTTGTCGGTTTAGATGTTATTGGTGATTACTTAACCGAAATTAATGTCACAAGCCCGACCTGCGTGCGCGAAATTGACAAAGCTGAAACCACAGCCATAGGTGATAAACTGATGGTTGCCATTAATAAAAGGTTAAACGCGTAGTTAGCTGAATACAAAAAAGCCAACTTAGTTTTCTTTCAAAAGTTGAGTTTCATAACGTAGTAAGTCATATTAAGTGTATGAGCACACACGCAAAAAAAGTCACTAGCCTAAAAAATCATTTCCTGCTCGCAATGCCGGGATTGCCCGACCCTAATTTCTCACAATCGGTCGTTTATCTCTGCGAACACACTAAAGATGGCGCTATGGGGCTTATTGTTAATCAGCAGATGGACATCCCAGTCAAAGCTATTTTTAAACAGTTAGAGCTGGACTATAATGAAGCTTGCGGCGATGAGTTAATTTTTGATGGTGGCCCAGTTGCTCGGGATCGCGGGTTTATTCTCCATCGGACCTGCACTCAGGCCTGGGAATCTACCGTTGCCATTTCTGACGAAATTTGTCTTACCGCCTCAAAAGATATTCTCAGCGATATTGCAATTGGTGATGGCCCCCAAAATCCACTGATTACCCTTGGTTACTCTAGCTGGGGCGCAGGGCAACTCGAAGAAGAATTAGCTACCAACAGCTGGCTTACAATTCCATCTAGTGCCGCCATTATTTTTAATACTGACTGCGCGAATCGTGCAACAGCCGCAGCATCTTCTATTGGCCTTAATCTTGGTATGCTTTCCACGGATATGGGCCATGCCTGAGTCTATAAAACCCAAGTCACTTCTCGCGTTCGATTTTGGATTAAAGCAAATAGGGGTAGCTTATGGTCAGACACTAACCAAAAATGCTAATGCTCTGTCTATTCTTAAGGCACAAAATGGTAAACCCCAGTGGCTCGAGATTGATGCGTTAATAACGCAATGGAAGCCAAATTTGGTTCTCGTAGGCTTGCCATTAAATATGGACGACACTGAGAGTGAATTAAGCGCTCGAGCAAGAAAATTTGCGCGCCGCCTAGAAGGCCGTTTTAATGTTCAAGTAGAAATGGTTGATGAGCGCCTAACTAGCCAGGAAGCAAAATCAATCATTCGAGGAAATAGCAAGCGCGGCTCCAGCACTGAAGACCTAACTAAAATAGACCATATAGCCGCGGCTTTAATACTTCAGAGTTGGCTCGATGACTCATCGATAGGAAGATCAATCTAATCTTAATACTGCCCTGGATCTATCATCGAAGACAAAAGGATTAAAAATATCCATGCCTGATTTACAGGAAAGAATAGACAAAGTTCGATTGCGTTTGCTGTCAGCCGCGACAAAGTGTGGCCGATCCGAAGCAGAGATTATGTTAGTCGCAGTGAGTAAAACGCGTAGCGCCCATGCAATAAGGCACGCCGCTAATAACGGCCTTCACCATTTTGGAGAAAACTATCTTCAAGAAGCTCTGGAGAAAATAGACACACTTAAGTCACTAGGCCTAGATTGGCACTTCATTGGGCCAATACAGTCCAATAAGACACGACAAATTGCAGAAAACTTTTCTTGGGTGCACAGTGTCGATAGGGTGAAGATTGCCCAAAGACTGAGTGATCAAAGACCGTCAGATATGCCTCCATTGAATGTTTGTTTACAAATTAATATCGACAATGAAACAACCAAAGCTGGGCTAAGCCCCGATCAAGCCCTACTAGCAACTAAAAATATTTTAGATTTACCCAACATAAAACTGCGAGGACTAATGGCAATACCTGCGGTTCGCCAGGGACAACAGGCACAGCAAAAGCCTTTTTCCAAATTACAGCAATTGATGGATGAAATTAATCGGCCGCTGGACAAATCTAAAAAACTGGATACCCTTTCTATGGGAATGTCAGGGGATCTTGAAGCGGCTATTTTTGAGAACGCAACTATTATCAGAGTGGGCACTGATATATTTGGCCCACGAAGCGTTAAACAACAGTAGAAGGTGAACATATGAGTTCAATCGTTTTTATTGGTGGTGGCAATATGGCCTCATGCATTGTGGGGGGAATGATTGCTCGAGGATTTGAGGCTGAAGATATTACAGCCAGCGCTCCTAGTGAAAGTAGCCAAGAAAGATTAAAGTCTAGATTTGGCATCTCTGCGACGGATGACAACCGATCGGCAGTTGCTCACGCTGATATTGTTGTACTGGCAGTGAAACCTCAAATTATGCGTAAGGTCGCTATGGATCTTGCATCAGCATTAAAGGCTGATGCGGTTGTTGTCTCAGTTGCAGCTGGTATTTCAATCAACTCCTTACAATTGTGGTTAGGTAATTCCACTGCCATTGTCAGAGCTATGCCGAACACTCCTTCTCTTGTGCTTTCAGGCGCTACTGGTCTTTTTGCCAACGATCTAACAAGCCAATCCCATAAAGATAGTGTGGGTCAAATTTTCAACGCTATTGGCTATTGCTGTTGGGTCGAGAGTGAAGAGCAGATTAATGCTGTAATCGCAGTCTCTGGGAGTGGGCCCGCCTACTTCTTTAGAATTCTGGAGATTATGCAGGCGGTGGGACAAGAACTAGGATTATCAGAAAAGATTGCCCGTGAGCTTGTGTCGCAAACTGCCTTGGGGGCCTCACAAATGGCAAAATTATCTGATTCCAGTCCAGCCCAGCTTAGACAGCAAGTAACCTCCCCCGGAGGAACTACTGAGCGTGCTTTGAGTGCTTTTCAGCAAGACGGTCTGGAAGCTATCTTCCGTCGCGCAATGACTAGCGCATCGCAAAGAGCTGAAGAAATGTCCAAAGACTTTTCAGATTAAAAAATTTAAACCCGAGGAGTTAGAAACAGATGAGTGGTGGATTAATTAACATTATCAGATTAGTAATAGACCTTTATGCCACGGTTATATTGGTCAGACTGCTCCTACAACTAGTCCAAGCGGATTTCTTTAACCCTATTTCTCAAAC
>Ga0208894_1001691_pt1 | contig 12833 bp, 3 predicted proteins | sample ETNtaG_12_FD_185752 | JGI IMG/M metagenome (GOLD analysis project Ga0208894, IMG submission 185752) | Marine microbial and viral communities from oxygen minimum zone, Eastern Pacific Ocean - ETNP201306SV49 (SPAdes) (version 2) | ecosystem: Environmental > Aquatic > Marine > Oceanic ... | reverse complement strand
TGAAGTCTGTTGAGGGCCGGTTTACCTTTAATTTCCACTTTTTTGATTGGTAGACCATTCGCATCAGTAAATACATAACGTTTTACATCGGCAGAATCCAAGAATATGTCTGTCTCGCTAAATTTTTCAATTGTGGTAGAATCTTGTTTTTTTAATGTAGAAAGCCAATCTAAGTCTAACTTAACCTCATTACGTTTTAAATCTTCATCCCAATCCTTAAAAACAGGTTGTGTAATCTCGTAATAATCATCCCCAAGACCAAATTTGATAAAAAAGTCGATATCACTTGTTTCTGAATATTGATTCCATCCAATTCCAGGATTGCCATATAGGTAAAGCTTTAAGAAGTCATAAGAAAGAAAGCTTCGTTTTTGACTATCATTTAAATTGTACAATACTTTTGTTGCGGCACCGCTATTGCGTGCTGGTAATTGATCAAATTTTAAAACTAATGATTGTTCTTTAGATCTTATTTCGTTGATGCGATCGTATTCCCCTTTTACACCAACGGGTGGTACATAATCTGCATTATCTTCTGTATTAATAACAGTAATAGCAAACACACTGTCCGCATTTTCTACTGAATACCCAGTTGAATCTGTTGCTACACCCAATTCTCGCCAATCATTCCCAACCATTTCAATTTTGGCAATTTCTATTGCGTGTAACTCTGAATCAAAATCTGAAACAGAAATACGCATATTTCGAATATCATTCCATTCAATGTTTTTTACTTTTCTAAAATGAGATAAAGGAACTCGAAATAATTTCCAACCTGTAAATTGGCCATCTTTTACTGTTTCCCCTGCAAGATAAGTTGTATCTGTTAAACCGAAGGTAGTTGAAAAATAATCATTTGTTTTGTCGATTAATTTCAATCCATCTAAATCTTCTGTATCTGGATATTTCCCACCTTCTTGAATACGTGAACCCGTTCCATTCCCTTCTGAACCATTTACTTTTGAATAATCTGTGCTACCTTCTTCATAATGCCAATTATCTCCATTCGGATCAGACAGGTCTACATCCGATGCACTATTAATAAATACAGTATCATTTATGGATAAATAATAATCATATGATTCTGCTTCAAGGCATCCACCCCAGCCATCTTCTATTTCATCAAAACAACCATCTAAGCCAGTATCTTCTTCTTCTTCTAAAAAACCATTTCCAAATTGAAGTCCTGCTTCTGCTATATCCTCCGTATTTAGAACTCCGTCACCATCTCTATCTTCACTTATTTTTCCTAAATCAATTGTTATATCACCCGATTCTCCACGAAGCCATATTTCAAAAAATTTACTTTGTGTTTGATCATAATCTCCTGAATAAAGAGAAGTCGTAACCCCCGACCAAATTGAATCTTGAGAAATACCATCTTGGTGAGGGCGCTTTTGATATCGCAAAACCAATACATCTGTTGTTTCATTGCCCGCTCTGATCGATGTGGATTGATTCGGCCAAATATCGCGAGTTCTATATTGAATATATGGATTATACCAATAGAAGTGTGCTCGATTTCGTTGCCCAAATTGACGAGACCAAGTACTATCTTGAAAAATAAGTGGAGCAGAAGATTCTTTCCAAAATCGCCTTTGAATAGATGGGGATGTGGTACGTTTTGATCCTTCAAAATCATCAATGAAGGCTACGCCATTTTCATCTCCCGTTTCAGGATTACTAATTGAATTAGGATTGGGCATCACCTGAGCAATTTCTCCCTCTACGCTAAAGTTTGAAATTTTCTCCGTTTCAATTAATGGTAGTTTGTCTAAAAATCGTGTTAATCCGTTTAAGTCTTTTTCAAACCGACCATTCATATCCCAAATAAAGTTACGCGTAGGCTCATAACCCACTTCTACTTTCTCATTAATAATCGACTGATTATAATAAAGGGCTGTGGCTCCAATAAAAGATTTTTCGCCCAAATCCATTTGTGCGCGTGTTCCCACAATCGTCTTTTTATCAAATGATACAATTTCATGTCTATCGTATAAAATCTTCAATTTTGCATTTGGATTATCTGCCGCATCTCCGAGTAAAAATATAGTTCCAGAAAAATAATCTATTTGATAATCAATACCTCGTTTTAATGTAACGCCATTTTGAATAACCTCTTCACTCCCATCCACAAGCATAAATCCTAAATTTATTGTAGAACTTTGGTTGCTATATTTTGCTTCTAATGCAAATCGGTGGTCTTGATTAATGAGGTTTCGATCGGTTGTAGTATAAGCTGCTCCTGACCCTAAATGAGATTGTAGTGATGGCATATTATTCCCACCATCTAATGAATCAGAAGATACAAATGGATGTAAAGCTGGGAATAATATTTCACCATCTCTCAGATTAACAATATTGCCATTTTCAACATCAATTAACTCATCTGAAACCCGTTCCTGAGAATCATTCAAGCTATCCAATCCAAATAAAGTGATGTATGGTATACTCGTATTAGGATCTCGATCACTTTCAGGTGTAACACGCTTATTAATTATTCTAAATTCAAATCCTTCAGGCTTTATATTGGTTGTGCCAAGATAATATACATTTTTAAACATTAAATCCCATGTTGGATTATTAGGGTGAGGAGACCTTGGTTTTAACATTTGAAGCGATAATTCCGTTTGTGTTGAATCCACTCCTCGGCCAACAACCAGGACTGTATCCCCATTTTGGTCAGCTAATACATAAGTACAACCCAGAATTTCTGTGGTAAGCATTTCTCGAAGTTGAATATATCCCAAATCATTATTAATGAAATATTGTACATCTCGTTCCATTCGAATAAAACTACCTTCTTCATTATATTCAATATTAGTTGAATCTGAAATATTTGTTGCATCCACATATGCTGTTCCAACATTAGCACCGGGATCATTCGTTTGATCCAATTTATACAATTCAAAGTTTTTAACAGTAACACTACCTTCACCACCATTTATCCGATGAAGCCCATTAAACAATGGATAAAAAGATGGAATTGAAACTGGGCGGTATTGCGTTCCATCAAATGCAACTGTATCAGTACCATTCCTAAACCAAGGATGAATAAAGAAATACCTGTTTTTGATATAATCTGTATCTTTTATTTGTTGAGAGTTTGATTGAGACCCACCTTCATATTCTAATCGCTCTTTTTTAGTTCTTTCAATAGATGCAATCGTTGTTATATCAATAGGTCCCAGTTTTGAAATGGCTTTTAATCCGAACAACCCCTGATTCTTACCTGAGAAGGTCACATATTTTGTGGATGGAAGAGAGAGTGAAATATTTCCAGCTTCAATTTTTTGAACAATATCATCTTCTGCACCTTCATACGAAATACGAATATTATTTTCCCAATCAAAATCACGTTCTGAATCTTGATCCATGGATACTGTAATTCGATCTCCAATTTTCCCCTGGACATTTAAATTTTGTTTTTGATCAAATTCTAAATGCGTGTTTTGAGTTTGATTCAAACTTGAGCGAACCAATTCTTGATCTTGAAATACCATTTTACCTGATACGCTTACATTACCGCTTAATCTGAGTGAGGCACGACCTAGTGCACCCAAATCAACGCCAACAACTTCAATCATTTGTCCACGTTTTTTGCGATCATCCCCTTTTTTATCATCGTGGATAGATTCTATAAATTTGATATACCAGTTTCGGTAAAACATTTTTTCTAAATACCATTCAACTGACATAGTTTGCGGGAGGCGAACTTGTTTGCCATCTACATATTCCGAAACAGTAATTGTATCCCAATTACGATCCAACTCAACACTTAAAGCATATTCATCATATTTAATATTGAGTATTCCTAGTGGAGATGTTAATGAATCATATGCAAGGGCATAGAAAGGGAAAACTTTGGGAAATGGGTTTGACACATATGGGGAGCTAGGGACAAATCGCGCTAAATGTGCGCTGTAATCATCAGAGCGTGTGGAATCTAAAGATTGAGCAATGAGCCCATTTAGACATAAAAAACCCGCAAATCCTAATTGAAGGATCCGTCGGGTAAGTAATATTTTTTTGTTTATTATTTTCAAGATTAAATCTTGTTTAATTGATATCTATTTTTTATTCAGACTCCTTTCTGTTAATCTTCAAATTCATTTTTTAAAATGGTTATTATTTTTTTTACCGCTCTTCCGCGGTGACTAATTTCATTTTTTTCTTCACTAGACATTTCAGCAAAAGTTTTATCTAACCCTGGAACATAAAAAATGGGATCATATCCAAATCCGTTTTTCCCTACAGGAGAATGTGTAATATTTCCTTGTATGAATCCATCAACCCATTGTTCCTTCTCAGATGTAACAAACGCAATAACTGTTCTAAAGGTAGCTACACGTTTTTTACTTTCAACTCCATCTAATTCAAAAAGCATTTTATTAACATTATCAGCAACTGTTGCATTTTCACCCGCATAACGAGCGGAATAAACACCAGGAGCTCCATTTAATGCTTCCACTTCTAAACCTGTATCGTCAGCAATGGCTGGAAACCCTGTTATATTATGCACAGTTTTTGCTTTTAAAAATGCATTTTCAAGCAATGTTTTTCCTGTTTCTTCAATTTCGCCCACCTGAGGAAAATCATCTAATGTTTTAATGATTAAACCCAATCCGCCCAAGGCCGAAGACAGCTCTTCGACTTTATGACTATTATGAGTCGCCAAAATAAGTGTTTTCTCGTGTGACATCCTCGGATCACTAAGGGAAAATTGCCGGGAAACATAGGGTGATTCTAACATTAGAACAAGGAGAATTCACATTAAACTCATTTCTTATACTTTAAGATAAGTTTACGTTTGCTTCACCGATTTTGGGCAAGTAATTTCCACGCGCTTTTTTAAAAGCAACCTAAGCCTTATGGGGCTCGGTAGCTCAGTTGGTAGAGCAGTGGACTGAAAATCCATGTGTCGCTGGTTCGATTCCGGCCCGAGCCACTTAAAAAGAACTCACAAATGAGTTCTTTTTTTTCATCCAAACTATAAGACCTTTTGCCACCATAATCCACCATGAACTCCTAAAGATATAGATGGAATAAACACGCCCCGAGATGGTGAAAAAAAGAAATAAAATGGGAAATGTAAATAATCGTTCCCTAGATATATTCAACTTCTAACCTTTTCTGAAATTTACAATTGATTGATTATAAAGATATCTGCCTTAATCTTTCAAACAAAATAGCTGATACGGCGGCGGATACATTTAGAGAATTGGTTTTTCCTTGCATAGGGATTGTTGCTTTAAAGTCACAAGATTCTAAAACTTTTTCTCGAATTCCTTTTCCTTCGCTCCCAACAACGATAGCAACTTTTCCTTTATAATCTATTTTATGCCACTCTTCTGCATCAATACTATTTTCTAATCCAACTATCCAAAAACCATCTTCTTTTAATTGTTGGAATTCATGTTTCAAATTTGTTGCTTCGTATAAGGGAAGATTAACAAAAGCGCCTTGGCTTACTTGTAATACTGTATCAGAAATTGGCGCAGAATGATGTTTCGGGAATAAAAGTCCATCTATGCCGGCGCACTCTGATGTACGAATAATTTGACCAAAATTTTGTGGATCTTCTATTTGATCTAATACCAAAATACAGGCGGAATCTACTTGGCTGAAGTTGGGTAAATCTTTTTTTACACCATTTCCAAAAAATTCAACTACAATTCCCTGGGTTCTTCCTTTATGAAATCGATTTTTAAAAGTATGCTTTGATAATCCTGTTATATTATTTGCGTATTGATGTGTTGGGTCAAAAAATCGACGATTTTTATCTGCTTGAGACCCTTCTTGAAGATATATGTGATTTATTTGAAATTGTCCAGACTGTAATAATTCCGAACATCCGTTTAAACCAAATATGGAATATGATGGTTGTGTTTTGTTTTTTTTGTTCGCCACAGCCAGGAATAATAAGAATGATTTGTTTCTCGATGGAACACTTTTTTAACCTTATCTTCTTTTGTTTTTTGTTGACTTAGATTGGAATTACAACCCACCCAAAAATTTCTACAATGGGGAGATCTACGTATTTTTGGGTGTTTTCATTAAGTGTTTTTGACTACTTAATGGCAGTAGTAGTATTCCACAAACAAAAAAACCCACGAATGTGGGGCTCTTACTTATTAGATTTTGATAATGTTTATCTTGTTTTAAATTTTTACCGTTATTGTTATAAAATTATTGTTGAGTAATTTCTGATCAGACCATCTAAAAGCATAGTCAACCATATACTTTTTAATACTTAACCCTATACCAAGAGCATGAGTCTTTCTATAATGATTAATCTCATTAAGTGGCTCTTGCTGATAGCTAAATAAAAAATTGTTGCGACCATACCTTAATGCAATTTGAGAAAATCTTTTTGGGACCAATTCAATACCCATATTTAATTTTTTATTCTGAAGATGTTGAGATATAAGATCTAATGAAAGAATAAGATCTACAAAAGGGAAAGTCGCTGGTAACTGATCTGTATGAATTGCTATTCCAGACTGAACTGATCGGGGATAACTATCATATTTACCTACATTAACGCTATCTCTAATGATTAAACCAAATGATAAAAATGGGAATGGATGAATCTTAATCCCAATATCATGAGGTTTTCGGATCAATGATTCACGATTATTATGGGATTCTGATTCGGCTAAAGTAAAATTTTGTTTAATATATTTCCATGAAAATCCAAGATCTAAGATACGATACTTAACCGCAATGGATGTTAAACCAAATGATTCGTAAAAATTAAAATCACTTATATAGTTGGATTGATCATCATATTCATGAATATCGCTTACACTATAATGACTGATGAATAGACCTCCCGCAACTTGCAATCTCTTAAAAAGTTTTTTTCTAAAAGAATGTATCATTGCAACTTGGACAGTATTATTTTCATTAAATGAATTGAAATCTGTTGGCCCCATCTCATCTTGAATATCGATCTGGAATTGAGAACCAACCGTTCCTATAATTCCTGCAGGATTCCAATAAAGCGCGGATGGATCTTCACTGAGAGCAGTATAAGCAGACCCCATCCCTATTGCTCTGGCAGATACACCATGTTTCAAATGTGCTCCCACACCAATCGCCCTTTGCCCGTGTAATTGCAAAAATATTGTAGAAAGTGTGACTAATAATATTATTTTTTTATTCATTTAGAATTGATATGATTATTTTCTTAAAATGAGTGTTTTTAGTTTTTAAGTATCCAAAGTAAACGCCTGATGAGAGCCTATTACCATTGAAGTCTGTACCATCCCAAATTAGATCATCGTGGGTCCCAATATCGGAATTAAGTTTATTATTGAAATAGACCACATCACCACCTGCATCAAAGATAAGGAATTCGCCTCCTGTCATTCCATCTTTATGAACTGTATATCGAATGGTTGTATTTTGCCCGTTAATAGAAGAAAATGGGTTTGGGTAATTAAACACTTCTTCCCCGATTGGAGATGAATCAGTCAGTAATATTTTATATTCTGCTGACCTTGTATCTTCCAATGTAGTATAATCATTTAATGTAAAAGTGATGAAACTATTGATCTGACTTAACATATCATAATTCATAGAGTCATCGCTTAATAAGCTTAGTAGACTATCAAAACTAACAGACCATAACGCAGTGTCGGCATGATTTCTTTCTACTTTAATATGGGATGACTGATGGTTTGAATAGTCAATTCCATTGCTCCAATCCATATCTATACTAAACAATAATGAATCAGGAAAAGGAAATTTTGTATATAAAATTGTATCCGATAAACCAAACTTAATATTGAAAATATTATTATTATTCTCAATAAAAAGATTATCAAAATAGGAGACTGATATATTTTCGAGAATAGATACTTCATGACCGCCACCATCAATTGATTTCCCTGAAATTGGAAATATTGAAACTATTTCTGGTAATGAATTATCGACAATAAACTGTCGTATAATTGGAGTCATTCCCTTTAGATTATTTTGAGCTGAACCGATATAAACGATATACAAATCTTCTACTAAAGTTGGAAAGTAATCCCCAATTATGATTGAAGAATCAACGGAGTTAAATATAATTGTTGTATCCAAACCAGATAGTACTCCTATAAGTGAAAATTCCAGTTCATTTAAATCACTAGTCCCAAGTGATAATGTAAAATCCGGCAAATCTGAGTGTGAGATTATTCTATCAGTTTGGTTAAAGGAAATATCTAATGGACTATAGTTCAACCAGTTCACAGTTGAAGTATCTGTATACCTCGTTTCCTGATCAACAAAGTCATCATTTATGAAATTATTTTTATTTATACTTATATGGGACTTAAATGAATTATTATAGTATTCAGATTCATCAAACCATCGATTCATTTTTAATAAATCTTCATCAGAAAAATTAATGGTTACAAATGGCATATTGTTTATTTGAATTGTATCATACATGGTCCATTCTAAGTAATCTATTATAACGCTACTTTCTGACTCATTTGAAAAAAGAAGTGTATCTCCATAAGGCGACCACGATCTTACTAACTGAAATTGTTTTGGGTGCAATGATGTTTCTCTATCAAATAAACCTGGAGAAGAAGGGAATGAAATAATATTATTCTCGGTATAAAATACCTCCGGTCTTTCTAGAATCATCGGTGGAAAGAATTGTATTGCATTTGAAGTTGAATCAACAATAAAGGGGTTAAATCCAATGTCAGTCCTTTGAGTATGTAGATTAATATGACCGTCAGTTAAAATAAAATGTTTTACCAGGCTATCGGCATCAATTGGATTGGTAACAAATATTTCATTAGTGGTTAAGAGTAGTCCCTCTAATGTTAATTTTCCATTATATAAAATATCTTCAAATGATATTGAAAGTGAATCACCGTTTATTTCTACCGTATTTATATTCGGTATCTGCTCCTGAATGGCTAGATTTGTTAAAGACCAGTTTGCCAATGCTCCTAATTCATCGGACAGGGTTAGAACAATCGCTCTTCTTTGGTCGATTATGTTTGTGGTATCATGGATGATTATATCGGGGATGATATACTGTGATTCGATTCCCAATGGGTAACTTATATCATCAATTAAGTCAAAAAATACTTCCCCTGAATGAATGTATTTTGGATCTGTAATTAAAGGCGTAGGTAGGCCACTAATAAGATCATAGGATAAAGAGAATCCTGAATGTTCATGATTGATTTGACTAAAACCAAGCCCCCATATTTCTAAAGTATCACCAGGTGAAAGAGTTCCCGTAATAGATTCATCTAAAGGAATTGATGCAATATTCCCAGTGTACCTTACCGGTACAGAGTTTACCCCGTTAATAAATAATTCATTGTTATTTGACCATGAAAAAGTATCTCCAATTATTTCAGGAATTGCAATATGTAGAGAATCAAATATTGCTAACCCAGATATGGACTCATCTTCTATAATTATAATTGTATCTAACTGAGCAAATGGCTCACCTTCACCAACTATCAAATTTGTATTGTGTTTAGAAGTAATTATAGGACCACCTATTGCCTTTTGATAGCCATCTTTCATTACTAAAGAATTTATATACCCATCAAGAACTAGCAATAATGTATCACTTGAGGATACCGTAAGAGGTAACGATTCATTTTTATCAGCACTAAAATAGAGACCGTCAACTTTAACATCTACATTAGCTTCAAAAGAGACGCCTTTTAGAATTAGGTCTTTCCCATTTAAACTGAATTCAATTTCTTCATAGACACTTCCACCATTGACAGAAAATATATTGAATTGGGATATTGTTAATAGTGAATCCCATTTTGCTTCTAATCCATTAGGAATCCTAAATATCAACTTATCACTTATAATATCTGTACTACCTTGATTAATCATAATTGGATAAAGTTTTCTGTAGTTAAAGACAGTGTTTCTGAAAAAAAACTGGTCCGCACCTTCATCTGTTACTGGATCAACAGAAGAAAAATTTAAAGAACCAACGGTAATCTCATTTTTTGTCCAATCACAATCAGTTTGGCCTGTATTTAGAGACATTGCTAGTACTGTATCTATTTCGAATGTTGGAGCATTAAAATATAAACCAGATATTGAGATACTGTCCGTACTTAAAAAATTTTGAAGGATTTCAAAACTAACATGCCTCCCATTATAAATAGGTTGATAAGAAACCTTCTCAATAGCACTTCCAGTAATAAATGTTATTGGAACAGTAGTGTCCCAATACATACCAGTCTCAACCGGTATACTCAAAGTGATAAATTGTTTTTGAGTGTTAATTACGGGTGCATAATAATCTTCACGGATTCTAAGTGCTGGAACTTGCACTGAACTATTATTGTCTAAGAGAACTGCAAAATCGTTTGAGATGGAAATATTTGGCCTAGCAGTTTTTATCCATCCGGTAGTATCAGATTCATAAAATGGGAAATTGATAGCACCTCCAGCAACGCTCAAGCTAAAAGGATTTTCATCATAACTAGTACCACTAAAGTTACCTAACATTAAATTAGAAAAAATTATTGAGTCCCCCCTCACAAAATCATCCGTGATATAAATGTGTAGAGTATCATTGTTAATTCCTTTTACTATTATTGAATCAATAAGACCATTATAAGAACCTGAATACTCGATATTTTCAGGAATAACCCAAGTTGCCGGGTAATTATCAGGAAGTACAATTATAATACCTTTTTCATGGGTTATTGTATGAGCTAATGAATCATCGTATATACTTATTTTTTGGATTGATCTATTAATGTCGTTGTGTAGAAAGATTTGATTATTTTCAACAAATAATTTTGGACGGCCAATCTGAATACTTTTGGGATCTTTATCATGGTAGTTATTATCACCTAAAACTGAAATATATAAATTTTCTGGACCAGCCGTTGGATTATTAAAATTGGAAAATAATAGATTATTGATGAAAAGTGTATCTACCTCTGTCCAAAATTCTGCAAAATAATCTGGATTCAGACTAATTTTAATTATAGAGTTATCAAATAATAATTCCAAGTCATCAACACTAATTATTGTATTATTTTGATCCAATATTTCAACTGTTTCAGTATCCATCATTTCTGACCATTGCGTATCAATATTATCTGGAATTCTAATATATATATTTGGGTACCCCTTGAGGGTGGGTGAAAAACCATCCTCTGCAAAAGTAATAGTTTGGATAAACTGTGGTGAATCTCCCAAAACAAATATTTGATCTAAACCACTCGAAATATCAGGATCAGCGATACCAATTAATAGTTCAGTACTATCCGGATATGTAACAGAATTTCTTCCTATACCTCCCAAAAACAAATTCTCAGGAGCAGAAGATGCATTCAAAACAAAATCAACCAATATAGTTTCTTCTTCTTCTGCCAGAAAATTTTGTAAGAACAAAAATGAAATAGTTTTGGTATTAGCCCCTGACAGGTATAATATTTTATCAGGTGTGCTCACACTGATTGATTCCCCCCATTGAGCTTGCATTTCATTTGGAATTTTAATACTGATTGTATCATTTTTATGAAATGTTGAATCTATGGGTCCATTACTTATCGTTATCTCACCAAACCAACTGCTGTCAGGGTGGATATTGTTTTTTATCATATAATTATTGGATGGATTATTAGTGTTAACGGCAATTTCTGGCGACCCCACCCAAAAGCTATAATTATCCATTGCATTTGCACTAGAATACTGATCATTACTATCAACGATAATTCTTGCACGAGCAGGCTCAATAATAGAATCCAATCCAGTAATTGTAAGTCCAAAAAGAGTGACACTTGTAGAGTTATTAAAATCTTCAAGAATATTAAAGATAAGTTGGCTAGAATCAGGACTAATTTCAGGGGGTATTTGTATAAAATTTCCATCAGATACTATTATAGAATTAGTATTGGTCCATTTTATGGGAAGATTAGGCGGTAACGCAATAATAAAATTATTCATATCATTAATGGTACTGTCAATAGGACCATTATGAATATTAATGGGCAATAATTCTCTGGCTCCATCCTGTTCAGCAAAAACCTGATAATCGCCAGATGTGATCCTAGGAAACGCTATATCAATACGAGTATGCATCGTATCAGATTGACTCTCCGAATCAATGAGTGAATTATTTATTTCCCCATTATCCGTAATAATCAGCCGTATGTTATTTTCCCCTGGGGTCATTATATAATTAATCAAATCAATAGCTGTACTATCTTCCAGTTCATATTCATTTATGCTTATGGTTGTATTGTCATCTTCATCAAACCAAGTAAATGAAATACTATCACTATCAATATCAAGAACCATTGCGCTTAGTGCAGAAGAGCCTGAACCCATTATGTCGCTATAGATAAGCGTATCAGGATATGGAAAAAATGTAGCTATTATGGGAGAATCGTTGACAGGTTCTACTTTGATCACAATTGTTGCACTTATACTCGTATTAACCCCATCATTATCTAGGCCACCATTATCCACAACATAATACATTAAACTATCGAATCCATTCCAATTGTCAACTGGCGTATAAATTATTTCACCCTCATTTGCATTAATAATATTTAACTGTCCATAATTTGTACTATCATCTATAAAATAGGTAACACTTTGAATATCTTCTTCTGTGAAATCAGGATCACCATCATATGAAGTTAAATGAAATATTATACTATTATCTTCCAGTACAGTATGAGATGAATCATATGAGACGGGAATATCATTCACTGCTATAACTTCTATTGTTGCTGAAACTGTCTGGCCACCTAGATTATCCGATGATACACCCGTGGCTGCCTGAATCATAAAACTACCATCACCATTAAAATTATAGTCTG
>Ga0208894_1001685_pt1 | contig 12864 bp, 14 predicted proteins | sample ETNtaG_12_FD_185752 | JGI IMG/M metagenome (GOLD analysis project Ga0208894, IMG submission 185752) | Marine microbial and viral communities from oxygen minimum zone, Eastern Pacific Ocean - ETNP201306SV49 (SPAdes) (version 2) | ecosystem: Environmental > Aquatic > Marine > Oceanic ... | reverse complement strand
CTTTTTCACAAAAATTAGATACAATCTCTTTAGCCAAATCTATATAGTTCAATTTGGCCATCTTATTGAGTTCGTTATTGGAATATTTTTTGATATTTTTAGAAATAAATAAACCGCCGTCTGGGGCTAGTCCTTGTAAAAAAATTTCCTTAAAGCCAAACTGTAAATTCTTATTTCTTGTGCTGATATATTCCACCAGTTAGACTATTTTCGCTTTTTTTTAAAATATTTTTTCCAAGACCAGTTGGCTAGACCCAAAGCCGCAAGTGACAGTAAAATTATTATTAAAGCTATTTGGGCTCCTGATCGTTCAGAGACACATACGGCACATAAGCTCATTATTTGAGAATTTAATGTTTCTAGTATCATTTTTTAAAAAAAGTAAATTGAATTATAGCTTCTTTTATATTTTTTGTATTGTTATTTTTTATTACCTTTGGGTCAATCAATAACACCAAAGAGTATTTATTTTCTTGTCCTGGTTTTAAAGTCTGTTTTTCGTGACAAAAACAATTAAGCTTGGTTATAAAAGGTTTAAGCTCACTTGGATAAACTTGAAAGACTGCTATTCCAGACGTAGTTTCGTTGCTTGTATTTTTAACCGCATAATTTATCGTCTTTACCTCTCCTGGTACAATAGAAACATTTTTCGTATCGGATTTAAATTCCAATGGTAAATCTTTATGAACATTTGTAATCAATTTTGTTTTAATCGATTGAACATTATTACTTTTTTTTGGAAAAAAAGTTAAAACTACAAAAAACACAACTAAAAAAAATGAAAAAATTAATATAAATTTATTATTTTTTTTAGACAATTTTATCAACCAAAATTAAAACAAAAATTAAAAAAAGATAAAAGATTGAAAAAGAAAATATTTTTTTCGCAATCTTTTTTTCTAATTTTGAATCTTTGGATTTAAAGAGTTTAAAACAAATTAAGACATAATAAACGCTTAAAGGAAGTGAAAATAATAAATAAACGAGACCCGAAAATTTTAAATAAAATGGTGCTAGAACGGTAAGAAATAAACCTATAGAATAAATTAGTATATTTTTTTTCGTAGTTTGAATCCCGGAAGTTACTGGAAGCATAGGAATTTTTGCTTTTCTATAATCGTCAAATTTATATAAACTTAGCGCCCAGAAATGAGAAGGTGTCCAAATAAAAATAATTAAAAATAAAATAACCGGTTCTATTGAGATTCCTCCGGTTGCTATCGCCCACCCTATCATCGGCGGCAAAGCTCCAGAAACTCCCCCGATAACAATGTTTTGAGAAGTTTTTCGCTTAAGCCATATAGTATAGATAAAAACGTAAAATAAAATTGTAATTGCCAATATAACAGCCGCTATCAAATTTGAAAAAAAATAAAGCGCAACAACCGAAACTAGTGAAGATAGAACTCCAAAAACAAGTGCTTGTCTTTTAGTTACTTTTCCTGTTGGGATTGGTCTAAGACACGTTCTGCTCATCAACGAATCCAAATCAGCCTCGTACCACATATTTAATGCGCCAGCGGCACCAGATCCCAAGGTAACTGCTGCGAGAGATAAAACTGCATCCCAAAAATTAATCTTGATAGGCGCAATCAATAATCCTACCGCGCAAGTAAAAATTACCAATGACATTACACGAGGCTTCATCAGGTCAAACAAAGCTTTCAGGTAACTAGAAAAATCCGGATTTAGTGCCTTTGATTCAATGTTGGTCATTCAGTTCTCGGGAATTATTTTTAAACTAACTTCTAACTTCCTGCTACAAAATAAAATAGTCGCGTGAATACAGTATATTCTGATTCCGCAGCCATTATCCCAACAAAAAGTAACATAAGAGTCATTGGCCATAAAAGAACGTTAACAATTGCATAACGTTCCCAGAACAGGTGCATAAACACTGCCACTATCAACGCTGCTTTTGAAACCATAAATGCCAAAATCAAAGTCCATCTTAACAAACCTTCAAAATTTAGATAATCCACCATGTAGGAAAAAAAGCTAAAAACAAACAACAACGCCCAGATCCATAGATAGACACCAATCTTATGTGTTTGTGTTTTATATTGTGACATTATTTACCTCCATTTTACCATAAATAAAAAAATGCAAAAATAAAGACCCACACTAGATCAACGAAGTGCCAGTAGAGTCCCATAATTTCAATTGCACGATAGTTAGATGTTACGCCAGTGAAAAAACCTTTTCGCCCTTTATCGAAATCTCCTCGCCATGTTTTTCTAGCCATGATGAGTAAAAAAATCACTCCAATCGTAACGTGAGTTCCATGAAAACCAGTAATCATAAAAAAGAAAGCACCAAATTGTTCTGCTCCAAAAGGATTGCCCCAAGGCCTAACTCCTTCGTGTAAAATTAACTTAGTCCACTCAAATGCTTGCATACTAACAAACGTGGCTCCGCATACAGCAGTCAACAACAAGAATATTGTACATAATTTACGATTTTTTTCATAACCATGTTTCACAGCAATCGCCATCGTTCCACTACTTGAAATCAAAACAAATGTCATAATCGCAATTAGGAGAAGAGGTACGCTTGTACCAAAGACCTCAAGTCCAAAAACTACGCTTGGGTTCGGCCATGATACTGCCGTGGATGCACGACCCGTCATATAAGAAATCAAAACACACATAAAAATGAAAGTGTCGCTAAGTAGAAAAATCCACATCATAGCTTTTCCCCATGGCATACCTTTAAAGGCTCTTTGATCTGAGCCCAAGTCGTGGGTTAAGCCACCCCAGCCTTTTGGAAGTTTACTTAATGCACGATTCATTTACCCCTCTCTTTCTTCATGTTTTTTCAACCCTTGCCTTGCGAACCTTGCTTGGAGGAACGTTTTGTGGAATATAATCCTTATCCGCACCAGGAACACTGAAATCATACGGCCAACGATAGACCACGGGTAGTTCATTCCAGTTCCCATGTTTTGGAGGCATTGTAGGTGTTTGCCATTCTAACGAGTTAGCTTTCCAAGGATTTCTTTTTGATTTTTCCCCTCTTATAGCGCTGTTGATTACATTGTAAAAAAATATAAGTTGAGATACCGCAACAACTATAGTGACTATTGTAATAAATTCATTTAGGCCTGCTGAGGAAGCATATGTACTATCATACATTTCATAATATCTTCGAGGCACCCCTTGTAGCCCTTGATAATGCATCGGAAAATAAATTGCGTAAGCACCGATAAATGTAATCCAGAAATGAAGTTTTCCCAAACCTTCGTTTAACATACGTCCCGTCATCAAAGGAAACCAATGATACAAAGCACCGAATACAACAAGAACTGGCGCAATGCCTATAGTAAAGTGAAAGTGAGCAACCACAAAATAGGTATCGGATAAGGCTATATCAGTACCCACGTTACCCATAAACATGCCTGTTAATCCTCCGTTAAGAAATGTTATAAAAAAGCCCAATGTAAACAACATTGGAACTGTAAAGTGAATATCTCCTCTCCAAAGAGTTAGAACCCAATTATACATTTTAATACCTGTGGGAATGGCAATCAGTAATGTTGTGATTGCAAAAAAGAATCCAAACCAAGGATTCATTCCCGCTACAAACATATGGTGAGCCCAAACGATAAAACTTAAAGCTGCAATAGCAACAATAGCCCAAACCATCATACGATAGCCAAAAATATTTTTCCTTGCATGAACTGAAATAAGATCAGAAACAATTCCGAAAGCAGGTAAAGCTACAATATAAACTTCAGGGTGACCAAAAAACCAAAATAAATGTTGAAATAATATTGGGCTACCTCCATCAGTTGTAACTTCTTTGCCAAAATTACTGACTGCGATTATAGCTGGCATATAGAAACTTGTTCCAAGAACAGTATCGAGTAGCAACATCAAACCGCCTGCTAGAAGTGCTGGAAAAGCTAAAAGAGCAATAATAGTAGCTACAAAAATACCCCAAACAGTAAGTGGTAATCTCATTAAGGTCATACCTTTGGCACGAGCTTGTAGAACAGTAATCACATAATTTAAACCGCCCATTGTAAAACCAACGACAAAAAGAACAATAGATACCAACATCAATACCAAACCCCATAAATTTCCTGGTGTACCTTCCGTAATTGCTTGAGGAGGATATAAAGTCCATCCTGCTCCTGTAGGTCCGCCGGGAACAAAATAACTTGCAACTAAAACTAACAAAGATAACAAGAATATCCAGAAACTCATCATGTTCACATAAGGGAAAACCATATCTCGGGCTCCACACATTAATGGAATAAGAAGGTTGCCAAAGCCTCCTAAAAATAATGCGGTAAGAAAAAATATCACCATAATCATTCCGTGCATGGTGATAGCTTGATAGTACGCAGAAGGACTAAGAACATTTAATTCAGGATAAGCAAGTTGTATCCTCATCAGCACTGAAAGCACCAGTGCCAGTATAGCAATTGCCGTTGCGGCACAGATATATTGAACCCCAATATATTTTGCATCTTGAGAAAATACATAGGTTGTCCACCAACTTTTTGAATGATAGAGCTCCTGTTCATCCGGTCTTTCACCAGACGAAACAGCAGCACCTGATGAAGATGGCGTATACGCTTTAGCTTCTATTTTATAATCATGCTCATCAGACATTTTTGTTACCTCTTTTTATATTTAAATTCATTTTGCATTTTCCGCTAGTTGTATTGTTTTATTTTTAACTTTGTTTTGAGCTAGAGTACTTTCAAAAGTTATTTGTTGTGCTAACCAATTAGAGTAATCACTTTTTTTATCTACCGAGACAATTCCAAGCATTGCATAGTGACCCGTTCCACAAAGCTCAGCACAAAGAATTTCATATTCTCCTGTTTTAGTTGGAGTGATCCAGTAATAAGTTACCAAACCGGGAACCATATCCATTTTTGCTCTAAACTCTGGAACATAAAAGTTATGAAGAACATCTATAGATCTCAAAAGAAATTCTACTGGTTTATCGATCTGCAAATGAAGATCTGCATCCTGTACGATTATGTCATCTTTGCCATTCGGATCTTTCAAATCCAGTCCGTAGGGATTTTCATCTGATACATTTTTAATACTAGTTTTGCCTAAAACACCATCTTCTCCAGCCAATCTATAATTCCATCCCCACTGATAACTCAAGACCTCTACTTTGGTAGCATCTTTTGGAACTTTTATATAATCGTTCCAAACCGATAGCCCTGGCGCAAGTAAAACTACAACGGCAATCGCTGATACCGTAACAAGGATAAATTCTAATTTTTTATCTTCGGGTTTGTATTCTGCTTTTCGATTCCTTTGGTGACGATAACGCCATACGCAGTAAACCATGAATCCACCGAGAGCTAAAAATACAAATCCAACAACCCAAAATGTTATGAGAATTGCATTATCTATGCTGCTCCAATTCGACGCCAAAGGCGTAAACCACCAAGGACTGAATATATGAAACAAAAGAGTCCCTACAACAACTCCGAGAAGTAAAACTGTTACAATTACTGCATTCACGTCCCCTCCGTAATAGATACTTAATTATACTAACTACCCACCTCTACAAACAACGTCTCCCTCGTCTACCCATCAACTCTTATTAATAACTTTAAGAAGAGAGAGACGTTTTATCAGCCTCCTACCATACCAAGTAAGACCTATAGTTAATTTGATCTACATCAAATCGTAATAATTTATTGACGTAGATCAAAATGATAATTTATTGACTTAGATCAAGATTGGTCACAACCAAGGCGGTATATATAACACTATTTATTTTTAGTTCTTATCTGTGTGTGACATTTTGTATGTGTTTGGTTTCGCACGAAGAACTAGCAAAGGAGTTAATTAGCATGAGTTCATTACAAATGAGAGAATCAGTTAATACGGATCTGTTAAAAACGGTAAGTGGCAATCTAGAAAAAGAAAGATCAGAACACGAACCTTTTAATCATTGGATATTCGATAAAGTTTTGGATGAGAAAACTGTGGATAGTCTACTGGCAATCCCATTTAAAGCTCCGACAATTTTTGATCATTGGGGTAAAAGAGACGCTTATAATTCATCAAGAATATTTTTTACTCCTGAAAATTGCAAAGCAAATTCAACCTTGAAAAATATTGTCAATGTCTTCAATAATCCTGATGTTATTTCACAACTTGGAAATATGGTTGATGTTGATTTATCAAAAGGAAAATTGCGTATAGAATATACTCTAGACACTGGTCATTTTTGGCTCGAACCACATTGTGATATACCTGAAAAATTACTAACATTTCTAGTTTATCTTTCTAAGGATCCTGACTCTCATAAATGGGGGACGGTGTTGTACAACGAGGATAAACATTATGTTGGTCAAGCTCCTTACAAATCAAATACAGGTCTTATGTTTTGTGCCGGTGAAAATACCTGGCATGGTTTTCGAGAACAAAATATCAGAGGAGTGAGAAAGAATTTAATCATAAACTACGTAACAAAAGACTGGAGAGCCAAGCACGAACTAGCACCTGTTAGTTAAAAAACTTATATTAGAAGGATCATTTTATGGAATATACGCATAGCGAGACAATCAAAAAAGACCAAGTAAAAGAAAACAAACCTACGGAACGTATACATATTGAAACAATCATAAAAAATCAGAGCAAACCCAGGGTAGTTAAAAAAATGTTTTCTTCGAGTGAAGTAGCTGAACTCCATGAATTAAATGAGAAGTTGCCCATCACCATTCACAATAAAGAACAAAATGCAATTAAAAAAAGATGGATACAAGGTTATAACGAAAAGTTAGATAAGATTTTTGCAGATCGTATTAAGAATGAGGTTGGTGACTTTAAATTTGATACGCTAAAAGCAGAAGATGGCAGTGATGTTTTTGGATTAATTCAAAAATGTCATTTACCACTTCCAACACATACGGATACTGGATTTAATTTGAACGATACAATTTATAAACAAACACTGGTACCACTCACTCCGTATGGACAAACTGTGATTTTTAAAAATAGATTTTATGGGGTAGCTACTTTTTTCACAATTGATGAGAATGAATTAATAAAAGATAGTCCTAATCTTACATTAAATGAACGTTGTAGAAAATCCTCTGCACACATAAAGTCTGGGGAAACCAAAAAATTTGATCCAGAAATACATAAAAAATATTTAGCTCATGAGGATATAAACAATTTGAGAGGTTTGGAAGTTGAGTTTATTTTCGATTGGAGTCCAGGCGATATGTTAATTTTCGATAGATCCCATCTGCATGCTGCTTCATCAAATATTAAAAATTTTAAAACAGGTATTGCTACATTTTTAAAAAAGTAATTATAAATTGTGTAACGCCAAGAGTTCAATTCCCTTTTCCTGCTCCAAAAAATTTAATATTTATTAAAAACTTCATATTGTTTATAACTTTTACACCGTTTGACTTAGATCAAACAAAGAAGGATTGTTATTGTTTATAATGTTAAAACGAGTCGTTTTTAAGTTAAGAAAATATTATGTCTAAATTGTCTTTAGAAAATACGAAAATTTTTAAAAAGAATAATGAAAAAAAAGGATTGTTAGTTGGCAATCCTATCTACAAGCCTTTTAGATATCCTTGGTGCTATGACGCTTGGCTAACCCAACAACGTATTCATTGGCTTCCTGAAGAAGTGCCTATGTCAGATGATGTGAGAGATTGGCAAAAGAATATTACTCCGGCAGAAAAGAATTTACTTATGCAAATATTTAGATTCTTTACCCAGGCAGATGTTGAAGTTAATAATTATTACATGGGACATTGTATGAACGTCTTCAAACCTACTGAGGTTAAGATGATGTTGTCTGTATTTTCTGCTATGGAAACAGTGCACATGGCAGCGTATGCACACTTGCTAGATACTGTTGGTTTGCCTGAAACAGAATATTCGGAATTTTTAAAGATTAAGGCTATGAGAGATAAATATGATTACTTGCAGGAATGCAAATCGGATTCACTTCACAACATCGCCAAGACGGTTGCTATTTGCAGCGCGTTTACGGAGGGTGTGCAATTATTTGCAAGTTTTGCGATTCTTTTAAATTTTCCACGACACAACAAAATGAAGGGCATGGGCCAGATCATTACCTGGTCGGTGCGCGACGAGACGCTTCATTGTAACTCCATGATCCGATTGTTCAATGAACTGATAAAGGAAAACCCTGAGGTTTGGACAACTAAACTGAAGGACGAGATTTATGAGGCATGCGGCATTGCCGTTGCCCAAGAAGATGCGATGATCAACCTAGCTTTTGAACAAGGGCCCTTGGAGAATTTAAAAGCTGAAGAGGTGAAACAGTATATCAGGTGGATTGCCAACAGGCGATTGACTCAGTTGAATTTAAGTCCTTTCTATAAAGTTGAGAGAAATCCTTTAACCTGGCTTGATACAATGTTGAATGCAGTTGAGCACATGAATTTTTTTGAAGGACGATCAACCGAATATTCAAAAGCATCTACACAAGGAACTTGGACAGAAGCATTTGAGGATTTGAAATCACCTTATTTTGATATGCTTGAGAAAAATAAAATTATTGGTAAATCAGAATTTTTTAAAGGGGATAATACTAAGCCAGCTTCCTCCTAAAAAAATTAGATAAATTTACTTTTTCTTTTTCTTTTTCTTGCTATCGTAACCACAACAGCAACCGCGACAACACTGTGAAATCAATATAGCCATAAGTAACCAAACAATAAATGAATCTCCAGCTGACAGACCGTAAGATTCTCCGCCTCGAAAGGCTTTAGCAATTATCAAAATCACATAAATAATTATAGGTGACGCTACGAGGTAGCCTATTAATTTACATAACGCACGTTTACATGGTATCTTCATACACACCTCTCTATATTTTTTAACATTACAAGATTTCTTTGTTATAATTTATTAACTATAGAATATCGAGATATAAAATTGTTTATTAACTGTATCAATTGATATTTCTTATTCTAATACGCTTAGAAACGCCCGTTTAACTGGTTTTACGGTATTAACCAATCTTAATATAAATTGTCTTGTGAGTTTAGCTGGAAAAATAGTAGACGTGTATAAATTAACTATACCATTTGTGGCTAGATATATTGGAGCAGCCACACGATGTAACTTAGATTGATAATTTTGAAGAACGGCAGTTAAACCAATATCAGTTTTATTTTTTATAGCGGTCTTTATTTCGTTAATTAAAATTTCTAACCCTTTTAGACCTAAATTAAATCCATGTGCAGTTACAGGATGCATGCCTACAGCAGCATCTCCAACTACAGCAAACCTATGAGATACAAATTTTTTTGTATAGGTTGTAATCATGGGATAAGAATAACGTTTTCCTATTAATTTCATTTTGCCAAAAAAGTTATTAAAACTGTTTTGCATTTCTTGATTGAATTTTTTATCGCTCATTTTCATTAAATTGGAAGAAAAATCTTTAGTCGCAGTTGTGACAATTGAAGATTGATTTTTAATGTATGGTAGTGAAGCCTGTGTTTGATTATAACGAAAAAATTCATATGCAATATTTTCATGAGGTTTTTCGTGCTCCATTCGACAAACAATCATATCTTTATTAAAATTACGACTAAAAACAGAAATACCCATTTTCGAACGCACTTTTGAAAAACGACTATCGGCAGCTACGATCAGAGAAGCTTTTATTTTTTTTCCGTTGGACAACATAATTGAAGCGTATTGTTTGTTAACATCTACAGACACACATTCAGCTTTATTTATTAAAGTTATATTGGGAAGTTTTCTTAATCTTTTATAAAGGTTTTCTCTGATTACATGATTGGGAATCAAGTAACCCAGGTTTTCTTTTCGTATTTCCTCATGATTGAAATTTAAAAAATATTTAGAACTACCATCCAGAACTCTTGCTTCTTTAATTTCTGATATTAATCGGCTAGAAATATGGCGCCATACATCCAATTTTTTTAAAATTTTTACTGAATGATGGGTTAAAGCGATTTCACGACCATCTATTTTTGGATTGGCAACAACTTCTCTTGGTAATTTATCAACAATCGCCACTCTAATGTTGGTTTCAGCAAATCCACAAGCAAATGCAATTCCCGTAGGACCCGCTCCAACAACAATAATATCAAAAGCTAAATTTTTTTTAACTTTCTTGTTAAGGCTCATATTCCAAAACTATATTTGTTTTTTTCTGGTTCAAAATATTGATCAAAAGCAGAGCATATATTTCTAACTAGAGGGCGCGCCTCTGGTTTTATAGATAATATGTGGTTTTCAAAATCAACACATCCGGCATCAATAAATGGTTGTAATTTTTTAACATTTGGCAAAAACAGATTTATATTTTTTTCAAATTTATCTGCAACCTGATTAAGATCTACGCTTAAATAACACATTAATTCTTTTATAATAGTACCATATATTTTATCTTTTGCTCTAAATTCATGTCCTCTTAAAATTGGCAGTTTATTTTCTTTTAGAGAGCTTATATATCCATCTACTTGAGCTATATTTTGTACATATCCCTTGGGTAAGTAACTTATTGATGATGCGCCAATACCGATAAGAATCTCAGCACTATCTTCGGAATAACCTTGAAAATTTCTTTGTAATTTTTTTTCTTTTACTTTCTGAACAATTGAACTTGATTTTTTTGCATAATGATCGATACCGAAAGCTTCGTATCCATTACTTAAAAAATAACGGGAAGCAAGTTGGTAAAATTTTAATCTGCTTTCATTATTTAAAAGCCCATCTCCGATTAATTTTTGATGTTTTTTTTTCCAAGGAACATGGCCATATCCAAAAATTGAAATGCGATCGGGTTCTAGAGTAACAATTTTTTTGAGAGTATCAGAAAAAGTTCGAACTGTTTGTTTGGGAAGACCATACATCAAATCAATATTAATATTGGATATTTTGTTCTCACGAAAATGCTTGATAATTTTCTTTGTAGTTTTAAATGATTGTGTTCTATTTGTGAGAGTCTGAACGTCTTTTGAAAAATCCTGAACCCCTATGCTTATTCGATTAAAACCATACTTATTTAGAATGGTTGTTAAATTTTTTTTATAAAAACGAGGATCTATTTCCATTGCAATTTCACAATTTTCTAAAATATTAAAATTTTTTTTTATCGACAGCATGATCATCCATAACTCAGCTCCCCTTAATATCGATGGTGTGCCTCCGCCAAAGTGAATATGGGAAACATTAAATTTGTTTCTTAATTCTTCACCAAGAAGAGCGATTTCCCTTAATAGTGAATTCACATAAGATTCAATTGGAGCATACGTATTTGCTACGTTGGTATGACATCCACAAAAATAACATAGCGAATTACAAAATGGGATGTGGATATAAAGCGAAATTTCTTTATCTTTATCAAGATTTTTTAACCATGATGTGTAAATATTATTGCTTATTTTGTCACAAAAATTTGGAGCTGTAGGATAACTTGTGTATCTGGGAACAGAATAATCGGGTACAAGTTGCAAAATATTCCTATTGTCTAAGGGCATAGATCATTTTATTTGATAATATTGCAAATACAATGTGACAATATTACTAATTACAAAAAATAGTTTGATGTAGATCAATGTTTTATGATTAAACTTATGTCAGAAAATATAAGACGAAATGAAAAATTTAGATAAATTTCAAAAAGTTTTAGACTTGCTAAGAAGCGAGGGAAAATACCGAGTGTTTAATAGCATCTTAAGAGAACGTGGTAAATATCCCAGCGCTATTTGGTATTCAAAATATGGGGTCAAGAAAATTATAAACTGGTGTTCAAATGATTATTTGGGCATGGGTCAACATCAACAGGTTATTGATTCTATGAAAACGGCATTAGATGCCGTAGGTACTGGTTCGGGTGGTACAAGAAATATATCGGGAACAACAAAGTATCATGTTACGTTAGAAGATGAACTGGCACGGTTACACAAGAAAGAATCCGCATTAATCTTTACATCTGCTTATGTTGCAAATTTAACTACTCTTGAAAGCATTCCAAAAGTTTTACCTGATATTACTTATATAAGTGATAGTGAAAATCATGCTTCAATTATTCAGGGCATTCGTCATAGCAAAGCAAAAAAAGTAGTGTGGAAACACAACGATTTAAATCATCTAGAAGACTTGTTAAAGAAAATACCCGATCCAAAATGTGTGGTTTTTGAATCTGTTTATTCGATGGATGGAGACATAAGTCCAATAAAACAAATTGTTGCGTTATGTAAAAAATATAATGCATCAACATATCTGGACGAAGTACATGCTGTTGGTTTGTATGGATTAACTGGAGGAGGTATAAGCGAAAGAGAAAACTTGCAGGATGATATTGATATTATTAATGGCACATTAGGCAAAGCATTTGGGGTTCAAGGCGGATATATTGCAGGAAAGAAAGATTTTTTAGACGCTATTCGTAGCTTGGCACCGGGATTTATATTTACAACCAGCCTAAGCCCAGTCATTTGTGCTGGCGCCTTAGCTTCGGTGCGATATGTCAAAGAAAATAACGATTTAAGAAAACAATTACAGGAAAGATCATCAAAAACAAAATATGAGTTAATAAAGTCGGGAATAAAAGTGCTAGAAAACAACTCACATATTGTTCCCGTCATCATTGGGGATGCGGTTAAATGCAAAAAAATAAGTGATGATTTGTTATATGAAGAAAATATTTACGTACAACCGATAAATTATCCAACCGTTTCAGTAGGTACAGAAAGATTAAGATTCACCCCCGGTCCACTTCACACAGATGCTATGATTTTTGATATGGTTTCTAAACTCAAAAAAACAATGATAAAAAATCAAGCGCTAGAAAAAAGTAATGTAATCAATATTAACACTAAAGCATCTTGAGTATTTTTAATGAGTTATT
>Ga0208894_1001680_pt1 | contig 12876 bp, 19 predicted proteins | sample ETNtaG_12_FD_185752 | JGI IMG/M metagenome (GOLD analysis project Ga0208894, IMG submission 185752) | Marine microbial and viral communities from oxygen minimum zone, Eastern Pacific Ocean - ETNP201306SV49 (SPAdes) (version 2) | ecosystem: Environmental > Aquatic > Marine > Oceanic ... | reverse complement strand
AGAGGACTGCGAGGCGGAGTTGCGTCGACTGGTCGGCTCAGCTGCCGCTCAAGCCGCCTTTGCCCAGAGATTCCTTAGCTATACAACAAAAGTTTTAGGCGCCTCAGACAGCACAAACCTGCTGCGAACCAATCAATCCAGATTGCATAAAGAGAAGACATGCACTCATCCCCATAGTCAAAAAGGGAAACAGCATCTCATGCCAATCCATTGGCTGACAAAGCTGTAAAACCTGCTCAGCCCCCACGTTCAGAACGATCAAAGCGATAAGCGATTGTCTGCCGCATCAAGGGTGGTGAGGTCGACTGCTTAATCTGTGAGGCTGGATTTGTTTATCAATGGCCCTCACCCAACTGCGCATCGCCTCCCGCCGAAGCCAGCTGGCCATGGTGCAAACCAATTGGGTGAAAGCAGAGCTTGAGAAGGCACACCCTGGCCTTTCCATCTCCGTAGAAGCGATGGCAACCCAAGGCGACAAGATTCTCGATGTCGCCCTGGCCAAGATTGGCGATAAAGGCCTATTCACCAAGGAGTTAGAAGCTCAGATGTTGGTAGGCCGTGCCGATATCGCCGTTCATTCCCTCAAGGATCTACCAACCAACCTTCCCGAAGGGCTGATGCTTGGCTGCGTCACCGAGCGAGAAGACCCAGCCGATGCCCTAGTGGTTAATAAAAAGAATGCCGAACATCAGCTCAACAGCCTGCCTGCAGGTTCCATTGTCGGAACCAGCTCCTTACGACGCCTCGCCCAGTTACGCCATCACTACCCCCACCTGGTATTCAAAGATGTGCGCGGCAACGTGATCACCCGGCTCGAGAAGCTCGATTCGGGCGACTACGACTGCTTGATACTGGCAGCAGCAGGGCTGAGCAGGCTGGGCTTTGGCGATCGCATTCATCAATTAATTCCAGGCGAGATCTCTCTTCATGCTGTTGGCCAAGGAGCGCTGGGCATTGAAAGTGTTGAAGGCCAGCCAGAAGTGCTTGAAATCATCAAAACCCTGGAGCACAGCCCTACAGCCAAGCGCTGCCTAGCGGAACGATCATTGCTTAGGGAACTAGAAGGCGGCTGCCAAGTGCCCATCGGTGTTAACAGCAAGATTATTAATGGCAACGAGTTGGTTCTCACAGGCATGGTGGCAAGCCTTGATGGCCTACGACTAATTCGTGATCAAAAGAATGGACCCGTTGATAACTGCGAAGCCATTGGCAAGGAGCTCGCTGAGACACTTAAATCTCAAGGCGCCGGAGAGATCCTTCAGGAGATTTTCGATGCCGTAAGGCCCGAGGCCTGACTGCTGTCAAAGCTTTTGGCTTAGCTGAAAAGTTCAACGCAGGATTTCCACAGTTGTTCCCACTTCCACAACGTCAAAGAGCTGGCGCATATGCTCATGCTTCATGCGCACACAACCATTGGTCACTGCGGCTTTTGCATTGACCCAAAAAGGCCATGGAGTTCCATGAATGCCGTACTGGTTTTTGCCAGCTTGCAAAAAGCCAATCCAACGGTCCCCAAGGGGGCTTGAAGCACCAATAACGGGATTCACGCGCCCAGTTTTGGTGCTCTGATATCGCGGATTGATCACTTTGTTCTCAACCTGAAAAATCCCTACAGGCGTAGGAGTGCGAGGGTCACCGATCGCAACCGGCCAAAGGCCAAGCTTCTGACCATCTCGTATCACGCTGATCTCACGACGACTGAGCACCAACACAACCTTCGTTTTAAGCGCAGGCATGCCAGCTTTCTTGGTATCGCCCCCTGGGTCCTCAGCTAAAGCATGAGCCATGGCAGGGCACATAGCTCCAGCCATAAGCATCGATGCTGCCAAAGCTGAACATGGACGAGACAAGAGCCTTGACAAGGACCAGCAAAGACTCGCTTTGCTCAACATAAACACTGAGTTGCGAAAGAACCAACTGACGTTTTTGTTCGCTCCTCAGTGTTTTCTTGCGATAATTAATCAACCAGTTTTGGATCGATTTCGCTTAGATAACGGGCTTCACAGGTCTTGATGATCTCTACTGCCTTTTGCACCCCTAAGAAACCATTCACTTTGCAAGTGCCAGGCTTCTTGAGATCTTTGTAGTGCTCCCAGTAATACTGCGTTTCATTGAGCCAATGCTCGCCTAGCTGCTCAAAACTGGTGATGTGATCCATGCGTTTGTCATCGGCAAGCACAGCAATCACCTTGTCGTCTACTTCGCCGCCATCATCAAAAGTCATGATGCCGATGATCCTTGCCTCAACGATCGAACCAGGCACGAGCGGCTCTGTAACACCAACTATCTCGATATCCAAGGGATCACCATCCTCATCCCAAGTGCGAGGGATACAGCCATAAGCAAAGGGATAGGCCAGAGAGGAGTAACCAACGCGATCAAGCTTGAGGTGGCCTGTTTCAGTGATCAGCTCGTATTTGTTGATCGTGTTGGAGTTGAGCTCCACGATCGTGTTGAGACGCAATTCCGCTTCATCGGCAAAAGCAGGCAAAACATGCAGGAGGTTGGGCATGCTGCGGCTTGGAGCCTGGTCGAGGTTGGCCATAGGAAGCTTCTGCTTGAGCGGCGCATCCTACGGGGTGCTGTGATCAAACTCATAGCTGGCCATGATCAAACTCACTGCATTGGTTTGGAAGTTGCAAGAAGCTATGGGCAGCGGTGAAAGACTAAAACAAAAAGTCACCACCGCCACTGGAGAAGGGAAACAAATAATTAAAAGCCCCGCTACTTAGCGGGGCTTTTTCATGAGCTGCGAACCAATGCCAGCCAAACCTTTCGCTGCTGAAGATAACTTATAATTATTTCCACTATCCTTAAATCTAATTGATGTATATATCCCAATTCAATTCGACTTCTAAAGCCGCAATTCCTTAAATACTAAATACTTTTCAACAAGACCAATAATTACACGCAATGTAGAACTATTCATTCACGACACCTAAGCAACATACCACCTTCCCAGCATTTATTGTCACTCTGCCTAGCTACATCAAGCTGTCTGAATATCGCAGGCGAGCAAAAGATACCATCTTTTGCTGCTACCCAACCAGGTGCACATTTAGCACTTACCTCTTCAGCAACCACTTCTTCAGTCAACAGCTGATTAGCATTAACTTTGTTAGCAGAAAATTGATTGGTGGCTATCTGATTAGCAGCCATTTGATTAGTGGATATTTGATTAGTGGCCAATTGTCCAGGCATCGCCTCTTCAATAGTTACCTGATTAGTCGCCAATTGTTCATTATTAGAAGTTTGACTATCAATTTTTCCAGTGGTGATAATAATAAATACCAAAAGCATTACACCAATAGCCGCCAATATGCTGTTGACACCTTTCATGCGGGACGTTCTTGCTATATCAAGCCTACCGGAATTAACAGAGAATTCCTAAAAAAACAAAAAAATCAGCGCGGCTACCTGAAGCCACGCAAGTAGGCAATTACACTCATTGGCTCTTCGGCCCAATCACTGTGGGCCAATGGCAGCAAAAATCGCTTTGCAAATGAAATCAGAAATAAACAGCCTCAATCAAAGCTCTCGCAACCGCTCTAGCTTGTCTTCTAAGTAATCAATGAAAGCTTGACTAGAAAGAGGTTTACCGGTTACTTGCTCCACCAATTGCTCAGCATTGATCATCCGGCCATAGGGATACACCTGATCTCGCAGCCATGCCAACAACAAATGCTCATCGCCACGAGCAACGTGTTCTTGCAGCGGCCCAATCGCTTGCTGCATAGCTTCTGAAAGCTGGGCACTAATCAGATGGCCAAGCAAATAAGAAGGGAAATAACCAAACAAACCCTCGCTCCAATGAACATCCTGCAAACAACCTTCGCCATCATTTTCAGGCGTAACGCCAAGCAAATCTCGATAGCGCTGGTTCCATTGCTCAGGTAAATCCTCTACTGGCAAACCTTCTTCAAGTAGAGAAATTTCAAGATCTGTTCGAATCAAAATATGCAGGCCATAGCTGAGCTCATCGGCCTCAACTCGATTGAGGCCTGGCGTTAAAGGATTCATCGCCGCCCAAAGCTGATCAGCGCAGCTAAGCGGAGCACCTGCAGATGCAAAGTGAAGCCACCAATGCTCACAGAAAACCCTGCTGCGGGCAATTCTGTTCTCCCAAAAAAGAGATTGGCTTTCATGCACTGCCATAGATGTCGCCTGACCTAAAGGCCAGGCGAACCATTGATGACTTTGAGAAGGCAAACCCTGCTCATAAAGCGAATGGCCCCACTCGTGCGCCGTGGCCAAGAAACAAGACAAGGGTTGCTTGGGCACCACCCTGGTGGTGAGTCGAAAATCCTGAGGGCCAAGCGTGATTGAAAAAGGATGTGGCGATCGAGATACGCAAGTGATGCTTGGATCTCTGCCCCACTCCAAAAGCAAACGATCACAAAGCCCCTTTTGATTTGCTTCGCTCAAATCCCATCCCAACTGGCCACACCGAGCACCAGAGCAATCACGCACCTTGGCCACCAACTCAGGAAGGCGCTGTCGCAATGGAGCAAATAACGACTGCAAACGAACCAAGCTGAGATCCGGCTCAAACGGTTGGGCCAAGGTTTCCCAACAACTGCGAGGTTCCGCCAACTGATCAGCCTGCTGCTGCCGCAGACTGACCAAATCCTGTAAGGCCGGCGCGAAACAAGAAAAATCAGCAGTTGCTTTGGCCTGCTGCCATCGCTCATATCCAATTGCCTTGGCAGTAGCAAGCGCTCCCACCAAGGCAGGATCAAGGCGCTGCTGACGCGTTAGATCTTGCTCAAGCAGCTCAAGATTGCGGCATCGCTCCACCAACTCGCTTTGCTCAAATTTGCCTGCCAAGCGAGTCTGTTCAAATTCAGCCCTTGCTTCGCCAAGCAGCGCTTCAAAGTGCGAGCTGCTTTGACGTGCATGTAGCTGCTTAGCTAAAAAGCTAAGTTGCTCGCCACGCCAAGCCGCACCAGCAGAAGGCATTCCCGTGTTCTGATCCCAATAGAGGGTGCTCTGAATTGAACCCAAAAGCTGGGTCTGATGCAGATACTCACCAAGCCGTTGCCAAGCCAGTGCAGACAAGCGCTGGATCCATGCGTGCATGAACCTTAAACAGAAACCTGACCCAATCCCAAATCAGCTTGATGGCATCACCCGACTTATCAATCAAGAAAAGCAAATACCGCGAGCTAAGGCCGATTAATACGGCAACTACAAAGCTGATCTAGTGACTCACGGCCAGTGAACCGCAAGCGCAATCGAGCCCAGATCTGATAAAAGCCATCCACAGCACGCGAAACACCTGGCCAAGCAGTTGGTGCATAGAGCCATCCCATACCTACTAGTTGATAAGCCTCGCGAAACACAGCAACATCTCGCACTACTTGTCCATTACGGCGCAGAGCATGCATGCGCCCCATCGCCTGTCGGTAAGTGATACCTGCAAAGGCCGTAGGTTCATAACCAGGAGCATCAATATCAACAAAACCCAATCGACCGTGATGATCATGAGCGCGTAGAAAATTCACTTCACGGCAACAGAAAGGGCAGGCGCCGTCAAATAAGAGAGTGAGCTCAACTTCAGCTTTAAAGATCATCTCCATATCAAGGTTCATTTCTTGCGGCAATAGCCGCCACCAACGTTCATCCAGCCAGAAGGGCACGCTTCACCATTGGTGGGCTTCACGGTGTAGGACATCAATCCAAGCGTGCTGCATTTGCCGTTAAAGGTATCGACATAACCCAGCGGACAGATCGTTTTCAACTTCTTGACCATCCGCTGCGCATACACAGGATTAAAGCCACTGCAAGCTGTAACGAGCACAGTCAAGAGCAAAAAAGGTCGTTTCAGTAAAACAACACGCCCCATTGCTGCTAATCCAATTATGCAGACCAAACTTAGAGAGACCTTCAAGCCAAAGCACAGATGTCTCTTCAGCAAACGTTGCACCAGCTGGAGATCGTCACGAGAGAGGAAGGATTCACAGACCTCACCCCTCAACTAAATACTTGGATTACCGCCTCAGGAATCAAGCGTGGCGTACTGCACCTCACGACATTGCACACCAGCTGCAGCCTTACCATCAACGAAAATGCCGACCCAAGAGTTCTCAAAGATCTCGCGGCCTATCTCAAGGCACTAGTACCGGAAGAGGGCTTCCGCTCAATCAGTGGCCAGGGGGAGCGGCGCTCCTATCTCCATGACGATGAAGGGCCAGACGATATGCCTGCTCATATCCGCACAGCCCTCACCTGCAGCACACTTAGCCTCAGCATTGAACGCGGCAGGCTGTTGCTAGGGATCTGGCAAGCGATTTATCTCTGGGAGCATCGCCGTCATGGAAGCCATAGGAGGGTGGCCGTCCATGCGATTGGCGAAATGAATAGCCATGAATGATCTTCCTGATGAATTGCTACAGCGACTTGATCGTTATGCCGCTATCAACGACATGGATCAAAAGCAAGCAATCGAGCATTTACTGCGATCTGCCCTCAACCTGGCCATTCCTAATCTCTCGAAATCCAAAACAGACAAGCCAGCTGCAACTGCACAGGAGGGAGCTTCAAGCAGCAAGGCAAACTTGCTGGCACGCCGCAATGGTTCCAAGCTCAACCAATTAGTGCAGCAACGCCACAACCCTGATGCCTGGGCTGAAGACGGTGGTGCCGATACCGACGTAGACCTTCTCGTTGATCGCCTTCACGAACTGGCTGAATCACCAGATCAACAGCAGTAAAATCTACAAAACATGCCCAACTAGATCAGGCAAATTGCTCTTCCTACTACTAAAGAATTAGTCAATACAAAAGAGCAAAACCCCATAGGCGAAGCACCACACACCTCGACTGACTGCCCATAGAGCCATTGCATACGAAGATGTCTCAATGCTTCGCGATACAAGCGCATGACAGCAACCCTGCTCACTACTGAAGAGCTCTCTGGCTTAACTGAAAAGCTTTCTAGTTGGAGCCTCACAGGTCAACGGCTTCGGCGGCAATGGCACTTTCAAAACTTTGTAGAAGCCTTCGGCTTCATGACCCGTGTGGCCTTATTAGCCGAGGCAATGAACCATCACCCAGAGTGGAGCAACGTTTATGCCACCGTAACCATCGAGTTAACCACCCATGATCTAGGTGGATTGAGCGATCGTGATTTACAGCTAGCTGAAGCGATCAATTCACTTAAGCGGGACTAAGCAAAACTCACTTAGGCGAAACTGCTGCCAGCATGGAATCGACGGCCGTGGTTTCGGCCTTCTCCCAACGGCACACCGATGAGCACCACAAGCGCCCCAGACTCAACCTCCCAGTTCAACCAGGAACTAGAGCAAGAGCAAAACCGGTGCGTACCGGTAACAATCCTCACTGGTTTCCTAGGCGCTGGTAAAACCACCCTGCTCAACCACATCCTCAGCAATCAAAGCGGACTAAAAACAGCCGTACTAGTTAATGAATTCGGTGAAATCGGGATCGACAACGACTTGATCGTGACCACCGGAGAGGACATGATCGAACTCAATAATGGCTGCATCTGCTGCTCCATCAACGGAGAACTACTCGAGGCAGTTGATCGAATTCTCGAACGTCCAACCCCAATCGATTACCTCGTTGTTGAAACCACAGGGCTAGCAGATCCTCTGCCTGTAGCCATGACCTTTCTTGGCAGTGAACTACGAGACCTAACTCGATTGGATTCGATCATCACCCTGATCGATGCAGAAAACTTTGACGACCAACTACTGGAAAGTGAAGTAGGCAGATCCCAGGTGATTTACGGCGACATCCTGCTGCTCAATAAAACTGATCTCGTAGCAGAAGAACGATTAAAAGAGGTTGAATCCAAGTTGCGGGAACTCAAGCAGAATCCACGCATCCTTCGATCCATCAAAGGAGACGTGCCCTTAGCACTGCTGCTGAGCGTGGGACTTTTTGAAACCGATCGCGTAAAGCCAGCCAACTCTGCAGAGAGCGCAGATCACGACAATTGTGATCACGCACACGGTCACTGCACCCACAACCACAACGAAGGCCACGAGCATCACGATCACGGTGACGACCCTGATCACCTCGCAATCGAAGGATTCTCATCTCTATCCTTCAGCAGTGATGGGCCTTTTGCTCTCAGGAAGTTCCAAAATTTTCTAGATAACCAACTCCCTGCAGAAGTCTTTCGTGCCAAAGGGATTCTCTGGTTCAACGAGAGCGAACGTCGCCATATCTTTCATTTGGCCGGCAAGCGCTTCTCCATTGATGACAGCGACTGGCCTGGTGAACCCAAAAACCAACTGGTATTGATTGGACGCCAACTCGATCACGCCACTCTGCGACGCCAACTTCAAGCCTGTGTTGCTAAGGATGCCGGCAAAGGTTTCAACTGAATCCAGCCCAGGTAAGAATCACTCAACCCCCTTTGGCCACTGCGTATTTAGGCGTATCGATCAAGAGCCCTCATCAACAAGCACAAGGCTGATGGCCTTGATTTCAAAAAAACCAGCTATAACGCCGCGCAGAGTTCTGGCACAGGGGAAACACCTAAACAGTCGTTGGTTGTGATTGCTGTGCTGAGTTGAAACTTCAGTATTTGCAAAATCAAACTTCTGATACGTCCTAATTGAGAAGCAACTGACTAAAGTGTTTATCCAACGGAGAGGGCCATGCTTGAACTGCTGACCGTCATCACCGCCCTGGCCCTAGTGATGCTGGCCTTCTGGTTGCTGGCTGATTCCGATGACGACAACAGTGGCGGGGGGCTGATGGAACCCTCGCTTGTTCCTATTCCGGTTCGTGAGCGACGCCTCTAAAACATTCACCGTTAACAAGCGAGCTGTAAAGCAACACCATTCGGATAAAAAGCTCCCGAACGGCATTCAAAAAGCCATCAGAGCAGAAAAGCATGACTCGACTAACCATGCTGGTGAAAGCAGCCGAGATAGTGAAAGCAGCCGAGGCAATGCTGAAGAGCTTTTCACCAGCAAAATGGGCCTAAGTACTCCTGCCCAGTTCACTAACTCAATCATCAAAATCTTCACCTTGATGGCCACAAACGGTTGAAATCAATAACTCGATGAACCAAGACATCGTCCCGTCAAACAAGGGCTCAAAGCAATTGCGGAAACGCCATTGGCAGCCAAATCTCATGCTGCTAAACAGCATGGCGATTCTGATTGCCCTGCTTGCTCTCTTGCCAATAATCGGCCTGATCGGTGAGGCCCTGCAGGGATTTATCAATGGATCCGCCAGCCTGGGAATCGATGGACCACAACAGATTCAAGGGACCTTGATTCTGCTTATAGGAACCTCCCTATTAGGAGGCCTACTAGGCACTGCTAATGGCTGGCTATTGGCAAACTGTCGCTTCCCTGGCCGCCGAGCCCTACAAGTGGCGCAACTGTTGCCCCTTGCAACCCCTGCATATCTTCTCTCCGCCATCTTGATCGATCTAGGCAGCCGCAACGCCATACGAATTCATGGCATGGGATGGGGAATTTTGATCATGTCACTAACAACCTATCCCTACGTATTTCTACTCAGCACCGAAAGCTTTTCTATCTGCGGACGCCGCCAACTGGAAGCCTGTCGCAGCCTTGGTGTTGGACCCTGGAACAGTTTCCGGCGCATTGCTTTGCCACTGGCGTTGCCAGCTATTGGAGCTGGGATTGCCCTGATGGGTATGGAAGTAGTGAATGAGTACGGGGCGGTGGCACTACTAGGAATCCCAAGTCTGTCGGCCGGCATCGTGGAGACATGGCAAGCCGAAGGTAATCCTGCTGGCGCCGTTGGACTAGCAATGATCGCGCTGATCATCGTGATGTCACTGGTGGGATATGAGCGTCGCTTAAGGCGTCGAAGTCGCAGGTGGACCGAGGGCGTAGCGGGTGGTGATTCTCCAGCCTGGCCACTTAAAGGAACAAGAGCACTAATTGCTCAATGCCTAGCTCTGATTCCTCCCACCATCACTCTCGGCGTGCCTCTGCTGTGGGCAATTCTCAATCTCGATCAATTTGAACAAGGAATAGACCCTGACCTAATACCACTTACAGGACGCAGTCTTGGGCTTGGACTAGCAGCAGCAAGCCTGGTTGTAATAGCAAGTTTGGTACTTGCTATCGCCAAGCGTTGGTCATCGTCGCGATGGATGAACAACCTCTCATTCATGGCAGGAATCGGCTATGCCATTCCAGGAGCGGTTTTAGCCATTGCGCTGATGCCATTTAACGGAGCTCCATGGAACCTCGCATCGATCCTGTTGCTGCTATGGGGCTACAGCGATCGCTTCCTTGCTGTGGCAAAAGGAGGCCTTGATGCTGCCTTCGAGCGCCTCTCCCCAAGCCTGGATGAAGCCGCCACCGGACTCGGCTGTCGATGGCAGCAGGTGCTACGACGCGTTCATTTGCCTCTATTAAAAGGCCCCCTAGCGGTAGGTGCCCTTTTGGTATTTGTCGACACGATCAAAGAACTTCCGCTGACTTTTGTGCTGCGTCCCTTTGATTTCGATACTCTTTCGGTGCGGCTTTATCAATATGCAGAACAAGAACGCATGGGGGAATCCATCTTGCCGGCACTAATAATCATCACTCTAGGATTAATCGCTTCCTTAGCACTAGTTCCAGGGCTCGATCAAGGACAACGAGCTAAGACTACCTGCAATGAATGACATTTTCAGGCCTATATCTATATAATTAGTCTTCAGCAGTTAGTGAACAAAAGGCTGTAGATTAATAACCCTTAGCTGTTGATTTAAGAGTCACTGATAACTCCATATCGCCCTGTTTCAATCACTACCACCATATCTCCAAAGCTGACTACCTGATCTGAACGTATCTACTGGCTGTTATTGAGAAGAAGCCAACTGTTGTGCAAAATTTGAACTAGGTAAAAGCATCTCAATCAATGATCGGCCCAACAATCGATTTCTGGCGCGTATGGACAGATTCAGAGGGCATTAGCCATCAAAGCAAGCAAAAGCTCAAGGATTACCAATTCGAAAAATTCACTGAAGGTGCATCAGCTATTTGGGTTGGCAACCAATACAGCGGACAGTCATCGCTGATAACCCTGGTATTACCGCCTGGCTTTATCGGTGAATGGCACGAAAATCCCGCGCCTCAGTGGATCATTCCACTCTCGGGCAGGTGGTCGGTGGAGACTATGGATGGTCAGGTCGTGGAAATGGGGCCAGGCGAGCTGTCATTTGGAGGAGATCAAGGCACTCGGGAAAAGAATGGTCAGCGAGGACATCGCTCCTGGGCAGTCGGCAGCGATGCTGCTGTTTTGATGCTGGTGCAGGTGGACGATTCACCTAGATGGAATAGCGCGGATTCCAGTTCCTGAAGGATTAGTGGCACTGCAGGGTGCCGGGCTTGTGATGGCTTTCAGCTGTAAGCCACTAGTAAGACTTATCCATTGAATCACTGTGAGCAGAATCACAGATCTGATTGCTCTAGGTCAATACTTTGGCAGCAAGAAAAGCGATGGCATGTGCATCGAAGACAATTAAGTCTTCGTCATCACACACACTTATCAACTTCAAAATAATGACTACAACACGGAATTGCTCGATCAAGAGCTGGGCTTCGATGGACTCCAGGAAATCAATGGAGGTGTAATTCCATTCGTAGTTGGAGCAATTGCATTAGGCAAGGCTGTCGCTACAGGTATTGCAACCTTCGCTGGCTATAAGGCTGCTGAAAAGACTTATCAAGCCATTGAAAAAGCAGTCGCCTAGTTACCACATTTATCTTCACTTTATCATCCACTTCAAAATCATGAATTTTCCAAACGATTTAAATCCCGACACCTCTGAGGAACTTTCCTTCGAGGAAATGTCTGAGATCAACGCTGGCTTCGGGCCACTTTTCCTCTTAGCACCATTTATTGTCGCCGCAAAAGCAGGAGCCGCAAAGGCAGCCATTGGAGTTGTCGGAGGGCTAATTGGCTGGGGCGTCGGCGAAACAGTTTACAAACATGCAAGTGGGGAGGGGAATTAGCAACAGACAGTTTTATCCACTATCTCTATCAATCTAAAACACTTTATTCAAAAATCATGATGACCAACTATTCTCAAAAACAAAATAATGATCTCCCAGACCAGGAGTTAACTATGGAAGAAGTCCAAGAAATCTCTGGCAGCGGTTTCGGCTTTGAACTTGTCAAAACATTTGGGAAGGAATTTGCGAAATGGTTTGCCAAAAAAGGCTACAAGGAGGTCAAAGGTTGACTCAGGCTTTCCTAGCAAATGGATTTAATAAACCATTTGCAAGCAAAAAATCCTCGCTATTAATCTGGCGAGGATTTTTAATAGCCTAACTCTCGCGTGAAACACTATAGAGACCCTCAGCCAGAAGCCCTAATACTTTTATCTAATGTTCCTGCTAACAACAAAAGACTGTGTGTCATGGACTCAATCTATCACTCGCCAATCTGGCCTATTAGCAAAAATTTAGATAGGTACAAAAAAGCCACTTTTTTACAGCCGCTATCGCGCAGACGAAAAACTATCAAGGATTAATCAACTCTCTATGCTAGTCGAATCACCATGATCCATGCATCAATAGATCACTAAGATTAGATGAGTTTTTCATGCGGCCAACGGGCTAGTACTTACAACAACAAGAACATGAACCTTTAGCATTAGTGCTCAAGCAAAAAAGGCAGTTTCTAAAGCCGAACTTTAGTGACTTCGGCCTGAATCGCTGATGGCCCAGTTGAAACACTGATCGGACGTCGGGTGAAGATCTCGACTCTAATTCCAGCTCGAGCGATCACAATTAAAGCTCTACTTAAAAAAGCTGTGCTAACGATGATCGCTAGCGGCCAACGCCAAGCCATCAACAGCGCAAAAAAGCCAGTCATCTTTCTCCTCATTTAGAGCCTAGTCGTAGCTCACCTCACCTCTAGCCA
>Ga0208894_1001674_pt1 | contig 12914 bp, 12 predicted proteins | sample ETNtaG_12_FD_185752 | JGI IMG/M metagenome (GOLD analysis project Ga0208894, IMG submission 185752) | Marine microbial and viral communities from oxygen minimum zone, Eastern Pacific Ocean - ETNP201306SV49 (SPAdes) (version 2) | ecosystem: Environmental > Aquatic > Marine > Oceanic ... | reverse complement strand
TGGTCTGTAGAAAATTATGGATGGGAGATGGTTTTTTGGATAAATGTCCCTGTTATTTTGGTAGCATTAATTCTGGGAATTTTCTTGGTTCCAAATTCAAAGGATAGTCAAAAGCGCCCTCTGGATTTAGTGGGTTCTATTCTTTCAATAGGTGCACTTTCATCTATACTTTATGCGATTATCGAAGCACCAAAGATGGGTTGGACAAGTAATGAAACACTTGGAATTGCAGGAATAGGTTTGGTCTTCACTTTTGCATTTATCAAATGGGAAAGGAGTACAGAAAATCCTATGTTACCAATTAATCTTTTCAGTAATATGGGCTTCACAATGGGATTGCTTGCAATTTCATTAGCATTTTTTGTAATGTTTTCATTTATGTTTACTCAAATGTTACATTTTCAACTTGTAAGAGGTTATACACCTTTGGAAGCTGCTATTCGATTTATCCCACTTCCAATGGGGTTGATGCCAGCTGCAGCTAATAGTGACAAATTAGTTGCTAAATTTGGAAATAATAACGTTGTAGCATTTGGTTTAACATTAGTTTGCACAGGGATGTTGTTATTCACTACAGTAGAAGTTGGCACTGATTATCTTAGAATTGCACTAACATTTTTCATTCTTGGACTAGGAATGGGCCTAACTATGGCGCCTTCAACTACGATGGTTATGGATTCTATTCCAGAGGACAAAGCAGGCGTTGGAAGTGCTACTAACGATGCTAGTAGAGAAGTTGGAGGTGCCCTTGGAATTGCTATTGGTGGAAGCGTTCTGAATGAAATATATCAGAGTAGTGTAAAAATTCCTGAAGGTTTAGATGTAACAAATTATCCGCAGGATCCCACCGAATCATTCCCTGCCGCTATGAGAATAGGTGGGGAATTACTTAGTGAAGGTAATATGCTTGGTTCCGAATTAATTGATAATGCTAGTTTGGCTTTCATGGAAGGTATGGTAGGTACGGCGATGGTATCTGCTGGAGTAGCCTTTTTCACAGCATTATTAGTTAAATTTTACATGCCAGGTAAGGCAAAATAATTTTTTTAGAAAGATGGTCCGTCCTCCCGGATTTGAACCGGGGACCTGCCGGTAACTGCGGCCTCCCGTACTCACGGGTAAAAGGGTTAGACCCCTACAGCCGGCCGCTCTGGCCAGTCTGAGCTAAGGACGGTATTAGTTGCATTTAGTGACCACTATTTGTTGCTTCTTCTAAATCGTCGAAGCTTGCCGCTTCCAATTCCATATGTGAATATTCTTTTCCATATTCAAGAGCTTTAACTATAAAAATCAGGCAAAGAACAATCATTAATGCAATTAAGACATATGAAAAATAGACCCAAGCATCTCCATCCATTATGAATGGCATCGTTGCAAATCCATTCCATAATCCATGCATTATAACTCCAAATAAATAGGCAAGTGGGAGCGTCTTAGATTGTGGTGTTTGCATTTGATTGGATAAGGCAAGGGCGTATCCTACAGCAGCAGGCCCTACTGCATGAAGCACAGTAGATCCAATCCCTCTAACGAATGCGTTAATGGTCCATACATCTGCACCATACCAGATTAATATGAATAATTCATAGAGCAAATTTTCCATAATTGCAAACCCCATTCCACAAGCAACACCATACAATACACCTTCATATGGAGTTCTTAGTCTTTTCATGACAAAAATTAAACCGATAGGTTTCAATAATTCTTCTACTAACGGTGCGATGACAGATACTAGCATTAGTTCCGCATTTCCAAAGTCCCCATTTCCTAGGAGTGCATTTTGGTTAACATCAATAATTCTTGCACCAGCATCATTCAGCAGACTAGCAGGTAATGTTGAAAACATACCCCATGCTAAAGCGATTAACACTAGTCTTTGTGGTTCAGGGGACTTAATTGTACGATCATAGACATAACTTATCCATATTAGTCCGGGAAATGTAAAAGCTACTACGAAAGCAATTGGAAATAAATAAATGAAAGGTCCTCTTTCACCCAATGCAACTAATCCTACTGCTAAAGCAAATAAGAAACTGAAAAATAAAAATCCAGACCCAGGTAATTGTAGTTCTCTTTTGGAAAAAGAACCTAACTTCTTTTCGATATCCTTCGGTACATTCTCACCACTTCCCCAATTTAAGTCTTCATTTTCATCTGCTTTATTGTAGTATACATCTCCTGAGTTTTTGCTAAATTGTCCCGGATAAATTGGTCTGTATTGTTGCTTTTTAGATTCATTTGTTTCTTCTTTAGATACTTTAGTTAATGGTTCTTTGTTCACAGCAACATATGTTATTGGCAATGGTTTTCTTTGAAGTACGGCAGCCATTATCAATGCTCCCGCAATCATTAAAATAGTTGTTAAAAATCCTAAAAAGGGAATATCTGGTAATGTTATGGGCCTCCCATCATCCATTGAAATTGGGCCAACAAGGTAGAGATAGGTTAATTGTCCTCCCATCAGGAGAAGCATATTGGCGATAATTAGGCCGTAAATCCGGAAAATTGCCCTATATTTCACAAATAGTTAGGGAAACCTAGGGTTAAGGTAGTTGCCTTATGGAATCAATACAATTTTGTTTTGCAATATTGCTAATTGCTTCGGGATCGCCTTTTCCATTATATCCTGCAGCACCAGGATGACCTCCTGCTGATCCTCCATTCATATCTGTAATTTTTTCTAAAATAGTAGTTAAATTGAAACCCTGTGAAACAATTCGATTTGAAGCCCTTGTTGAAAGTCTCATTTCTCCTTTCTTGTTACCTGATGAGACCAATGCAACATCAGCACCCAGAACAATTAATAATCTAGCAGACCCAGATTCAAAAGATCCAACAATACTTTGAGCAATAATCCATTTGCCTTCTTGTATCCATTTCATTCTTTGGGCAGCTTTGAGAAACGTTGTTTTCTGAATTAACGGCCTTTCACTATCTAAAATATTGATTACTTCTTGAGGATCAGCTCCAGCTTTTGCTAGTTTACTTGCAGCAGTGAATGTTTCTCTGTTAGCATGTCTAAATTGCCCCGTATCTGTATAAATTCCACATAAAAGAGCCGTAGCACATTTTTTTGTAATATCTAAACCTAATTCAGCAATGACATCAAGAATTATTTCAGCTGTACTTGTTCGTTGAGGCTGGTGTATAATTTCGGTACCTTTTGGCCATCCTTCAATTTTAGTGTGATGGTCAATGACTACAATTTGTTTTGCTTTAGGTATTGGTCCACAATGTTCAGGATTAGGACTATCTAGGGCAATTACAGTTCCATCCCATGTTTTAGGAGGTTTTTCCATAATTTCGACGTCTATGATATTAGCAACTTTTTGCCCATGTGAGCTAATGCCATCAGATGCAGAAATGGTAGAATTTTCAAATACAGAATTAAGTCCAATAGCAGAGGCTATTGAATCAACATCAGCGTGATGGTGGACTACAAGTAACAAATCATTTTTAAATGCTTTTTTTATTTTATCATTTAGAAGCATTATTTACCTTGTTTTCTTGGATATCTTGTAAGATAGGAGTTAGTTGTTTTTGCATTTCTTCCAGTTCTTCATTCATTTTCTGAACTTGACTCTTCAAACTGTTATTCCTAATTTCCATACGTTCTTTTTCTTCTTCAAGGTCTTTTTTGAGTTTTTTTGGGTCCTCTATTTTTTTCATAACAGAACCTATTGCACGATACAAGGTAGCTTTATCTCCAACATCTTTAATTTCTTCTAAGGTACGTTCTGTTTCTCCAATTGACATATCAATTTGAGATACTTGTTGAGAAAGGTTTTGAACTTGTTGCTGTATTTGTTGGAAAAGGTTTAATTTTTCTTGTACATTTTCAGGCGTTATTTCACTCATTATTTATTACTCCTTCAGCACAATAAGCCCATCCCAAAAAGGAGTTTAATGCAGCCCTTAAACTGATAAAATCTTCTGCTTCTAAATCAATTTTGAGTTTTTCGCCAGTAGGCAGTACATCAACTTTGACTTTTGGTAATCCTGCTTTCGCTTCGACAATTAAGGCCTTAGCGATAGCTTTTGTATTTTTTCCTGTTTTTAGGCTCACTTGAGCTTTCATTAATCAGATATGACTGTTTTCTTGGTTGAAGGTCGTATTTTGTAAAAAATCTTCTCACCACAAACACGACATGTAAGACCAAGAACTTCCAAATCCATATCTAATTTGGATCCACATGATGCACATTTGTAATTGACCATTTTCAGTCCTCCATTGTGGGATAGTATGCTCCACTAGCAAATTGATAATCACAGCTATTGCATTTGAATATTCCGGTCGAAATTCGTTTTACATTAACTTTTGAGCATGAAGGACATTCATATTTTTGACGTTGTTTTTTCTCTACAGAGCCTAGTCTTCTTCGAACAGATACTCCGTATCTTGCCCCAAATCTCCCAGTACTTCCAACTTTTTTTGTCCCTTGACTCATTGTATACCTTTTAGAGCTTCACGTAAAACATTATCGCTTGTTCTTGCGGTTTTTACAGCTTCTCGAATTTCAGCATCAGTAAAAGCTCCATTCATTCCTTTTTGGGCGGCCCGTAGGTTGCCATTTTCATCGTGAGCTACTGTAAATCTTGCAGTCATTACACCCTCTTCATCTGAAGTTGGATCTAAGATAACAGTGTTACCAAGTTTTCCAAAGGTGCAAGAAATTGGCCAGCAAGTAACAGGTAAATCGACATCTTTATCAGCTACGCTATGTTGTACGTTTGGAATTTTAGCATTTGATAGTGCAGATGCTGCAGCTAAGGTACATGCATCAAATAAATTACCATTATTATCTAAAATATGTAAGTCAATATAAACCATCCAGACTTTTTCACCTTCTTCTATACAAAGAGCTTCAAAGTCAATCATACGAGATTCTCGAATTCCTCTATCTACTACTCGAGATAGTTCAATTGATTGTTCTCTTGGTGGCCCAGGGTCAAAGGATTGATCTGCTAATGGTGCTAACTCAGTAGAGGTTGTCATAGTTCCACTTTTTGGAGAATCTCCATATGGCGTTCCAATCAACATTTTTATGCCACAAAGTATTTTAGTTTTTCCAAGGTGAACCATTGCGGAACCTTCAGCAGTATTAAGCATACCTGTTTCAATTTTAACTTCTCTGTACTCATTAATACCTCTGCCATCAGCTCTTTTCCCTTCTGCCGCTAGAGTTTCCATATGACCTTTCATCAGGTTTGAGACGTGGTCGTTACTCATGCGCTTCCTCCATATCTGTTGTCAAGTGCATTTCTCATTTTTTCATATAAATCCATACAACCACTTGTAGCTAAATCCATAGCTTTTTCAAATTCATCTGGTGTTAAATGTCCATCTAATTGAAGTAAAACAACTTCCTTTGTACTTGGGATAATTGCCAATGGTAAATCAGCTTGGCCATAGTTGTCTTCTTCTTTATTTAAATCAAGTACGACTACATCATTTACTTTTCCAGAAGCACAAGCAGGAATCATATCTCTCATAGGTATTCCTGCATCAGCTAAAGCTACAGATGCTGCCGTAATTGCAGCACATCTTGTACCTGCATGAGCTTCTACAACTTGCATATCTACTCTAATTGATGCCTTTGGAAATTCTTCCACCATAACAACTTTTTCAAAAGCTTGAGAAGCTATGTATGAAATTTCAGTAGAGCGTCTATCAAGTCCAGGTCGTTTCCTGTCATTGACACTAAAAGGTGCCATAGTGTATCTAGCTTGTACTATCGCTCTATCAGCTTTCTGTTTGTGCCTAGGATGACACTCCATTGGCCCAAAAACTCCAGCATATACTTTGTTATTTCCCCATTCAAGATAACAAGACCCATCTGCATTGTCTAAAACTCCTGCGACAATTTTGACTTCTCTTAGTTCATCGGGTTTTCTTCCGTCTAATCGGACTCCATTCTTTATTAATTCCATATCGGTTTGGCCTGCCATTTTATTTCTCCAGTAATTTTTCTATTTTATTTGTTAATCCTTTAGAAGTAGCTTCTTGGTCTATTATTTCAATTGCTTTTTGAGCTAATGCAATATCTTCACCTTTTCCATCTATCCAAATGTAACCATTTTGTCCAATTTGAATTCTGGTTTGAGTATTTTCACGAATTGTTGTAATCATTGATCCTTGCTTACCAATAATACGCGGAACATTGGTTGTGTCTACTTTTACAATAGTTCCAGAGTATAATTTTCTACAGTCATCTTTCTTTAAACTAATTTGATGTGTTCCTGCAGCATCTACCATGAATATTTCAGCCCATACAGCATCGCCTATTGCTAAAAATCTAGCAGTATCTCCAAATGGTACCTTCCATCCAGATTCACTGTGGTGTAAGGTTGAATTAAATGATGATCCAATATCCATACGCCATATTGAGGGTCCCGTTTCAGCACATATTGCAATAATTTTATCTCCGATTTTAGGATTATACCTTCCACTTATTGCATTAACATTTATGTAACCAGATTTATCACTTGAGTGACCTAAAACAGAAGCATATATTTGCCCTTCACTTCGGAATATACCTCTCCCTGGTTTACTCTTGGTTTCCATAAGGTCACCTGGTAAAACTAACTTTCTTACGCTATCGCTACTTGATTCTTCGCTCATTATGAATCATCCTTTTTTTCCTTCTAATACAACCCTTCGCAAACTCGCCCCTATTTGAAGATTTGTTTCAGACTAAAGCATTTTCGTTTCTGCAGTACCCTTTGTTAAAGAACCTAATGAATCTTCAAGTTTAACAAAAGAGGCTGCAGATATTTCCATTATTCCTATCCAACTTCCATCCTTTTGGTATTCTTCACTTTCAATATTTCCTAAACTTGAAATTTGGCCATAGCATTTACCAACATGAATGGCTCTAATCTTTATAGCTACCTTTACTTTTTCGAATGAAATAGGAATGAGCATTTTTATTGATTTTATAAGTTTCTCAACTTGTTTCTCAACAGGTTCCATAGGATCTACAGAAAATCTTGCTTCATCCATTGCATTTTCTATTCTTTGAGGTGGATGAGGTCCCCCTGTTTGCGGATTCATTGCATTTGCTACAATGTGTGCTACAATCTGTTTCTTTTTCTGCTCAACCATTTCTTTACGTTGTTGAGAAGTTAATTGAATAGTTCCTTCGTCGAGGATTTTTTTGTAAATGTCAATTAAATTATTGGTTCCAAAGGTATCACTAACTAAATGTTCGGGAGCCCTATCTCCTTTTGCGCTATCGTTCCATATGCCATCTGCGGCAATAGCTTCTTCCCAATCTATTTCGTCTCCTTCACTATAACGTTGAGCTTCTTGGGGATCTATTAAAATCTCGAAACGATTGCCACCAGTTTCGTATCTGGCGACAACTGCGTCTTCAAGTGAAACCATTACTTAATTTTCTTTACGGCCTCGCCTACGCTTTTAGAATCTAGAGTGTGGAACCCTTTGCTAGTGTTTATTATTGCAATTTCAATGACGTCAGCTTTTAGGTTATTTTCATTTGCTGCAGATAGTCCTTTCAATCCTAAATTAATGGCTTGGTTTTGACTCATCTTTTCTTTGTATTCTTTTTCAAATATTTCCATAACTTCATTTCTACCAGCCCCAATTCCGCCAGCTTTGTATGCCGTTAATGCACCAGAAGGGTCAGTTTCAAACAGATGAGGGCCTGAACCATCAACACCGCCAATTAACATAGCAGTACCAAAAGGTCTGACTCCGCCGTATTGAGTGTAGCTTTGTTTATAATCGCATAATTTTTTTGCCAATGATTCAACTGCTAAATCTTCACTGTAATTAAATGAGTTAACTTGGCATTCCACTCTTGCACGGTCTACAAGGGCTCGTGCGTCTGCCACTAGTCCAGATGTGGCACATCCAATGTGTCCATCAATTTTAAATATTTTTTCAATACTTTCTGGTTCAACCAATTTAGAGCCGAGTCTTTTGTCAACGATTAATACAACACCATCTTTGAATTTAAGACCAACTGTAGTTGTTCCTCTCTTTACTGCTTCTCTAGCATATTCTACCTGAAATAATCGTCCATCAGGTGAAAATACTGTGATAGCTCGGTCATAAGCCATGTGTCCTGCTTGCATAAAATTCCCTTTTTGCCACGGTCTCAGATGGTAAAAAAGGGTATCGGTAGGTGGCTTAATTATTAAACGCCTTCTATTTAGCACACCGTGCGTAAAGTTCTAATTGTGGTAATTTTGATGCTGTTTCCGGGTTGTTTAGACACTAGTCCTGAGAAATTAGAAGGCATAGAAATATTGTCGCCTTCCGAGGTTATTGAGGGTGATTCTGCCGAATTTTTAGTTCATGGTTCAAAACCAAATGGAGCAAATTATCTTTGGGATTTTGGCGATGAATTAGGTGGTTCTGGTGAAACAGTTAATCATGTTTACATTGAAGAAGGACAATATACTATTACATTAACAGTAGTAGATGGGCAAGGTAGAATAGGTGTAGTTAAGGCGCAGATAAATGTTTTACATAGGAATGAACAACCAGTAGCTAGCCTAGCCTCTACTTATGGCGGATTAGGTCAGATAATCAAGGTTAATAGTCTAGCTTTTTTTGATGGTGGTGCATCTAGTGATCCTGATGGAGATGTTTTAACTTTCAGTTGGGATTTTGGCGATGGAAATACGGGTGATGGAATCCGTCCTAATCACTTTTATGAAAGTATAGGTAATTTCACAGTTACATTGGTTGTTAATGACAATGGCAATCTTTCTAGTATTTCACAAACTTGGGTATTGGTACAAATTCGTACATATAGCATTAGTTTTAGCGAACAAACAATTACAGTTCCCGCACTCGCCGGTTACACTGCTGAAGGCGATCAAACACTCTTAAATCATAATTATCCTTATAATCTTACTAGTTCATCCTATCGTCTTGAGTGGACAGAGGATGAAGACGCTGATTCTGAAGATTCACTTGGCGGTACTCTTAGACCTGATGATTTTTCGTTGTCTGTCAAAACTAATTATTTGGTAAATCTTACTGAAAATAGTACTTCTGGCGAAATGATTTTGAATTTCAATGTACTTAGTTCAATTCCTTCAAATTTAGTATTATCCTTTGGAAATGTTGAGGAAGTAAATACTTACCTTTTCCAAAATGGTTACACTAGTGCAAAAGGTCAAGGAGATTGGGATACTACTATAATTTGTAACAATGCACCATCTATAGGATTTTTAATTGATTTGGATAATGGTAATGATTGGGTATTATTTGTAGAGTATACTTTTTACACAGGGACAATAGTTGAGTTGTAGAATATTAGTTAGTTTCTAATCCTAATTGAGCTGCAAAATATTCTAAAGTTTTGTCGGGAGCGTTGTAATCACTTCCACCTTTTTCTTTAGCCATTTCTAATGAAGCATAAGCACTTTGGACGGCTCCTTTGATATTTTCAGGATTTCTCTTGAGTGCAAGGTGATAACTACATATGGCAAGATTATGCCATGCGCGCGGTTCTTCGGGATCAATTTCAGTAGCTCTTTTGTAATGTTCAGCAGCTCGTTCTAATCGTTTTTCAATCCATGCAGAATTGCCCAGTCTAAGATAATTTTTAACATCGCCTTTTACAACTTCAGAAGCAAATGCTCGATATTCTCCACCGGTGTCTATACTACTATTTGTTTGACTATAATTGTTATCGTATTCGGGCGTTCTTTCAGTGGAGGTTGTATATTGTTGATTGTATGTTTCTGGTTCAGATGTAATTTCGTCTTTAGCCAGTATTCCTGTTGTATCAGGTACTGGTTCATCAAACATTCCTACACCAAACATAGGTTCATATTCATTTTCGATTTTTTCTTCAATATTTGGTGACTCTGGAGTTTGTATTACAGGCGTCTCAATAGGTTTGGCATTAGCATTAATTCCAAAACCACATATTTTATCTGAGAGCCCTGAAACTACAATATCAACTTGTTTTGAAGCACATATACAAGTAACTTCCCCTTCCGTTTTGAATTTTTCTAATATTTCTCCTGAATTAGAAAGATGATATATGTTATTATCATGTGATCCTGCTATTACTCCTCCATTGTTTAGAGGTTCTACAGCTCTAACATAACCTTCTGTTTTGATATTCCACATATCATTGCCGTTTTGGTCGAGACAATGGATTTTTTCATCCCAACCACCAATAAATATAGTCTCGCCATTTTTATCTACAGAAACATCCCAGAGAGAATCACTTCTTTGTTTTTCCCACTTTAAGTTGCCTTCACAGTCTAGGCAATATAGGTGTTCATCACCACATCCTACTATTAAAGCTCCATTTTGTGATATTCCAATTCCAACCATTGCTCTGTTTGTAGGATATTCCCAAACTTGTAAGCCACCTTCTGTAAACATCGTAATTGAATCTCCAGTGCCTATTACTATGTATTGACCGCTAGGGTCTGCAGATAATGACCATATTGACTTTCCAATAGTTTGTTCCCATTCTACGCTTCCCAAGGAGTTAAACATTCTGAGCTTGCAATCCTTGCCTCCGCATATTACCTTGTTTCCGTTTCCTATTATTGAGAGCCCATGTATCCCCTCATCAATTTGTTTTTCCCATATAATTGAACCGGATTTATCAACTAGGGTTAAATTTCCGTTACGATCTCCAACTGCAATCCGAGTTCCATCCTCTGAACACGCTATACATATAACAGGTCCTGAAATGGTCAAGTCAAAAAGGGCCTTACCTAACATGGTATTATCGTTGTGAGACACTGCTTTATTTATCTGTTGTTATGCTATTTGTTTAAACAAATAAATTTATATAAAGCGGGATTGTGGTAACGCACTGACTTTGGCTGCAAACTGGTAAAAAATCAGAGAGCATATTCAAGGTCCTCGCAAATTGGTGTAAAAAATGACAAGCAACCGTGTTGTATTCGCGTCCGCTATTGGATTGGCCGTATTGGCTTTATTTATGTTGAATGGAGTTCAAGCTGCCGAATTTGGTGATACTCAATCTATAGTTCCTAACGACTCTCGTGTGGACGGAAATGAACCTATTAATTTTATTGTTGATTTTAGCGACGGTGGAGATGAGGTTACTAATTTAGTGATTAAAGTATGGATTAAAGAGGTTGATATGGATATTGAATTGACATGTGATTCTGGATCAGATCCAGCCAATTGTGAAGGTGGTTCTGTAAATGGAGATTATACCATTACAGACGCTACAAATAGACCTGAAGCAAGGACTCTTGTAAGTTCAGTTGGTGACGATGAAATAGCTTTTGGCTTTATAGCAACTTTCACAATAGGTAATGGTGATGATGAGGAGGATGTTGAGAGGCATTGGCCAGGCATGGGCGATAATTGTATACCTGGAGATGGTTGTCCTTCAGTAAGAGTTAATACATTACCTATCCTTACAGATAATGCGGCAGTCTCAGGAGGAGGAATGCCAGAAGATGATTATACTTTGACAATTACTTACACTGATGCGGATGATCACGAAGGAACTCTTACTGCGACAGTTTGTGATACTGAAGCAAGTCCTTGTGAAGACGTTATATTAGAAAAAGGTGGTTCTGATTTCATAGGTGGTGTAGTTTATTCAGTAGTTTTCAATACAAATCTTGGTGGTGTTCTTACAGTCACTGTAAGTGGAACTGATTCATATGACAGTGCTGCAGATAGAACTACTACTTTTACAGTAGATACAGAGACTCCTTGGTTAAAAAACCCTTCAGTTTCACCAGGAAGTGGTGGAGAAGATGATGATTTTACATTTTCAATAGTTTATTGTGTTTTTGACGACACAACAGGAACACCATCCGTGAATGTTGAAGTTGGGGCATGGGGTGACAATGAAATGGATGTAGGAACTGATAATCCCGATGCTTGTCTGAATGGTGTAAATTATTCACTTGTATCAGCAGTTCCATGGGCTAATACCGAACAAGCAATCACATTCAAGGCGTCTAACGATGAAGAGAGTGCAGTAAATGTCGCAGGCAGTTCGATTACTGTAAACGATGCACCCACTCTAACTACAGGTAGTGCAGAAAGGCATTTCAATGGTGTAGATTTTGTTTTCAACGCTACAGCAACTGATGCAAACTTGAATGATGGCGATACTTTCAAAGTTTATGTTACAATAGAAGCAGATAGTGAAAGAGAAATGACATGTGATGGTGCAGGAGATTGTACACTTACAGTAGCTGAAGCAGATATTATTGATCAATTGGGTGGAACTCGTTTAGTAAGTTTCCGTGTACAAGATGATACATGGGGTGCAGAAAATTCAGATGGTTTTTCACAAACTATTTTTGTTACTCAAACAAGCAGTTTTGGATGGGTAGCTCCAACTGATGCTTCTTTCCTACCAGGTCCAAATGGTTACGACTTTACTATAACTAATAACGGTAATTCTGAAGATACTTTCACAGTAACGGCAACAAGTGACAACGGATGGGTTGCTTCAGGTAGTGAAAGTCAAACAGTTACAGTTGGCAAAGATGCAACTGAAACATTTACAATTACCATGGATGTTGCACATGTGGATGCAGGAATTGTTGACCACTGGTCAGCATCAGTAACTGCAGGTAATGATGATACGCAGACAGGTAGTCATGACGGGCAAACAACTGTTGCCTCAGTTTCTGGACACACAGTTTCTATAGGAACTAATTCAGGTTCAGCACTTCCTGGTAGTTCAGTATCTTATTCTTTTGTAATAACTAATACAGGTAATACAGATGCAGATTTTACTTATTCTACTGATTCTGCAAGTGATTGGGGGCTTGCTGGTGGAGCTGGAGATATATCAAATTTAGCAAGTGGCGCTTCTGCAACAGTTACAGTGATTCACACAGTTGGTGAGGATGCAAGTAGTGAAGAAAGCGATGTAATTACATTTACTGCAACGGCGGATGAAGACTCA
>Ga0208894_1001668_pt1 | contig 12950 bp, 11 predicted proteins | sample ETNtaG_12_FD_185752 | JGI IMG/M metagenome (GOLD analysis project Ga0208894, IMG submission 185752) | Marine microbial and viral communities from oxygen minimum zone, Eastern Pacific Ocean - ETNP201306SV49 (SPAdes) (version 2) | ecosystem: Environmental > Aquatic > Marine > Oceanic ... | reverse complement strand
AAATGTGTAGGTCTGATGATCAACAATATTGTGTCCTGGGCGATTAAACTGAGCAGCCAACACCTTCTCTGCTAAAGCCATACCAATTGCGTTGCTAATTCCTTGGCCAAGGGGCCCTGTGGTCGTCTCTACGCCCGGCGCATAACCATACTCCGGATGACCTGGAGTTTTTGAATGCAACTGGCGAAAGTTTTTGATTTCCTCAATCGGTAATTCATACCCTGTCAGATGCAAGAGGGAATACAAAAGCATCGAACCATGACCATTAGATAGAACGAAGCGGTCCCGATTAACCCAATCAGGATCAGCTGGATTATGAACAAGGTAATCATTCCAAAGCACTTCGGCGATGTCTGCCATCCCCATTGGAGCTCCTGGGTGGCCACTGTTAGCTTGTTGTACAGCGTCCATACTGAGCGCACGGATAGCATTAGCGAGGTCTCTACGTGAGGCCATGAATTTTTACTCCTAAAGGGAAAATTAGAGTCAGTTATTGTCTCTCAGACAGCCTTATCAGTAAACCGATATTCGTTATTGGCATGCAGGATAATTATAGCGCTCAGGAAAATCTTATATTCTTTTTGATATATAAAAATATTTTGATATATCAAGCCTCCATGATACCATGCCGGCATGTTATCCAACGTCCAATTTGAAAAAGAGCCCCGGTCTGCTACGGACACCAGTGCTATTACCGCCCTGTGTAAAGCTGCGGGAGATCCGTTGCGTATGCAGATATTAAAAGTATTGCAACAAAATGCTTATGGAGTCCTAGAATTATGCGGTGTTTTTGATATTCGTCAGTCAGCGATGAGTCATCATTTGAAAATTCTTGCTAATGCGTCTCTTGTCGCAACACGCAGAGAGGGCACTTCTATATTTTACCGTCGAAATGAGCTAAATCCTGACCCCGATCTACAGAACCTACAGGATAGCCTTTTTCAGACCATTGATTTAGCGGCTCTTGACTTAGATTACACCAATCGCCTCGCTACCATTAATGCAGATCGCTCGGCAGCTTCAGTGGCATTTTTTAATCAAAATGCTGACCGATTCGAACAAAATCAAGACTTGATTGCCAGTTGGTCGGACTATGGCGAAAGTATTGAGGAATTTTTACCAAGGCATGCTGCGGGCCGCCAGTGCGCTTTAGAAATTGGTCCGGGGTATGGTCAGTTTTTAAAGGCTCTTGCCTCTGTCTTTGATAAGGTTACTGCCCTAGATAACTCTGAAGAAATGCTAGAGCAGTCCATTGCGAGAGCCTCCGCGCAAGGGCTTCAAGATATAGAATTTGTCATTGGCGATACTCAACAGGCTTTAAATCAAGGTACTAAATATGATTTAGTTTCCCTCAATATGGTGTTACACCACAATCCAACGCCTGCCGATATTATTAGCGATTGCGCTAAGTTGCTGAATAAAAACGGTGTTTTAATTATTACAGATTTATGTGCCCATGATCAGGAATGGGTTAAAGATTCCTGCGGTGATATCTGGCTTGGCTTTGAGCCTGAAGCTCTAACCCGTTGGGCTGAATCCGCGGGCTTAAAAGAAGGTAGTAGCCTTTATCTTACACAACGTAACGGATTCCGCATCCAGTTACGCCAATTCAGTTTATAAAAAAGTTAATTTAAGGAAATTTTATGTCTACTTATAATGTATTTACGTCAGAGTCTGTTTCTGAAGGACACCCTGACAAAATGGCTGATCAGATTTCTGACGCCGTTGTCGATGCTATTATCTCAGATGATCCCGACTCTAGGGTCGCTGTAGAAACTATGGTGAAAACCGGAATGACCATCATAGCTGGGGAAGTAAGAACAGATACCTATGTTGACCTCGAAGAAGTCGTGCGCAACGTTATTACAGATATTGGTTATGACAATTCTGAAGTCGGCTTTGATGGAAATACCTGTGCAGTGTTAAATGCCATTGGCAAACAGTCTAATGATATAGCCCAAGGTGTTGATGCTGGTGAGAACAAAGATATTGGCGCAGGAGACCAAGGCTTAATGTTTGGATATGCGACCAACGAAACCTCTGTGCTGATGCCGGCACCTATCTACTACTCCCACCTGTTGGTAAAGCGGCAAGCGGAAGTGCGTAAAAATGGCACTCTTCCCTGGTTACGGCCCGATGCTAAAAGCCAAGTGACCCTTCGTTATGACCAAGGCAAGCCTGTGGCCATTGATGCCGTCGTGCTTTCGACCCAACATTCTCCAGATATTTCTTTGGCCGATTTACAAGAAGCGGTTCGATCTGAAATTATCGCCCCTATTTTGCCAGAAGAGTGGCTACATGAAGGAACCCAATATCACATAAATCCGACCGGTCAGTTTATTATTGGTGGCCCAGTGGGTGATTGTGGTCTAACTGGCCGCAAAATTATCGTCGATACCTATGGAGGTATGGCTCACCATGGCGGCGGTGCTTTTTCTGGGAAAGATCCCACCAAGGTTGATCGCTCTGCGGCCTACGCCGGTCGCTATGTGGCAAAGAATATCGTTGCTGCTGGTCTTGCTGATCGTTGTGAAATTCAGATTTCCTACGCCATAGGTGTTTCTGAGCCCACCTCTATTAGCTTAGATACCTATGGTACGGGTAAGCTTTCAGAGGACGAAATCTCCAATCTAGTTCGTGAGCACTTTGATCTTCGCCCAAGCGGCCTTATTCAGATGCTGGATCTACGTCGGCCAATTTATCAAGCTACCGCTGCCTATGGTCACTTTGGTCGCGAAGAGGAAAACTTTACTTGGGAAAATACCGACAAAGTAGCGCTTCTGAAAAAAGCGCTGTAACAACAAACAACGTTTATTAGCTTTAATATTAATACATAAGGAACTACATAATGACTGCATTCGACGACTATAAGGTTGCCGATATCTCTCTTGCCGATTGGGGTAAGAAGGAAATCTCTATTGCTGAATCTGAAATGCCAGCACTAATGGCGCTACGTGAAAAATATCGCGCCGAACAACCCCTAGAAGGAGCGCGGATTCTGGGGTGTATTCATATGACCATTCAGACTGCTGTTCTTATTGAAACGCTAACAGCCTTAGGTGCCGAGGTACGATGGACCTCCTGTAATATTTTCTCAACTCAAGACCATGCAGCAGCAGCTGTGGCAGCTAATGGCACACCTGTTTTCGCCTGGAAAGGAGAGACAGAAGAAGAATATGAGTGGTGCCTGGAACAACAGGTTTTGAAAAATGGTGTACCTTGGGATGCCAATATGGTTCTTGATGATGGTGGTGATTTAACTTCACTCTTACACCAAAAACACCCAGAAGTATTAAAATCTGTACATGGTGTTACAGAAGAAACTACCACTGGTGTGCATCGTCTCTATGAGATGCTTGAGTCAGGTGAACTTAAAGTCCCTGCCATCAATGTTAATGACTCTGTAACAAAATCTAAATGCGACAATAAATATGGATGTCGTCACAGCCTCAATGATGCGATTAAGCGCGCCACTGATCACTTATTATCAGGTAAAAAAGCCGTGGTGGTCGGCTATGGTGACGTGGGGAAGGGTTCTGCTCAATCTCTGCGCCAAGAAGGCATGATTGTTAAGGTAACAGAAGTTGACCCCATTTGTGCTATGCAGGCCTGTTTAGATGGTTTTGAGATTGTCTCAACCTACAATAATGGGGAAGTCTCTAAAGGAGTAAATACCGAACTGCTCGCAAATACTGATTTGTTAGTTACCAGCACTGGTAACTACAACGTATGTGGTTCAGACGTATTGAGCGCACTAAAAAGTGGTTGTGTAGTCTGTAATATCGGTCACTTTGATAATGAAATCGACACAGCATTTATGCGCGAGAACTGGCAGTGGGAAGAGATCAAGCCCCAGGTTCACAAAATTTATCGTGACAAAGAAGCTAATGACCATCTTCTTTTACTCGCTGAAGGACGGCTAGTAAATCTTGGTAATGCTACCGGGCACCCCAGCCGTATCATGGATGGTTCATTTGCCAACCAAGTGTTGGCTCAAATTGATCTTTATAAGCGTCAATTTGCGGCGCAAGACGCAACTACCCAGGCTGAGATGTTGCGAGTTGAAGTTCTTCCTAAACATCTTGATGAAGAAGTAGCTCGACACATGGTGAATGGTTTCGGCGGTGTGATGACTAAGCTCACGCAAGAGCAAGCTGACTACATCAACGTACCTGTTGAAGGTCCGTTTAAAGGTGATAGCTACAAGTACTAGTTATTTTAGCGTTCCCCTCAAACCCCTGGTTTCTATTTTGGGATCAGGGGTTTTTTATGTTTAGATTAAAGGGCAGATTTATTCTCATTTTTGTCGTAACCTTGGCATCTAGATTAAGGATTACTCAGCATGCGCGTACCGCGACTCTACATCGCACAGCCGTTAAAAACTAATACTCTTGTTCACTTGGATAAGGATGCTAGTCGCTACCTCGGGTCTGTCCTGCGTATGTCCAAAGGCCAATCGGTCGTCTTGTTTAACGGGCAGGGTGGTGAATTTCAAGGGGAGCTAGTCAACCTGACTAAAAACCAAGCGACTGTTTCTGTTCTCCAATCTAAGACTGAAGACCGGGAGTCTCCTCTCAAAGTGCATTTAGTGATTGGCATTTCTCGTGGAGAGCGAATGGATTGGGTGATACAAAAAGCCACAGAATTAGGGGTTACCGAGATCACACCTGTTTTCACAGAGCGTACAGAGGTGAAGTTATCCGGTCCTAGATTAGAGAAAAAACAAAATCATTGGCAACAAATTGCCATCAGTGCCTGTGAACAATCCCATCGTAATATTGTTCCAATTGTTCATGGCTGTTCTGCACTCTCATCTTGGATTGAGCTTAACTTAGAGGGCTTGAAAATAATTTTGCACCATCGCACAGATCAAAAGCTGTGCGCGATGGTCAAACCTAATCAAGGAGTCATTCTACTGGTAGGTCCAGAGGGTGGCCTATCTGATCATGAAATTAACTTGGCTGAAAACGAAGGCTACAACCCTCTGATGTTAGGTCCAAGAGTGTTACGAACTGAAACAGCTCCACTAGCGGCTATTAGTATTATGCAATCTCTATGGGGAGACATGGGCTGATCAGACCAATGATGCTAACAAATAAAAGATGTGTACACCCTGAAGGAGGCGTCATTAGATTGCGCTTAAACTGCGCGATATGCTTAGCCCTAATGTTTAGTGTCAGCGCCTTTGGTGCTATTTTTGGGGACGGTAATGCACAAAATGGAATTGAAGATCAGCGTCAATTAGTCCCCAATGAAATATTACAGTCCGTAGGCACAATTCATTGTGACGGCGCTCTCCGAGGCACTGGCGCTCACGTTTCTATGCCCTCTATCGCGCTATCAAATGGAGCCTCAATTATCCTAACTGCGGCCCATGTCATCTATCACAAAAACACTGGGATGCTATTTGAAACATGCGTTTATCGACCACAGGGAAAGCGCTTGGGCTCTATCGACTTTCTTAAGATCTCTCCCCATGGTTTTAAACCCCAATCAGGCGATAAGATCCAACAAGCCACCCAAGACATTGTTTTTGTTGCGCTAAAGAAAAAGTTAAGGGGCTCTGGCTTAATTCTGCAAACAGAAGAAGACCCCGATATCGACTTACAGTTGATTGGCTATAATCAGACCAAAGACCATATCAGTATCAGTGATGACTGTAGACAGTTTTCTTCAGAAAAATTTGCCAATAACCTTTTGCTCTTGCACAACTGTGATGCTGACAGGGGTGCTTCCGGCGGACCTATTCTGGATGCGAGATCAGGCTCCGTTGTTGCTGTGCATGGCGGCACGCTTGTTATTAACAGTGGCAATAACCAACCGTTAAATATTATGCGAGGGGCAATTCCGGACCCCGAAGCACTTATTAATCAGGGGCGTAAAATTGACTCAGACATCATCGCTCGGTTCAGTCGCTTTACTGCATATCCTGCCAAGAACTCTCAAAATTAAATTCGATCTCACGACTAAATCCTGGAATATTAATACTCTGATTTGTAATAGAGACTGATTTCTCATCAATCAAGTTTTCACCAAATCGATAGATAACATTTAAACTTCCTCTATCGGCCTGCTCAGCATAATCAGTAGCGCATTGACGAGTACGCTCACGTCGAGTTAGATACTCAGGAAAAGTAGATTCATAGCGGCGCGCCAACATAGCATTGGTTTTATCTGCCGACAGGATAACCGCTGTCGCATTATTACCACCAAATCCTTTTGAGTTAATAAAGGCTACTTGCATCGGTCCTGCGCTGACATCAATATCTTTAAGGGCGAAAGTAAGCTGGTCCTGTTGCACATCCTCAGCAATCTCTGAAACCGTTTTTATTCCAGGGATCAATCCATATTTAAAGGTCCCCAGCGAGGAAATTAACTGGTCACCACTTGCTGCTGCTATGGTATGGCCCACGTAGGCTTTCACTGCAGTGATGGGCCATTCCGTAATATCAAACGCCTTCGCCACGCGACTAATCAGTTCAGACTCTGTCACCCGATTAGCTGGAGTGCTAGACCCATGAGCATGCACAAAACTATGCTTTTGTACCGTTTCTTTACCCACAATATTTACTGCAGCGGCAACCGCCTTAGCAAACGAAATGTAATTACCTACGCCAGGCGCTGAAATAGATTTTTTAATCCCATCGGCATTAATGAACACCTCTGGCACGGCCCCGTGAATGTCAGCACCCAACTCTATTGCTAACTGGTCATCCATTAACACAATATATTGAGTGGCTTCTGACAGAGTAAATCCACAATTCTCGCCAAAGGGTCGGCTAGCCCGCCGCCAATCCGGTGTTTCTGACTTATCAATTTTACAAAGATTATCGTCGCTTCCAAGGGCACCCATATTGGAAAACCCTTCTGATATCTCTGGTGTAATTGGCGCTTCTGCATTACCAAGCACCGCGATACGTCGTCGTCCACTGCGAATATCTCGAACAGCACCATGCAACGTATAGAGAAAGCTAGCACAGGCTCCTGTTGTAGCTTCAGTATGGCCAACACTTCCAAGAGTATAAGCGTTAACGAAATCTGCCGGCATAGAATTTAAACCAAGAGCAACCTGTTTTGCTGTTGTTCGCTCTCCTTTTAAACGAGCCTGAAATAAACCCGCCATGCCTTCTTCATCAATTTGACCAAAGACGCTTGAAGAATAAACACCAATTTGATCGGGCCTGACTTTGTCTACCACTAAGTCCCAAGGAATACCCATAGAATGAATTGCATCACTGGCACCAAGCAGAGCCATTTGTAACCCCCGTGGGTGAAATCGAGAATTATAATGCTCTGACGGGTTAAATCCTCGGGGAAGCTGTCCCGCCGCTTTAGCTGCTAGTTCATAGCGTGAGGAGACCAAAAACTCTGCATTACCTGCAGTGGTTACCTCAACTTTTCCATCGCTAAGCTCCCGAATAACCCACCCGTCGGGGAGTTGTTTAGGCACGTCACGTTTAAGCATGACAAATACGGCTTGGTGATCTAAAAAATCTGTTTTTCGGTGGCCAGACAAGTTATCGGCATCAAAATGCTCAATTTTGCGTACTAAGGTACCATCAATAACGGCTTTCTTATAATTATCAGCCACTAATGCTGCGTCAAGAATATTACCGCCAGAATCCGTGTATCCCTCACTCGCCGCAGTTACCAGCCCCATTAAACATGCTAGGCTAACGATAGTTTGTTGCTGTTGATCTACAGGTAAAGACTCTAAGACCATGCGCCTAAATGCTTGATGGGAAGAACTGCGCCCCGCGGCGTTAAACCCCCCGAAACCAACAATTACCGGCAGTGCATCAGTCATACATTAAGTCCCCAGTATTTTAAAAGCATCAGTCTAAAAGTAATATTACTTAATTTCTTTTGTTTTTTGGCCATTATATTTAATTAAGTAGCCATTATATGTTAAATTTACTCTATTATGGCCTTCAACCTAACATTGCTACTTTGCGAGAACATGCTTGTTTCCAGCAGCACCCTAGCAGCTGAAATTTTTAATTTTGCCCAAGCGATGGCAAAAGCAACCCGCAATTCGACGCAAGAAGTGATAATTCGAAGAGTTAGCGCTGATGGTCTTCCCGTTCAAACCTCATCTGGATTCGAATTAACACCAACCCATGATGTTAACAATGTCTTTCCCAGTGATTTAATTCATGTTCCTGCACTTTGGAGAAACCCAAGACCGGTCGTGCGAAAGCATCATCAATATATACCTTGGCTCCAACAACAACATCAGCAAAATAGCGCTATCACTGCAGTGGGTACCGGCGTCTGTTTCGTTGCCGAAGCCGGTCTATTAGATGATAAACTAGCAACAACTCACTGGCACTACTTTGATGCGCTACAGAAGGACTACCCAGCCGTTCGTCTAAATCGGGAGCATTTTACGACCCAAGATAATAATATCTATTGTGCTGCTAGCATCAATGCAATGGCGGAGTTAATGATGCATCAGGTAGAGAGGTATTTCGGCCGCATTATTTCTCGCCAAGCTCAACGAAATTTTTTCCACGAAATTCGAAACATTGCTAATCCCGTGGATTTTAGCGATATGAAACAAAAACCACACAGTGACGAAGCCATCGTGCAAAGTCAGATTTGGATCCAGGACAATTTGAATAAACACGTAGCTATACCAGATTTAGCAAAGCAATTTGGTTTGTCCTCGCGCACATTTAATCGTCGCTTTAAGAATGCCGTTGGCAGTACTCCCAACAACTATCTAACCGAAACAAGAATGACATTCGCGTGTGATTTACTTAAAAATACAGACTTATCTATTGTCGATGTGGCCAGCTATAGTGGCTATCCGGAGGCAAGTTGGTTCTCCTCAAGATTTCGCCAATGGTTTGGTAACAGCCCCCAGTCTTACCGAAAAACAGTCCGCGCTAAACTATTCGAGTGACAATTCAGCCTACAATAACCTTACTCTCATTACCCCATCAACTTGGGCAATTTTATCTCTAAGTTGAGTACTAATATCCCCTTCAACATCAATAATGTTATACGCAATTTCTCCTCGGCTTTTATTCACCATATCGACAACATTGATCTCGGAGTCTGCTAATATTGATAAGACACTGCCCAAGACTTTGGGCACATTATTATTACTAAAGGTAATTCTAGAGCCACCATTGCGGCTCATTTTAGTTGGCGGATAATTAACCGAATTATGGATATTGCCATTTTCAAGAAAATCTTTTAACTGATCAGCAGCCATAACTGCACAATTTTCTTCTGCTTCTCCAGTGCTAGCGCCGATATGAGGCATCAACAATACGTTTTTCCGTCCAAGCAACTCGGGCGTTGGAAAATCACTGATATATCCAGCGATGCTCCCACTTTCTAAGGCGTCTACCATGTCATCTGTATTCACAATTTCTTCTCGAGCAAAGTTAAGAATCTTAGCTGTGCTTTTCATTCCACTGAGCGTTTCCTGATTGATTAAATGTTTAGTAGCTGGAATCGCCGGCACGTGTAACGTGACAAAATCTGCATTAGCTAACAATTTCTCCAAACTCTCCATACGTTCTACCCGACTGGACAACTGCCATGCAGCTTCAACCGAAATCGCGGGATCATATCCAATGACATTCATTCCCAAATCTAAGGCTAGGTTAGCAATGATAGAACCGATAGCCCCCAAACCAACAACGCCTAAGATCTTACCTGTGATTTCCGATCCTGCAAAACGCTTCTTTTCTTTCTCTAGGAGTTTCCCCATTTCGCTAGAATCATCCATATGGTCTAGTTCTTGGACATAACTCATACCGCCGTAGATGTCTCGCGAACCTAAAAGCAATCCCGCGACGATTAATTCTTTCACTGCATTTGCATTTGCGCCTGGAGTATTAAAAACAACAATACCTTGCTCTGTATACAGTTCTACAGGGATATTGTTAACCCCCGCACCAGCCCGTGCAACAGCCAATAAACTATCCGGAACAGCCTCAGTGTGAAGCTGCTGACTCCTGAGAATAAAACCCTCGGGCGCCTCACAAGCTTCACTGACGATATATTTGTCATTAGAGAAACGTTCTAGTCCTTTGGCAGACAAGGCATTATAGGTGCGTATGTTAAACATAGTTTGGTCTCATCATTATGCTTTGATTAAATTACTATTATAGTTAGGTCTCATTGACTAACTTGTTTATATGCCCAGTGAAGCCAAGGCATCAACGCCTCTAAATCGGAGGCCTCTACAGTTGCTCCGCACCAAACTCTCAATCCCGCAGGGGCATCTCGATAAGCTCCAATGTCAAAAGCAACAGTCTCTTTATCAAGGAGCTTAACAATTTGCTTCACCTGATCTGGATCTAAATCTAGCGTCAAGCAAACACTGGTGTTAGATATTTGTTGTGGGTCTTGGGCTAAAAAGTGGACCCAGTCGTGCTGCTCAACAAAGGCCTTAATAACATCTAGATTAGCCTCAGATTTAGCTATCGCTCCTTCAAGTCCACCAATTGATCGAACCCAAGCAAGGCTATCTAAGTAATCGGCTACACATAACATGGAGGGTGTATTAATCGTCTCCCCTCTAAAAATACCTTCGATGAGCTTACCAGATTTGGTCATGCGAAAGATTTTTGGCATCGGCCAGGGAGGCGTGTAACTCTCAAGCCGTTCGACTGCTCGAGGGCTTAGAATCAACATGCCGTGGGCTCCTTCACCGCCGAGCACCTTCTGCCAGCTATAGGTAACCACATCAAGCTTTTCCCAAAGTAGGGGCATGGCAAAAACCGCCGAAGTTGCATCACAAATAGTCAGTCCGCCTCGATCATCGCTGATCCAATCTGCATTGGGGACCTTTACCCCAGAGGTAGTTCCGTTCCAAGTAAAAACAACATCATGGTCAGGATTAGTTTTAGTAAGATCCGGAAGAACCCCATAATCAGCAACATGGGTAGTGACATTATCTAACTTTAACTGCTTGGTAATATCCGTCAGCCAGCCACTTCCAAATGACTCCCACGCACAAACATCAACCGGACGCGCACCAAGCACGGACCACATAATCATTTCTACTGCACCAGTATCTGATGCTGGTACTACACCTACTCGATAACCATGGGGCAACCCCAAAATTTCAGCAGTTTCTGAACAGACACGGCTCAATGCTAACTTACCAATGGAAGACCTATGGGATCGACCCAAAGAAGCCACGTCAAGATTTTTGACATTATAGCCAGAATGCTTAGTGCAAGGCCCTGAGGAAAAATTTGGGTTGGCGGGTTTCAACGTCGGTTTCAAAATAGTGCCCATTGTTATGTAGCATCGAGAGGATGATCGAAAAGTCGCGTATGTTACTATCTAGGTCGCATTAAGGAAAGTTGTTTCACTTGCGCGTCCATAAACGAAAGTTATATTGGCTAAAGTGCTAGCAGTTAGAGAGCCTATACTCAACCATAGCGCTCTATGGTCTGATAAACTTGGGGAAATTAAATTAAAGTGCTGCTTGGCGCTCTTTTTCGATCAAAAAACTCGCAACCTTTAACATTCCATCAAAGCCTTTGGACATGCGAGTGGTAACTCTATATTTGCCATTAACAATAATCTCCGGTGTACCCTGCGTGCGATATCCTTTAGCGCGAGCCTTAGCTTGATTGACCAAGCTATTAACGCCAAAAGAATTGTAAACCTTACCAAACTTAGCAGCATCTACGCCTTGCTTAGCAAAAAAGTTAGTCAAGTCTTCCTGAGATCTTATCTGTTGTTTTTTAATGTGAATGGCCTCGAACAGGGGAACATGGGTTTGATCTGAGACTTTTAATGCTTTGGCAGTGTAGTAGGCTCGGGCGAACGGCTCTAATGCGGTTTGCCAAATTGCAGGGGTACGCTGAAAATCAACATCTGAGGGTAACTTGTCTGCCCAAGGATGTATGACTCCTTCAAAGTTATAGCAATGAATACACAAATAATGGAATACTTCATTAACCTCAATTTTATTGGGGTTGGCCGTTCTAATTGCTTGAGGTAAAACCTCATAATCAATGCCAGCTTCATATTCTTGCGCCTCTACCTGAGATATCGCCATCGGCAGGAGCACTATGATAATGAGTACTTTTTTAGACCATCCAAACATTCTATTTTCCTATTCTCACCCTGGAGCTTTTATAATCAATTGAGTCCCGAGATATAATTTGCAACAGCCTTGATTTCCTTATCGCTAAGATTCGCTGCAACACCTTGCATAATCAATGCATTACTTCCGCTATTTCGCTCACCCCGGCGATAAGCCAATAACTGCTTTTCAATATAGTCAGCATGCTGACCACCTAAGCCCGGATATCCTGCTGGGCCATTGCCATTACCAGAGGGGGAGTGACAGCCAGTACAGGCTGCTACACCAGTTTTCATGTTACCTCCGCGATAGACATTTTCGCCGAAGTCTAATGCTTCCTGTGACTCAGTAATTCCGACTAACTCAATGTCTTTAGCCCCTGAGATCTGTCGGCCTTGGCTATCATAATAGGCAGCCATGTCTTGCAAGTCTTGATCTGAGGAGAAATTAAGAATGCCCGTCATTTCAAGAATGACTCTTTCTCCAGATTTGACCATCCGTAACTGCTGGGTCATATACTTTTCCCCTAGCCCGGCCAATTTAGGGAATGCAGGAACCATACTATTGCCATCAACACCATGACATCCAGCACACATCATCACTTTACTCTTTCCTGCGTCTGCATCTCCAGCTGCAAACAATTGTGTAGCGGGAGACAAAAAGGTTAGGCAAACAATCGCTAAAATACTTCTTTTCATGGTTAATCCAATTCTCACAATCCGGTAGAATGTCGTCACAGGTACAAATGAACCCTGTGAATGGTAGCCTTTATACGTAAGGCGTTGCATTATATACCAATACTATAAGTTTCTTAAGCCAGTAGCGTCGATTTTCTATGGATATAGCACCAATAAAATTTCAATCTGCCGAATTTATAACGAGCGCA
>Ga0208894_1001649_pt1 | contig 13059 bp, 11 predicted proteins | sample ETNtaG_12_FD_185752 | JGI IMG/M metagenome (GOLD analysis project Ga0208894, IMG submission 185752) | Marine microbial and viral communities from oxygen minimum zone, Eastern Pacific Ocean - ETNP201306SV49 (SPAdes) (version 2) | ecosystem: Environmental > Aquatic > Marine > Oceanic ... | reverse complement strand
TAGTAAAAAATTTAATTATTTCTCTTTCATTAGCAATTGTTCTAATATCAATATTTATGGCATACATGTTTAGAAATTTTAGAATGATTATAATATCACTTATTCCTAATTTATTACCCCTATTAATTACAGCTGGGCTAATGGGTTTTATTGGAATTCCAATAAAACCATCTACAATACTAATTTTTAGTATTGCTTTTGGAATATCTGTTGACGATACTATTCACTTCCTAGCTAAATATAGGCAAGAACTTCAAGATAATAAATGGCAAATAAAAAAATCCGTCTATAATGCTATTAAAGAAACGGGTATTAGTATGTTTTATACGTCTGTAGTGCTTTTCTTTGGATTTTCAGTTTTTATAGTCTCAAATTTTGGAGGCACTGTTGCTCTTGGCGCACTAGTTTCCGCTACGCTTTTATTAGCAATGCTTTCTAATCTTCTGCTGCTGCCTTCATTACTCCTTTCATTAGAAAGAAGTATTGCAAATGAAAAGGTATTAAAGGAACCTAAAATTCAAATTCTTACAGATGAAGATGAATTATTGAATTAATTTCTAGCAAAACCATATCTTTGAAGTAAATTATTAATTAATGAGCAATACTACTATTGTTAAAATATTAGCTGATTCCAAAAAACATCAATTAATTGAAGTTTCTGGCTGGGTTAAAACCTTCCGAGCTAATAGATTTATTGCACTTAATGATGGATCCTGTCTTGAAAATATACAATGTGTTATTGATTTTGAAAACACTGATGATGCCCTACTTAAAAGAATAACAACTGGCAGTGCTATTAAAATCTGTGGGGAAATTGTTGAAAGCACAGGAGCCCAACAGGCTATAGAAATTCAAGTTAAAAATATTATTATTCTTGGGGATTCAAATCCCGAAAAGTACCCTATTCAGCCAAAGAAACATTCGTTTGAATTTCTAAGAGAAAACGCTCATTTAAGGACAAGGACTTCTACATTTAATGCAATAATGAGATTAAGATCATCCTTGTCATTTGCAATTCATAAATTTTTTAATGAAAAAGGGTTTTACTATGTTCATACTCCTATTATAACTGGCAATGATGCTGAAGGAGCTGGGGAGCAATTTAGAGTTACAACATTAAACCCAAAGAGTCCTGGATTAAATTCAGATAAGGATGTTGATTTTAAAAAAGATTTTTTTGGGAAAGAAACATTCCTAACTGTATCGGGTCAGCTTGAGGCAGAAGCATATGCGTTGTCATTAGGTAAAGTGTATACTTTTGGGCCTACATTTAGATCTGAAAATTCTAATACATCAAGACATCTTTCTGAGTTTTGGATGATAGAGCCTGAAGCTGCATTTATTGATATAAATGGCAATATGGATCTGGCTGAAAATTTTCTGCAATATTTATTAAAAAATATTATCAAAAACAATAAGAGTGAATTAAAATTTCTAGAATCAAGACTTATAGATGAAGAAAAAAGAAAGCCAGAAAAAGATAGGAGTGAAATGAGTTTAATTGAGAAAATTAATTTTGTTATAAATAATAAATTTAAAAGAATAACCTATACTGAAGCGATAGATATTTTAAGAGATTCTAGACCAAACCGAAAAAAGAAATTTAAATATATAATTAAAGATTGGGGCTGTGATTTACAAAGTGAACATGAAAGATATCTAGTTGAGAAACACTTTATGTGTCCCGTTATAATATATAATTATCCCGCTAGTATAAAATCATTTTATATGAGGCTAAACGATGACAATAAAACGGTCAGAGCAATGGATATCCTTTTTCCAGGGATAGGTGAAATCGTTGGGGGCTCTCAAAGAGAAGAAAGAGCGGATGTGCTTAATAAAAGAATGAAAGATATTGGGATTGACGAAAAAGAGTTATGGTGGTATAATGATCTTAGAAAATTTGGGACTGCCGTACATTCAGGATTTGGATTGGGCTTTGAAAGATTAGTCATGTTTGCATCTGGAATATCTAATATAAGAGATGTCATCCCATTCCCTAGAACTCCACAGAATGCAGAATTTTAAATATCTCATGTATCATGAAACAATATTTAAAATTAAAATTAAATCAAAAATTATCTCCACAACAAATTCAATTAATGAAGTTAATACAACTTCCCACAATTGATTTTGAACAAAAAATTAAACAAGAATTAGAAGAAAATCCTGCTTTAGAAATAAGAGATAATAGCAATGAGGTGCTAGATGAAGGTTTTTCAAATTCTGATGAAGATGAATTAAATAATGAAACCGTTGATGGAGGAGAGATAGATATTGAGGATTATCTAAATTATGATGATACTCCAGCTTATAAACTAAGCTACAATACAAATAACAATAGTGAAAACAGCGAAATTCCTTTCGCTTCTGGAATTTCGTTTACTGAATATTTATTAAACCAACTTAATACTTTAAGTCTAAATGATGATGAAGCAAAAATTGCAAAATTTTTGGTTGGGAGTATAGATAATAGTGGTTATTTAAGACAAAGTGCTGATGAAATAGTAGATGACTTAGCCTTTACTCAGAATATTAATGTGTCAATTGAAAAATTGAAAAGAATCTTGTCTATTGTTCAACAATTAGACCCTCCTGGAGTAGGAGCTCAATCACTTCAAGAATGTCTTGTCCTGCAATTAAAAAGAAAGCGTTCAAATAAACAAATTGATCTTGCAAATAATATTATTAAAAACTCTTTTGATCAATTCTCTAAAAAACATTTCAATAAATTAATAATAAAATATAATATTAATAAAGATGAATTAAAAGCTGCAATTATTGAAATTGAAAAATTAAATCCCAAACCTGGAAATAGTTATTCAAACTATGGGAAGCCTGTTGAGCAAATAGTCCCTGACTTCAAAATAGAAATTACCAATAATTCATTAGTGCTTACCTTAAACAACAGGAACAATCCTGTTTTAAAAATATCTAATCATTATAATGAAATGCTAAAGGGATATAAGTTAGATAAGAACAAAACAAAATCACAAAGAGAAGCAGTCCAATTCATAAAACAAAAGTTAGATTCTGCTAAGTGGTTTATTGATGCTGTCAAGCAAAGGCAAGAAACCCTCTATGTTACAATGCATGCAATTATGAATTATCAAGAAGAATATTTTCTTTCCGGAGATGAGAAACAAATAAAGCCCATGATTTTAAAAGATATCGCTGAAAAAATTGAAATGGATATCTCAACCATTTCAAGAGTTGCTAATAGTAAATATGTTGACACTCCATATGGGACTAAATTATTAAAAGAATTTTTTAGCGAATCTATGACTAACAGATCAGGAGACGAGATTTCAACAATTGAAATAAAGAAAATTTTGGAAAAAATTATAAAGAATGAAAATAAGAGAGCTCCAGAAACTGATGAAAGACTTGTTAAATTATTACACAATAAAGGATATAAAATCGCTAGAAGAACTGTTGCAAAATATAGAGAGCAACTCAATATACCCGTTGCAAGGCTAAGAAAAGAAATTTAGTTTTTATTTAATGAGACATCTCCAATTCTAGTAGTGTAATTAATCTTAAGTGCATTAACTTTTCTTAATTCTTGTTTAATGTCCCCTACTATTCCCATATTAGTTTCTTTATCTACTTTTAATGCTGTGGTTAAAAAAGGTCTTACCTCTTCTCTCTTTGATTCTCTTTCAGCATAAATAAAAGCTGGTATATCTGAAACTTCTGAAAATTTATCATTTAATTGAATTCTTGCCTCACTACCATACTTTGACTGGTATCCAAAATTAGGTTTCCCTGCATATATATACATGACAAGATCTTTCTTATCAAGCTTTTCAACTTGATTTGCTGCTGGTAATTCATTTTTTATTTTTAATTCATTATCCCGCATAACCGTTGCGACCATAAAGAAGAACAATAGCATAAAAACAATATCTGGAAGAGACGCTGTATTTACTGCTGGAATTTCTCCTTTATTCTTCTTATTAAATTTTGACATAAATAAATTTTAATTATTGAACCTCAGATAATTTTTGCGGATAATCCTTTCTAAGGTTATTAATTTTTTCTTTTAATTTCACCTTATTCCCCGGCCAATTAACATCTCTATAATTTTTCATCATTTCCGAATATGATTCACCATAAAGTTCTTCTGCTCTAAGATTCCTCAAATGCGTATATGCTGCTACAAGCTCATTTTGTACAGAAATGTATGCAGCATAAGAAGTTTCTCTTTCGTTTTTTAAAGAAATTATAGCCTTATCTGGATTATCTGAAGATCCAGGATCTCCTTTTCCCTTACAATAAGCACAGCCATCTTCTCCTTTTCCTCCACCATTATCTAAAAATTCGATTGCAGCTGCTCTAATATCTTCCAGCTCCATTAACTCATCCTCAACAAGAATTTGATCTTTACCATTTAACAAAACAGTGAAAATATTTTTCTGTTTAATTACTACATCTTCTTGATCTTCTTCAATAGGTGGAAGTTTTCTACTAATACCTGAATCTGTTTCAATAGTAGTTGTAACTAAGAAAAAAATTAAAAGCAGGAAAGCTATATCAGCCATTGACCCTGCATTTACTTCTGGGGATGATCTTCTTGCCATAATTTATTTTCTATTTTTTACACTAAACCATAACATTGAACCGCTTGCCATTAGTATAAGAGAATAAAACATAAATAATGCTGCACTTATTAACTTAGATCCTGCAGCTGATAACATTTTACCGTCTCTAAGAGGAGTTTCTTCTCCTCTTGCTAAAACAAAATAGCATATCAAAAATAATATAAGGAAAGCTCCTAAAGTCTTTAATGTAGACCTTAATGACTCTTTGTCAGAAATTACCTTTTTAAACGAATAAAATGCAACGGATGATATAATTAATCCCATAATTAAATAGGCAACCATTAATATATAATCAATACCTTGAAGCATATCCATCATTTGAATCATCAATACAAAGACAACCCCTAAAAATGATAGACCGTATGCTATATACTTTATAATTTTGTATGAATTCATAATTGCTATTTCTTATTATTAACTAATATATCCATAAGTGATATAGATGCATTTTCCATGTCATTTACTATACTGTCAATTTTTGCAATAATATAATTATAAAAAATCTGAAGTATAATTGCAACAATCAATCCAAATACCGTAGTTAAAAGAGCTACTTTAATACCTCCCGCAACTAACGATGGTTGCATATCCCCTGCTGCTTCAATTTTATCAAAAGCTTGAATCATACCAATAACTGTCCCCATAAACCCTAACATAGGAGCAAGAGCTATAAATAGTGAAATCCATGAAACATTTTTCTCAAGCTGTCCCATTTGAACTCCTCCATATGCTATTACAGCTTTCTCTGCAGATTCAACACTCTCGTTTGCTCTGTCTAGTCCTTGATAAAAAATAGACGCTACTGGGCCTGGTGTATTCCTACAAACTTCTTTAGCTGCTTTAATCCCTCCAGATTTCATGGCTGCTTCTACCTCATTTGTTAATTTATCTGAATCTGATTCAGATAAATTAAGATAAATAATTCTCTCTATAGCAATAGCTAACCCTAAAATAAGACATAAAAGAACAATCCCCATAAATCCAGGACCTCCTTCGATAAATCTCTTTTTTAATTCTTGATGAAAATTTAGCTGTTCTGGCTCATCCACAACCTCTTCAACCGCCATTGAAGTATCCTCAAAAGCTTCTTGAACCTCAGTTTCTTCCATTTCATCTTGCAAAATATTTACATTTGAACTTAAATTTTGGATAAATACAACTGAAATAATTGCAATAATACTTAGTAATCTTTTCATTTTTTTTCGTTTAATTAATTTAATAGAGCGTTAAAGATATAAAAAAATATAATTAACACGATAATTTCGTGCAGAGAGGAAGGGATTCGAACCCTCGATACACTTTTGGTGTATACACGCTTTCCAAGCGTGCGCCTTCGACCGCTCGGCCACCTCTCTATATAATCATGATTATTATATCAAAACAAATAAAAAGAAAAAAAATTAATTATAAAACTTTATATAATGCTTTTTTGAGGATATTTTTATAATAAAAAAGTGATTGTTTTATGTCGTAAAAACTTCAGCAGAATTATTTGTGGTAATCTTTATAATTTCATCAATATTAACGTGATAAATTTCTGCTAATTTTTTGACAACATGAATGATATATTTGCTTTCATTTCTCTTCCCTCTATTTGGCGTAGGGGCCAAATATGGTGAGTCTGTTTCTAAAACTATATTCCTTAAATTTATTTTATTTAGAAATTTATCTATCATTCCATTTTTAAATGTAACCACTCCTCCTATTCCCAATTTCATGCCCATAGAAATAACTTTATTAGCTTGTTCTAAAGTGCCAGTAAAACAATGAAAAATGCCCGAGAGGTCATCAGTTTCTTCAGATTCTAAAACTTCAAATATTTCATCATATGAATTTCTAGAATGAATAACTATTGGGAGATTATATTTCTTTGCTAATCTAATTTGCTTAATAAACACTTCTTTTTGAATAGATAGATTGTCTGTCTTCCAATGTAGATCAATGCCTATTTCTCCAACTGCTACACATTGGTGTTCTAATATGTTTTTTTCTACATGCTTTAGCTCTTCAGAATAATTATCTTCAATATAACATGGATGAAGCCCTGCCATTAAAAAAATATTTTTAGGAAATTTTTTTTTAAGAGCTAACATAGATTCTGTATGAGAAGAATCTATGGCAGGCAGAAAAAGTCTGGTAACATTAGCCCTAATAGCATTAGTTATTACCTTATCTCTATCTAAATCAAATTCCTTTAGATATAAATGTGTATGCGTATCTGAAATTATCATTAAACTAATTTAATTCTAGTGACTTCAGGATTTTGTTTCCCATCAAAATTTTAGCAGGATTTTCTAATGCTTCTTTAATTGCAACTAGAAATCCTACACTTTCTTTTCCATCAATAATTCGATGGTCATATGAAAGGGCTAAGTACATTATAGGTCTAATCACAACCTTTCCATCAACAGCAGTGGGCCGTTCAACAATATTATGCATTCCTAAAATTGCGCTTTGAGGAGGGTTAATAATTGGAGTAGACAACATACTTCCAAAAACTCCACCATTTGAAATAGTAAATGTGCCTCCTGTCATTTCATCAACTGTTATTTTTGAATCTCTAGCACGCTCTGCAAGAGTTTTTACTTGTATTTCAATTTCTTTAAATGATAGCTTTTCTGCATGACGAATAACAGGCACCATAAGTCCCTTTGGACCTGATACTGCTATACTAATATCGCAATAATTATACGTTATCATTTCATCACCATCAATCATTGAATTTACAGCTGGAAATTCTTTAAGTGCTCTAACGCATGCAAGAGTAAAAAAAGACATAAATCCTAAATTTACACCATGCCTTGCCTTGAATTTTTCTTTATATTTTTTTCTTAATTCAAATATAGCAGACATATCTACTTCATTAAAAGTAGTTAACATTGCCGTATCATTTTTTACACTAACCAGCCTCTCAGCAACTTTTCTTCTTAAAAGAGATAATTTTGTTCTTTCTTCGTCTCTTTTTTCTTTGCCTGCAGATCCCATTGAAGGTTTTGCTATTACTACATCTTGTTTGGTTATTCTTCCGTCCTTTCCAGTTCCTTTAACATCTCCAATATTCAAGTTTTTTTCAGACATGATCTTTTTAGCTGCAGGACTTAAGATTTTTGATTTACTAGTGCTAGTGAGGTCCTCAATCTTTGAAGAAAATATTTCTTCTTTAGATTCTGACTTTGAAGCATTATTAGCTTGGCCCTGTTTAGAAGTATCTATTAAACAAACTACTTGACCAACATTTACTGAATCGCCTTCTTGTGCCTTTAATCTAATTACCCCACCTTTCTCTGCTGGTAATTCTAAGGTCGCTTTATCACTATCAAGTTCTGCTATTATTTGATCCTTTTCAACATAATCACCATCTGCCACTAGCCAAGTGGCAATTTCTACTTCAGTTATTGATTCTCCCGGAGATGGGACTTTCATTTCTAGAATCATAGATTATTTTTTTATGATATAAAATTAATAATATTAATCAATTAAACCGTTAAAATCATACATGGAAAAAAACTCCCAAATTATTTCACTTGCAATTATATCCCTATTGCCCCATGCTCCAAACCAATCATGGCCTCCTCCATCTACTCTATAATGCCTTACCATAGTATTATTATCCCCATTTGAATATGTGATTTCTTGAACAGTTGAATTATCAAAAGTGTATATATCGGGAATATCTATTGTTGTTGGGCTTGAATCACATGAATTATGCTCTCTCCAATAATCAATAACATTGTTTATTCCCATTGTCCAACTGGCATTCCCTCCATAAGGGACAACACCATCACTAGTACCATGCATTTGAAGAATAGAAATTGCTCTTTGTGGTTGACAGCCATAAAAAGTCTGAGGAGTCATTGATCCTGTAACTGATGCAATAGCAGCTATTTTTTCACTTAGTTGACATGCAAGTAAAAAACTCATATATCCTCCATTTGACATTCCGGTACTATATATTCTCTCAGAATTGATTAAATAGTTTTCAGAGATCGTATCAATTAAAAAATCAATAAAAGCAACATCATCAACAAAACTACCGCTCGTCCATCCACCAACATTCCAATGAGTTATTCCATTTAATAAAGACCCTTGCGGATATACAACTATAAAATTTTCTTCGGTGGCAATATCATTGAATTCTGTATACTCCATTATTAATTGATTATTGCTCCCATACCCATGCATACAAAAAAGTAGTGGTATAGGGTCAAGAGGATCATAAGAGTCTGGCACAAAAATATTAAATGTACGGACTAGGCCTTGAAATTCTATTTCAAATTCCTGTAATCCATATTCTACTGGAATAACTGGATCACTTGAATCTATAATATTTACTGGATCAGGAATTTCAACTATTTCAGGAGAGCAAGAGAAAATTAAAAAAACACCAATTATAAATTTTTTCATTATTGTTTTTTGTTAAATACTAATATCTTATTTTAAAATTTGATTATCCTTTTCAGCATTAAATACATATTCAATCACCTCTTTATGTCTTTTTTGAAATCTAACAGAACTCCCTGCTGCAGTTGATCCGTAATTTCTCCTAGATGCAATTCTAAAATCTCTTACTTCTTTAAGGTTCATTAATAAAAACCCATATGCTCCCATATTTCTAGGCTCTTCTTGTGCCCATACAATATCAGAAGCATTAGAATATTTTTTTATAGTTGACCTGATAACCTCTTTAGGCAATGGGAATAATTGTTCAATTCTAACAATTGCCATATTTTTTCGTCCAAGCCTTTCCTTTTCTTCAAGCAAATCATAATAAAACTTTCCTGTAACAAATACTAAACTTTCAATTATTTTTGGGTCTGCATCATTGTCATCAATAACAACTTGAAATCCTCCTTTGGTTAATTCATCAACACTAGAGAATACCCTCGAATGTCTCAATAAGCTTTTTGGGGTAAAAATTATCAAAGGCTTTCTATAATTGGTTTTCATTTGTCTTCTAAGAAGGTGATAAATATTTGCTGGAGTAGTACAATTAGCTACAAAAACATTGTCCTTTGCGCATAATTGCAAATATCTTTCAACTCTTGCAGAGGAATGTTCAGCCCCTTGCCCTTCATAGCCATGAGGCAATAATAAAACTATTCCATTGGGTGTTTTCCATTTATCCTCGCCTGAAAAAATGTATTGATCTATTATGATTTGTGCTCCATTACTAAAATCCCCAAACTGTGCTTCCCATATAGTTAAAGTATTCGGATTGCTCATTGCATAACCATATTCAAATCCTAACACCCCGTATTCAGATAACAAAGAATTATAAATTGAGAAAGTTCCTTGACTTTCAGATATATTATTATGCAAAATGATCTCCTCTTCACTTTCCTCAACCTTAATAACAGAATGACGATGTGAGAATGTCCCTCTTTCAACGTCTTGGCCTGATATTCTAACATTAAATCCTTCTTCTAATAAGCTCCCATATGCTAAATGTTCAGCCATTGACCAATCTAACTTATCATTATTAAACATATCAAGCCTGGAAGAAACCAGCCTTTTAATTTTATTTATAAACTTTTTCCCTTTTGGTAAAGTTGAAATAGTTTCAACAATTCTTTCTAGCTTAATCTTTGGATATATTGTATTAACTGGGAGCATCATTTCTTTTTGTTTTACTCTAGAGAAATCCTCCCATTCATCTTCCATAAAATCTGTAATCTTAGTTTTCTTTACTTTCTTAGAATCTTTTAACTCATCTTCAAGCCAGTTTTTATAGTTACTCTCTAAATCATTAACATACTTTTCATCAATAACTCCTTCATTAATTAACTTGTCCGCATAAATCTTTTTTGGGTTGGGGTGCTTGGCTATAATCTTATATAGTTTTGGCTGAGTAAATCTTGGCTCATCACCCTCATTATGACCATATTTTCTATATCCAAGTAAATCAATAAACACGTCTTTTTTAAACTCCATCCTAAAATCTAACGCAAACAAAACAGCATGAACAACAGATTCTACATCATCAGCATTAACATGTAATACTGGAGATAATGTTACTTTTCCAACATCCGTACAATATGTGCTTGATCTACCGTCTAGATAATTTGTGGTAAAACCTATTTGATTATTTACAACAATATGTATTGTTCCATTTGTTTGATATCCCTCAAGTCTAGACATTTGAACCAACTCATAAACTAATCCTTGACCAGCAATTGCAGCATCTCCATGCACAATTATTGGAAGTACTTTTTCAAAATTTTCTGGAAAGTGTGAATCTTGTTTTGATCTTACAATTCCATTAACTATTGATCCAACAGCTTCTAAATGAGAAGGATTTGGAGCAATATTTAAATTAATTTTTTTTCCTTTAATAGTTTCCCGGTTGCTGGTCCAGCCTAAATGATATTTCACATCTCCATCAAAGATTTTTTCCTCATAATCTTTACCCTCAAATTCGCTAAAAATATTTTTGGCTGATTTTCCAAAAATATTTACAAGGGTACTTAGTCTTCCTCTATGGGACATCCCCATAACAAATTCCTTAACTCCTTTATCAGCAGCAATTTCAATTAAAATATCTAAAGCAGGAATTAATGATTCCCCTCCCTCAAGCGAAAATCTCTTTTGTCCTACATATTTTGTGTGTAAAAAGTTCTCAAATGAAACTGCTTCTACGAGTTTGCCTAGTAATTGTTTCTTTTGATCAACAGATAATTTTGGGTGATTATTGTTAATGTTTAATTTATTTTGAATCCAATCGATCATTCTTGGATTTCTTATATACATATACTCAACACCAATTGAATCACAATATATTTCTGTAAGATGCTGTATTATAATCTGTAAAGGCTGTGGGCCTAGTCCTAAAATTTCACCTGCATTAAAGATAGTATCTAAATCATCATTAGATAAATCAAAATACTCTATAGCTAAACTAGGGCTGTAGGACCTTCTATCTCTAACTGGATTAGTACTAGTAAATAGATGTCCTCTAGATCGATAAGCATCTATTAAATTTATTACATTAAATTCTTTTTGAACATGATCTGGAATTTGTGAAGTAACTCCTTCAACGATTTCTCCTTGAAAAAGTTTATTACTTCCAAAATCATATCCCTGAAAAAAAGCCCTCCAACTCGGTTCTACTGAGTCAGGATCCTTTAAATATTGGTCATACAAATCAGCAAAGAAAACCGTATGAGCTGCATTTAAGAAAGAAAAATTATCCATTATAAAAATTTCTATTTTTCAGATTACAAAGGTAATTAATATTAATTAAAAAGAATAGTAAAATTATATCTTCCTTTGTGTAAGTGAATTGCCAAAATTATGCAGAAATTCACTTTTTTCTTTTGTTAATTTAAGAGATTTGGAAATTTTAAATGCTTTGCCGGTATATTTTTGAATTTCGACAGCAACTTCATTTTCTATATTACATTTATTATATAGGGCTTTAACCAGAGCTATCTTCTCATCAGGATTATCATGAGTGCTGTTGTATAATGAAATGAAATTAGATTTTTCATTCCTTGGTAGTAATTCAAGAGTCTTTACATATAAGAAGGTTTTCTTTTTCTCAATTATATCTCCTCCTATTTTTTTGCCAAACTCATTCTGATTGCCAAAACAGTCAAGATAATCATCTTGTAATTGAAATGCAATCCCTAAATTTTTTCCAAATTCATAAATTTTTTCTTGCTCCTCTATTGTTGCATCTGCTATAATTGCTCCCATTTTCATTGCTGCACCAATTAATTCCGCAGTTTTGCAGGTAATCATTAATAAATATTCATCTAGTGATATTTCTTGTTTTTTTTCAAAATCTATATCTAACTGCTGGCCCTCACACACTTTTATTGCAGTTTTGCTAAATAATGTTGCCATTGGTACAAAAATATTTGCTTCATAATTTTCAAATATCTGATAGGCTAAAATTAGCATCACATCTCCTGATAAAATTGCGGTACTGCTGTCCCACTTTTGGTGTACTGTAATATTTCCTCTTCTAAGAGCTGCAGAGTCCATAATATCATCATGGACTAAGGAAAAATTATGGAAAATTTCTCCAGCCATTGCAGCGTCTAATGCTTTTTGAGGAGGACCAGAAAAAATATCTGCACTTATCAATGTTAATATAGGTCTAATTCTTTTTCCCTCAAGATTTAAAATATAATTTACAGGATCGTATAAGTTTTTAGGGACTGCGTTGACTGTATATTTTTCTAGATGATCAGCAAACATTTGATGATATTGAGAAAGAGAAAGCATCCTATAATGATATTTGGGTTAAATGTATGATAAAATCCTAATTTAAAAAAGCTTGTTAAAATTATAAAATATGATAGAGTTATAAATAATATCTTATTAAATTTGCAAATGTAAACTATCGTCATGTATAGGACTCATAATTGTGGAGAATTAAGAAAATCTGATGTTGGGAAACAGATTGCCTTGTCAGGATGGGTTCAAAAAATTCGAGATAAGGGGTTTATGA
>Ga0208894_1001646_pt1 | contig 13089 bp, 8 predicted proteins | sample ETNtaG_12_FD_185752 | JGI IMG/M metagenome (GOLD analysis project Ga0208894, IMG submission 185752) | Marine microbial and viral communities from oxygen minimum zone, Eastern Pacific Ocean - ETNP201306SV49 (SPAdes) (version 2) | ecosystem: Environmental > Aquatic > Marine > Oceanic ... | reverse complement strand
CATATGCATAAAATCCCATGTAATATAGTATGCTTTTACAATGGTAAGTGAAATAAAAATCCAATTTAAAATTTTCATGTTCATGAAATATGTCAACAAAATATCAGGCTTAGTAATACCTAGGAAAACTTCCACTCCTGTTACAATTGAAAGCAAAATTAATACGCCCCATATTTTTTGAGTAATCGTTTTAAACTTAATTAACCCTCTAAAAAGCTCTAAATTATGTTCTTGATGTGACATTTATTATAAATTATTAAACAAGATAAAAGAATGTAAATACAAACACCCAAACCAAATCAACAAAGTGCCAATAAAGACCTACCTTTTCAACCATTTCATAGTGTCCTCTCTTTTCATATGTTCCTAGAATAACATTAAAAAATATTATGATATTTATGATTACACCAGAAAAAACATGAAATCCATGAAATCCTGTAATGAAAAAGAAAAAATCTGCAAATAAAGGCATTCCATATTCATTCTCCCATAAGTTAGCTCCATTAACAATTGATTTTCCATCCGATCTTAATATTTCTAAAGATTCTTCTCTAGATAAAATAGTTTTTTCTCCAGCCTCATTTAAAATTTGTGTTCTTATTAAAATATTCGGAGAAGCCTCCATACCTTCAATTACTTCATCTATAGAATAGGCTGGCAATGTTCCTTCATCATAATACCAAACCCCATTTCCTTCCTCATGCTGAATTCTATCACTTTGATGTTTATGAGCAAAATCATCTAATGCTACTCTGTGATGAGAATGAGAATCAACAAATTGTAAAATATTTCCACCATTAGTTTTAACAGCTCCATAATCACCATTAATAAAAGTTGACCATTCCCAGGCTTGAGATCCAACAAATATCAAACCGCCAAATATTGTTAATAACATGTACAGTGCTACCTTAGATTGTTTCATTTTATGACCAGCATCAACTGCCAACACCATTGTTACCGATGACATGATTAAAACAAATGTCATGAAGGCTACATAAATCATTGGTAATTCCTGCCCATGAAGAAAAGGAACGTGCGTAAAAACTTCATCTGCAATAGGCCAGGAATCTAGAAATTCAAATCTAGCATAACCATATGCAGCCACAAATCCAGAAAAAGATAAACCATCTGAAAGTAAAAAAAACCACATCATTAACTTTCCATAGGAAGCGTTTAGTGGCTTGTTTCCTCCTCCCCATATTGTTCCCTTTGATGAAACACTAACTGAAGAACTCATATTTTCTTAATTGTTTAAGGGTTACAAAAATAAAAATTTTATCTGAAGAAAACTAGAAATAAGAACAAGTAAATCCATAAAATATCGACAAAATGCCAGAAAATTGATGCTAATTCAAATCCTAAAATATTATTTGCTGAATATTTCCTTTTTATATTTCTATATATTACAAATAAAAGCACTAATAACCCTGCCATAACATGTACAATATGGACAAATGCAATTAAAAATATAAATGACGAGGTTATATTACTAGTTGGTCCTGTAAAATGATATCCATTTGCAATTATTTCATTGAAACCAATAAATTGACTAATAATAAATATTACTCCTAAAATAAATGTAGCTGTTAGATAGGCTGTAGTTAATCTAAAACTATTTCTTAATAATTCTCGTCTGGCTAAAGTCAAGCTTAAACTACTTGCAATAATTATGAATAAACTAAAGGTAAATGCAGGGGGCAAATCAAAATTTAATATCCAATCCTCTCTAGATTTACTAACAATAAAAGCACTGGTAAAGCCCGCAAAAGTCATAAACAACGAAGCTATTCCAAACCACAGCATCATTTTGATAGCGCGTTTGTTTTTTGTATTTATATTTCTATCTGAATTTCTCATCTATCTTAAAAATTTATCTAGCACCAACACAATCTGCATCAAAGTTAAATAAGAAATGCCGGCTATCATTAATTTTTTTGCATTTAAATCAGTACTGCTTATAAATAATTTTACCGCATAATATATTAAAACTAAACCTATAATTAAAACTAAAACTAATCCGTAAATACTCAAAAATAAGTCTCCTGTTAGATTAAATGCCGGGATAATAGACATAAGGACGGCCCATATAGAATAAAACAAGATTTGTGATGTTGTAGATTTATCTTTTTTGCCTGTAGGAAGCATCTTAAATCCCGCTTTTTTGTAATCCTCTTCTTGCATCCAGCCAATTGACCAAAAATGTGGAAACTGCCAAAAAAATTGCATTAAAAATAACATAATGGCTTCAATACCAATTTCTCCAGTAGCAGCAACCCAGCCCAACATAAAGGGTAAAGCACCTGGAATAGCGCCAACAAAAACTGAGAGTGGAGTAATTAATTTAAGGGGTGTATAAACAGATGTATACAAAAAAATTGAGATAGCTGAAAGTAATGCTACCTTAGGGTCAATTATGTATAATAATATTAATCCCGTTATAGTTAATAATATAGCTAATATTAATGCCTTATTTACTGAAATTTTATTTGTAGGAAGAGGCCTGTTATTTGTCCTACTCATCAAAGCATCTAAATCCTTTTCAATAATTTGATTATAAATATTTGAGGCTCCTACAATAAAAATACCTCCAAAAATTAAAAGCATTAAAACCTTAATATCAAACTCTTTGAATCCCAACATATAACTAATAAATGATGAGAAAACTACACTAAGGGTAAGTCTAAATTTTGTTAAATCAAATAATGATTTTATAGTCATATTTTTATATTACAAAAGATAAAAATTTTTGAAATTCAAATATAAGTCTAATATCTAATTAGACAAATTAAAAAAAGGGTAAAGTAAATGAATTTTACTAATCCTGGACTTGGAAAATAATTGGCAATGAATAAGGGACAATTACTGCCTTTCCTCTTTGTCTGCCTGGCCTCATTTTTGGCAATAGATTAATAACTCTTTGGGCTTCTTTTTCCAGCCTTGGATGTGGAGCTCTAGCTCTCACTCCTGTAACATTTCCTGTCCTATCAATTTTGAAAATAACACTAATCCTTTGTCTTCCAGTTAATCCTAAATCTCCTGCCAGTTCGGTATTGAACTTCTTTTGAACGAATTTGGCAATTTTATCAGACATGCATTGCCTTTTTTGGTCATTATTCCCTTTATCACATCCAGGAAAAACCGGCACATTTTCAATTATAGCAAAAGGGACCTCAACATCTTCATACTCCTCAACTTCAATGTCTTCTATGTCTATCTCTTCCTCTTGATCAGTTTCAGTTGATTCTATAACAGTTTCTTCAACTTCCTCCTCGTCTTCTACTATTTCAATAACTTCAGGAGCAGGTGGTGGTGGTGGTGGTGGTGGTGGTGGAATTACCTGTTCAGTAACAGGAACTTCATCTTCATCTAATGCATCCAGGCTAACCTTTCCCAAATCCAAATCAGATTTATCGTAAACCTTATAATTTATAGCTCCATAGGCTAGAAACACCATTAAAGCTAATCCTATAGCAAAATATAAGGAACTATTTCTTCCTACATCAGCTCTTGGATTTTTTTTAATCTGCATTATTACTTTTACCTTGTTGGAGAGTAAAATAACCAATTATTTAAATAATAAACAAGAGATTATGCCTTTTTAATTCTGTTTTTCAACAACAAAAAACTACATGAAATTATTGACCCTAGAGCATTGAAGCAAATGTCAAGTAGTTCAGCACTCCTATAGTGTACTATATTTCCTTGTAACAATTCTATAAAGACTCCAAATAATATTGAAAATATGAAAAGATATATTATGGCTCTTTCATTAAATAGCTCATTAAATAGATTGTGCCAAATAAGACAGAAGAAAAAATAAATTGCTGTATGAATTAATTTGTCTAAAGATGGAATATCTGATTGCGATTCAATTCTAATTAATGAAATAAACAAAATAAAAATTGAATAAAAAACAGCAAATACTAAATTTTTTTTAATCAGCACCTGTAAGCTCTTTATATTGATCAGCTGAGAGTAAATTATTTACCTCATTTTCATCATCAACCTCTACCTTAACGATCCATCCATTTCCATATGGATCATTATTTACATCCTCCGGTGTATTGTCTAAAGAATCATTAAACTCAATTACTTTTCCAGAAATTGGAAGAAATAAATCTGATACTGTCTTAACAGCTTCAACTGTTCCAAAAATATCATCAGCAGCTAATGATTCATCAACAGTTTCTACTTCTACGTATACTATATCCCCTAATTCTCTCTGCGCAAAATCTGTAATACCTATTGTAGCAACATTCCCGTCTAACAAGATCCATTCATGATCTTTTGTGTATTTTAAATTTATAGGTGTTTCCATTTTTATTTCATTTAATTCCCAAAATTATATCTCATTGTAAATCCTGATCTAATAGTTGTTTGCGGGAATGCTGTTGAAATGGCATACTCTGAAAAAGAATAATCAAAATAAAAAATACCAGTTAAATTTTTACTAAAAGCATAATCCGCAGAATATTTTAAATTCAATATTGTTTGACCAGAGGTTACCTGATTATTATCCAGATCCAAATATCTAACAATAGTTTTATTATTCCTAATAGAAAAATCAGCTTTCATCACTAAATCACTTTTTATTAATTGTCTTGATCCAGCTAATCTTGATCTAATTTGAAGATCTTTAATTCTATAACCCAGTCCAATGATATATTCGTCCCCTTGAATCTCGGTTAATAAATTATTGTCGAAACTTAAAGACAATAACCTGTCCTTTCTTATCTCAGCTAAAACTTTAAATGAATTTTTCATTTCCATATCTAATTTAAATAATGGACTAAACTGCTCCATTAAATTAATATTACTATAAAGAAATTCATTTTTATAATTATTTGCTTGATCAAAAACCTGGGGGTCCTGAGATAGATAATCTAATTCTGGATTGCCTGCTTGATAATCTAAATTAGATCTAAACTGATTTATAGTATAAGTAGAGTTATATCCGTGTGTTATAGAAAATCTTTTAAAGTTCTTTTTAAACCATTTTAACCTCATAAACCCAGTATATCTTAATGTCCAGTTTGGTATAGGAATATCACGGAAAGCACTTAAACTAACATTATTTGGGTCAGATCCAGAATATGCAGAAAGGAATGCTGGCAATAAAACAGATTGATTAGTTCTGCCATACCCAAGCGGGAATCCTTCTAAATTTCCATCTTCAAAATTATCTGGATTACTAAAGTCAATTCCAGCATTAAGCGCTAATCGCCTTGCAATAATTAATCTATTATTCCTAAAAGTATCAAATGTCTCAGAACTATTTTCGTCACTATTTGAAAATGCAGTTTTAATAAGCATAGTAGAGATATTGAAGTTCCCCAAGGTATTTGTAATAAGTGAATTATAGTCATCACTTAGTCCATCGTCATTGCTGTCGATTGTATTAAAATTCTCAGTAATATTTCTTGAATAAGTTCTCCCTCCAGTTAAATCAATTTTTAAATCCTTAATTGGTACTAGATTAGCAGAAAAATTTAAGTTTTTATTTGTCACTTCTGAATATTGCTGATTGAATTCAGGAAATACTGTCAGCCATCCATTTCTAGCTGCTAAATATCTTATATCCCTTTGACTTCCAAAAACATATCCAAATGTTGGTTTAAAGGAACCTATAAAATCTGGAGTCTGTAAATATCCTGGGAGGAACGTTCCATTGTTTTCTGCATAATTAAATTGAATCCTCTTAACAGCAGTTAACAATTCAATTAATGAGCTAACAAAAGCTGAGGTTTTTCTTTTTTTCTTGGTTTTATTATTTGTTAGATTCGAATTTCCAAAACCTGGTCCCGACTTACTAGCGCCAGAATTATTTTTTAGTAGTCCTATATATTTGTAGAATTTTGCCATATCTAAGGATCCATTAAAATTATGCGTGTTTGCATTTGAAATGGTATTTCCTAAATCATAGACCTGATTATTAAGTGATAGATTTCCAAAAAGATCAGAGCCTTTTTGCCATTGAAAATCTCCAGTATATGAATACATAGCTCTAATAAAACTAAATGTTGGTATTTTATCAATTGGTAATTGGTAATTGACTGCAAGTTGTTGTGTTTGCCGATTAGGGTCTCCTATATCAAAAAATCTATTCCATACATCTAAGCTAGGATCCTGACTGCCATTAATTATGTCATCAACGAAATAATTTCTAACTATATTATTATTAGCAGCAGAATAGTTAATATTTAATCCGTCTGAAATTGGATAAGTAAAGCTATATTGAAAATCAAAAGTATAATTTCTTCTAAATAGCTCTTGCATAGCAATATTACCTTCTGCTAAATCAATATCTCTAAACTTTTGTTTATTAAATTGTCTAATAAAATCTGTATTAATGGATAAATTTGAAGGAAGGAGATTTAAATTAAAATCTTTTAAAATCTTAAAATATTTTCCAGTAAATAAAGAGTCATTATTTTTAAATGGTTCTAATTTTAGAGAATTAAAATTAAAATTATAACTAGCTCCTGCTCTGATATTTTGATCCAGCATACTTTCAATTTCATAGTCTCTGTGTTCGACTTGATTATAAGAGTAATTGAAAGTAAAATTTTCTATGTTATAAAATCTTGGTTTACCATCACCTGTTTTTTGTTTGCTTAACCCTATTAAATTAATACTTTTCCTTTTAGTATAATCCTCAGACTGTTGTAAAATATTATTTTTTTCCTCCTGAGTTTCTGCAGCATCTAATCTTGAATTTAACTTAATATCTCTATACTGCTGGTCATATTCAGGCGTTATAATTTCTTCTCCTTGACCATAATTAAATGGAATATTTAGTCCCCATTTTTTAGGGAATAATTGACCGATATTTATATTCGAAACTAAATCATATTGTTTTTTGTCAATTTTATCTCTCTCACTAGGGCCTTGCTCAATAGATCCAAAACCATTTGTACTTTGTCGTGCCGTTGCACTTATTGTCATAAAATCAGCAATATTAGAGTCTAAAGCTAATGTAGCTGCCCAGCCACCTTTATTATCCATATCTGATAATCTTAATTCATTAAACCAAACCTCAGCGCATATGTTCATGTTGTCCTGTCGGGGATTCTTAACTCCAACCATTAAAGCTCTAATATCTCCGAAATTTGGATTTCCTTTTATAGCCACTCTATGCTGACCTAAATTATATTCTGAAAATTCATTTACTGATTCCTCTACAACCATATCATTTATTACATTGTAAAAAGTAGCATTTTGACTTCCTAATGTTCCATTATATATTGCAAGAGATTTTATAGTCTCTAAAGCACTAATTGGCAGGTTAATTTCATTAACTACTGGCCATACAGATTCAGGATTAAGAGTAGCGGAAGAAGATTTTTTAAGAGGTATTTCTATTTGGTAATAATTCTCTGACAGATCATTTCCTATTCTAACAAATCCCACGACATCACCATCTGTTAAGCCAGGCGATAAACCATCTTCAGCATGAATAAACATTCTCATTCTTTTAAACTGCCTCATATCAACATTTAAGTTTTTATAAACCCCTCTTGAATCTTCAGGCTCTAGATCACATATATTTAGCACTAATGATTGTTCATTTTGTCTGACAATAGTATTGTTATTGTTAAATTGTTCTCTCTCAACACCAGGAGGAGAAACATAACTCTCTTCGTTCTCTTGTATTCCAATAGTACCAGTTGAAAATTCTGTGTTATCATTATTATTATCTATTTCTTGATCTAATGCTAACAAATATTTTCTCCAATCACTTCTTACCAAATCCAATGATCCAAATCTAAAAACTGTATTGTTTGAAAAATCATTCATATACATTCTAATAAATCTAATCGATCTAAAATCAGAAATTCCACCTATTTCATTTGTAGGCTCATTTATAGGAATTCTAAATTGATACCACTTAACTAATTCAGAATTTCCATTAGGGAGTGTAATATTTTTTTCTTTTCTATCCTTAATAAATTGGTTATTAATGTCTGCCAAACTATTTGGAGTAATTTCTAATTCATATTCAAAGTAGCTATCAATAGTGTTCATAGTATTATCCCTATTGATGTCTTCTACATCAGGTTGAGATGTTGATCCTCTATCAGTATCAGAGATAGTTTCTGGAGAATTACCATCTAGACCATTATACATCTTATATCTATTAAAAATATTCCCTGATTGATTCAAAAAGTATTTATAATTATCCATTGCGGGATCATCAATATTGGCAAAACTTGGAAAAAAAATTGCTTCTTCTTGATCATCATAGCCATCCAATCCAACATCTTGATTTGTTCGCTCCTGTCCTAAAGAAGAGAAAGAATAAATTAGAGATTGATTTTGTGGAACAACTGTTCCCCATACTGTCTGTGGCAAAAGGCTAATATCTCCATCCTCAGGAAGGCCATTCTCATATTGTTTCCTCCCATCTCTTATTACATCTTCTGAAATATTTCCAAGATTGAAAGTTAATTTTCCTCCATTATTTTCAGAATCATTTAAAAATGGGTCCATAAGCCAAAATTCAATATATTCTACATTTGATTGTTCAAAATCTGTAGTATTAATTAATCTAGTAATACCTGCCCAACTATTTTCTGGATTTTCTAAATCTCCATTTGCAGCCTCAACATCCATATTATATGGGCCTCGTTTATTTGGATAAAAGTTTAAATCAAGAGAATTAATTACTGTTGTCTGTCCTTGTACTAAATCTACTTGTGGAAAAATTTCATCTATAAAAATTCTCCTAGTATATAAATTTGATATGTCTTCATCAGTTATTTCACTTGGCCTTTGGCTGCTATAAAAAATAGGATCAATTGTATACCAGTTTAATAATGCTCTATCGAAACCGTTTTGTATTCCATTATTATCCTCATCGCCTTGGCTATAAGTCATACCTAATTCCTTAGGCCTACTTGATAGGTACCATGATTGAGGTGACAATAAATCAATTACATTTTGAGATCCCTCAAAATCATCAATATAAGATGTAGCTTCACCATTAAAATTATTTCCTTTAGGTGCCCCCGGAATTAAATATGCCAATTCGCCACGAACTGATAAATTTGATGCGGCTTCAGTTTCTATATTTGGCAACTTATTAACTAACCTTGTTAAGATTGGCATTTCTGAAGAAAAGTTCGCATCAACCCCAAATATTGTATTATTAATTGGCTCTGTTCCATAATTTGCTTTTTGAGTTAAGGGCCTTTCATTTAAATTTAACAATGTAGTTGAAGCAATAAATTTTTCACTAAACTGATGCTCAATATTGAATCCTGAAAATCTTTTAGTCTGTTGACCAAAGACTGCATTATTTTCAACACTAACATTAATAGGTGTATTAGATGATTGAAGTGCAGGATCTAATATTTGAACAGTTCCTAACTGATAATTAACGGTATAGTCAACTCCTTCAACTAGCACTCTTCCGCCAGCAGTAACGGTTACTGAGCCTCTTGGAACATTATAAGCCCCTATTGGAATACCGCCTCCAGAAGATGATTTATATTTTCCTGTAATTTGAAACTTGTTTTTTTCTGAGGACTGAAGAGCAATAGTTTTAGTTGATTTATATAAAGATCTATAAACATATTTTTTTTGGTTCAAATTATAGTCATTTTGATTATTCTGATCTCCCACATAATTTTCTGCGGAATTCAATCTTAATGTTTCAAATAAATATTTACCGAATGGTTCTGTCTTAGTAAAAACTATATTACCATTTTCTTGTATTACTGTAATTCCTGGGACAAAATCAAAAAACCCATCACCGGAAAGTTGTGGGTCATTATTAAAATTTAATCTATCGAAATTAAATAAATTCAGTAAAGGCATTTCATTTAATTGTTGTTCTCCAGGCAGAGGCTCTGGGAATGGAGTTGATTCAACTGGACTAATATAATTTAATGCCGAAGATTCATTGTAAAAAATATTTAATTTAAAATCTTCTTTTTCTAATTGAAAAGCTCCTGTACTGTAGATGTTTTTCATCATTAAATCCCACATGGGTTCTTCAACACTACTTACAGTGCTTTTTAACATTTTTAATACCAAATTATTTGAGTTTACAATGGTATTTGATTCAGATACTGATACCTCTGTTGCTTGAACACCGTCATTAGCAAATTCACCTACTTGAAATACTTGACCCCCAACGGTATATTGAAAAGCAACTGCTAATATTTCATCATTTTCTAACTTTTGATTTAATGAAATATATCCTAATTGATTATTAATTTTATAATCTATCCCTTCTCTTAATTTTCTTGCATTTTCTAGCTTCCCATATCCAAATCCCTCTGTAACATTTGGAACTAAAATCCCTGTCTGTAATGTTGAGATATCCCTAATAGCGTTCGTTAACTGAGATGTAGCACTTCCTATAGATATTGGATCAAACCCATTATTACTATTATCAGGATATGCAGAGGGGCCTACATAAATATTAACAGTAGAAGAGACTGAAGATGATTCTCCAAGGTCCTGAAAAGCAACTATATTTCTAACATCATTTATTTGATTATTTCTATTGGTTACCCAAACTTCACTTCTAGTAATTTGGACATTAGAATTTATAAAAGGATAATTTAATAATGCTTCATCGTATTTATTTTTAAAATAGTGGCTTAAGAAAAAATGTCTGTTTTCATCATAATCTAAAGCTCTAAATTCAAATTCCTGAATCGTTCCACCACCTTGTGATACCACAGATCTTGATTCAGAGTTTTGTTCTGAAAAAACAGCTGTAACTCTAGTTCTGCCAAATTTTAATTCAGTTTTAAATCCAAATAAACTCTGAGCTCCAGAAATTAATGAGCTATTAAGAGGCATACTAACATTCCCTACCTCAATTTTTTGTATTATATCATCCTCGGTAGGCTCAAATTCTAATTTTAATAAATTTTGAAAATCAAATGTAGATTGTGTGTCAAAATTTGCATTAACTTGAACTCTTGTCCCTACTTTTCCAAGGAGGCTTAATCCGATTCGTTGATCAAAATCAAAAGTAAGATTACTTCTGTTTCTGGGGGAAAAAGCAGGATTATCTTGTTTAGTAAATAACATTCCTAGGTCAACTTCTATGGACCCTTGCGGAACAACCTCAATTGTATTTCCTCCAAATATATTTTCAAAAATCTTAGAGTTAACATATATCTCAGGAATAAGATTTTTTTGCATCTCATCTGTACCGTCTTTTTTACCTTCAGCAGCATCAATTTTTGATTTATAATACTCCTTCAAATCTTCAACTAAAATTAGTTTTTTATATTCTTCAGGACTTAGAATAATTGGATAATTAATATTATAATCCCCAACACTCAGATTATAATAATACATATCACTAACTGGGTCATATTGATAATTTTCAATATAGCTGCTTGGAGTTGGCAAGTTAATTTCACCAAATGAAATTCCCTGATTGGCTATAGAGTCCTGAACTGTTGAAATAGAGATCTCCTGAGCAATCAAAAAACTACTATAAAAAATAGACAATAAAAATAGTCCTGAAAATCTTGTTTTCATTAAACTAAAAGTAATTTTGTTCAAACTTTATTACAAATTTTTTAGAGTCTCTTTAATAATATTTTCAACTGAAAAATCTGGATTTTCTAATACAATCTTGTCAACCAATCTTTCAGAGGATTTTTTATTAATTCCTAAGACTTCTAATGCAGATAACGCTTCTTCTTTATTAGTATTGTTTGAAGAAGTAAATCCTTCATCTAAATCATAAACTTTTAGGATCTTATCTCGAAGATCTATTATAACTCTTTGAGCAGTTTTTGATCCAATACCTTTAACAGATTGTATTACCGAAACATTTTCTCTTGATATGGCCTCAATTATTTGATTAGGAGAAATGGATGAGAGCATAGTTCTTGCAATACTTGAGCCAATTCCATTGACAGAGATTAAAAGTCTGAAAATTTCTCTTTCCTTTATTGAATAAAATCCATAAAGCGTATGAGAATCCTCTTTAATTTGAAGATGAGTGTATAATTTTAAATTTTCATTATCGGGAATCTGTGAAAATGTGTTTAAAGAAATATTTATTAAATAGCCTATTCCATTAGATTCAATTACAACACTAGTTGGAGCTTTCTCAACTAATCTTCCTTTAACATGAGTTATCATAATAAGAATTTAAAGACTCAAATTTACTAAAATTATCACCATAATACTTAAATAAAAAATTAAAGTGCTAAGGAGATTTAATAAAATTCAGATTTCTTGTTAATCCCTTATATCCTGTTCTTTTAACAGCTGAATCTTTAAAAATTTTATTGAAAGTTTCTTCAGTAATTTCATTCCATTCATCTCTACTCATTTTCATAAGTTCAGAGCTAGACTGGAATAAAGGCTCCTTATGAGGTTTTGAAAATTTATTCCATGGGCAAACATCTTGACATATATCACATCCAAAAACCCAATCATCAAATTTTCCTTTAAATTCTTTAGGTATATTTTCTTTTAATTCAATTGTAAAATATGAAATACATTTGCTTCCATCTACTACATATGGCTGAGCTATTGCTTGTGTTGGACATGAATCTATACATGCCGTACATTGCCCACAATGGTCAGACTCAATTCTATCATAATCTAGATCTAAATCAACTATAAGTTCTGCTAAAAAATAAAATGACCCAACCTGCTTTGTAATTAAATTTGAATTTTTTCCAAGCCAACCTATACCACTTTTGGCAGCCCATACTTTTTCTAGGATTGGTGCAGAATCAACAAAAGCTCTTCCATTTACATCACCAATTTTTTCTTTTATAAATAATAAAAAGCAGTTTAACTTTTCTTTTATTACATAATGATAATCCTTACCATATGCATATTTTGAAATTTTTGGAACTTCCTTATCTAAAAAATCTTTAGGATAATAATTGTATGTAAGAGAAATTATACTCTTTGCATCATCAACTAGTTTTGTTGGATCAAGACGTTTATCAAAATGATTCTCCATGTATTTCATTTCTCCATTCATTTTCATTCTTAGCCATTTCTCTAATCTGGGAGCTTCCTCTTCTAAAAATTCTGCCTTACTTATTCCACAAGAAATAAAACCTAATCGCTTAGCTTCATCTTTAATTAATT
>Ga0208894_1001642_pt1 | contig 13116 bp, 13 predicted proteins | sample ETNtaG_12_FD_185752 | JGI IMG/M metagenome (GOLD analysis project Ga0208894, IMG submission 185752) | Marine microbial and viral communities from oxygen minimum zone, Eastern Pacific Ocean - ETNP201306SV49 (SPAdes) (version 2) | ecosystem: Environmental > Aquatic > Marine > Oceanic ... | reverse complement strand
CTCAACTTTATGTATTTTTCAATATTTTCTAAAGCCAGTCTCATCATCGCGTTTATTTCAGTGTCATCTTCAACAGTTAAGATGCAGTCACTCAGCACAACCTCTGTATATCCACCGACATCGATAAATTCATCTATATTTGCTCTTTTAATTCCCTCAACTAGGACCTTAATTGTTCCATCTGGCAATTTTAGCAACTGTAGAATTGAGGCTAAAGTGCCAACTCTGTGTAGGTCATCATTGCTTGGGTCTTCTATTGATTCATCTTTTTGTGTTACCAAAAAAATATTTTTATCTGCCTCCATTGCATGCGTAATTGCATTAACCGAAGATTTTCTGCCGATAAATAAAGGAATAACTGTGTGCGGGAATACAACCACATCTCGCAGTGGCAATAAAGGCACTGTCTGTATGATTAAATCATTTGAATTTGTTGATTCTTCTGTTCCCATAATAACGAAACACCTTGCTTATCTAATAACTTCTTTAGATAGTGCCTAGTGACGTTAATTTCAAGTAGCCACTGGCCAAATTCATTCATTTTTTCATTATGAATGTATCCAATATTATGAATTTCACTTCGAATATAGGCTGACTGAACATCTAATCGGATACTGGCATGAGTCATCATACCACTTAGAGACTGAGATAAGGCCTGATAGAGTAAATCTATACCAACTCCAGTATAGGCTGATAACCAAACTCGAAATATCTTGCCTTCATGATCCTTGTCAACTCTCGGCTCAAAATCTTTAATTTCGTCGATTTTGTTCATCACTATGATGGTAGTTATATCCTGTGCATCAATTTGTCCAATAATATCTTCCACTTGATTAATTCTTTCATGGCTATTCTCGTCAGAAGCATCTACAACATGAAGTAGGATATTCGCCTGGCTTGTCTCTTCTAGGGTTGACTTAAATGCATCTATAAGGTCATGAGGTAAATCTTGAATAAATCCGACCGTATCGGCGATAACGGCCTCGCCAGATGCGGGTAAAACAACTTTCCTGATAGTAGAGTCTAGGGTTGCAAAAAGTTTATTATCAGTATAGACATGTGATTCAGTTAGACGATTAAATAAAGTTGATTTTCCGGCATTTGTATATCCCGCCAGTGCAATCATTGGGAGGTCGTTTTTTATCCGAGATTTGCGACCCAAATCTCTTTGTTTATGAACTTTTTCAAGGCGTTTATTGATGTATTTAATGCGTTTACCAATCAAACGTTTATCTGTTTCAAGTTGGGTCTCACCAGGCCCGCGAAGTCCGATACCACCTTTTTGTCTTTCCAAGTGAGTCCAACCCCTAACTAGTCTTGTAGAAAGATGTTGTAGTTGTGCCAATTCCACCTGCAACTTACCTTCATACGAACGAGCCCTAAGAGCAAAGATATCTAAAATTAAACCTGTACGGTCCATAACCTGGCACTTGAAAGATTTTTCCAAGTTTCTTTCCTGCGAGGGTGAAAGTTCAGGAGAAAAGATCACCAAATCAATTTCCTTTTCAGTAACTATAGTTTTCAACTCTTCAGTTTTTCCCTTTCCTATATAGAATTTAACACTAGGGTTATTTATTTTTACTTCTATAGTTTGAACAATATGCAACCCAGATGAATCAGCAAGCTGTATAAACTCTGCTATACCGTTAGATCTATACCTATTAGAGGACTGTTCAACATATACCAACAATGTGCGTTCATCCTGACCTACAGTATCTTTTTGTCGATCAAATAACTCCATTGATGTTATTGGCTTATTTTCATAAAATTAATAGATTCTTCAACTTGCTTTGCGAGAACTTTTTGATTGCCTTTCAGAGACATGCATAATGATTGGTTTTTTCTTGCCATTAACCACGTCTTTATCAATAATCACTCCCTTTGCGCTTGAAGTAGAGGGTATCTCATACATTGTATCCAATAAAAGACCTTCCAAAATCGAGCGTAATCCTCTAGCGCCAGTCTTTCTCTCTACAGCAAGTTTCGCAATAGCTAGTAAAGCATTCTTTCTAAAGGTTAACTTAACACCTTCAATTGAGAAGAATTCTTGAAATTGCTTAACAACAGAATTTTTTGGCTTAGTGAGAATTTCCACTAAATCATCCTCGTCAAGTTCATCAAGTGAAGTATTAATAGCTAGACGACCAACAAGCTCAGGAATCAAACCAAATTTAATCAAGTCATCAGGCTCAAGCAAATTAAAAAGTTCTGAGACTGTTTTCTTATTTTTTTCATACTTAACATCGGCAGAAAAGCCAATTCCGGTTGCTTTTTCTACTCGCCTATCAATTATTTTCTCCAGACCATCGAATGCACCACCGCAAATAAACAATATCTTTGAAGTGTCAACATCAATAGTCTCTTGGTTTGGGTGTTTCCTTCCTCCCTGAGGTGGTACCGAGGCTATGGTTCCCTCGATTAACTTCAACATGGCTTGTTGCACACCTTCTCCTGAAACATCTCTTGTTATCGAAGGCGATTCAGAACGTCTTGAAATTTTGTCAATTTCATCTATAAATATAATCCCTTGCTCAGCCCTTTCTGGATCAAAATCACACTTCGCAAGCAAACTTTTAATTACATTCTCTACGTCATCACCGACGTAGCCCGCCTCAGTCAGGGTTGTAGCGTCAGCTACAGTAAAGGGGACGTCCAAAAAACGCGCTAGAGTCTTTGCAAGAAGCGTCTTACCGCTACCGGTCGGCCCAATCAGCAGTATGTTTGATTTTTCCAACTCAACTTCATTCGAGATGTAATCATTTTTTAATCGTTTATAGTGGTTATAAACAGCAACAGACAAAACTTTCTTTGCCCTAGACTGTCCAATCACGTATTCATTTAAGAAGTCAGATATCTGCTTTGGTGTGTAATCCCAATCAACGTATTGATCTTGCTTTTCTTTAATCGTCTGTTGTTGAATAAGACCGTAACAAGAATCTATACATTCATCACAGATATAGACTCCAGGACCGGCTATCAGGCGAGCAACTTCATCTTTTCGTTTAGAACAAAAAGAACAGTGAAGGTCTTGACTATTATCAGTCATAGGTGTTTATAAAATTAACGCTTTGTGAGGACTTTATCAATAATTCCATACTTTGCTGACTCACCAGCTGACATAAAATAATCACGATCGGTATCTTTCTGAATAGTCTTGATATTTTGACCGGTGTGGTTTTTTAATATTGTGTTCAGTCTGTCTCTAGTCTTGAGTATCTCTTGTGCATGAATATCTATATCACTAGCCTGCCCAGAAAAACCGCCCAAAGGCTGATGAATCATAATTCTAGCATGGGGCAAAGCAAATCTCTTATTTTTTGTTCCAGCACAAAGCAATAAAGCCCCCATGCTGGCCGCCTGACCTATGCAAAGAGTAGATATATCCGGTTTTATAAACTGCATAGTGTCATAAATAGCTAGGCCTGCGGAAACCGACCCTCCAGGTGAATTTATATACAAATGTATATCTTTTTCTGGGTTTTCAGATTCCAAGAACAATAATTGCGCTACTACTACATTCGCAGTATAGTCTTCAACTGGACCAACCAAAAAAACTACGCGCTCTTTTAGTAATCTAGAATAGATGTCATAAGCTCTCTCGCCCCTACCAGAGTCTTCTACCACCATTGGGATTTGATGTAAGTTCTTAATTGACATGTCAGTTTTGCGGACCCATAATTTCTTGAAACGTTTTCTCTTTAATGTTCACTTTTGCCTCTGAATTAATGTAGTCAACAACAAGTTGCTCGACCACGATTGACTCAATGCTTTCAAGCCTTGAAGGGTCTGCGTTATACCACTCAACCATCTGTGCAGCGCTCTCACCATAAGCCTGAGACATCTCTTTTAGTTTAGCATCAACTTGCTCTTTTTCGGGCTTGATTTCATAATCTTTAGCTATTTTATTAACAAGCAAACCTAATTTCACCCGCCTCGTAGCTTCTTCTCTGAACAGATCATTAGACATTTTTTTATACGATGGCATACCTTGCTGTTCCATTCTTGATTCCATGTCTTTTAACAAGTTATTTGCTTCTTCATCAATAGTAGCTTCAGGAACTTCAAAACTGTTTGCCTCTAAAAGTGCTGAAAAGGTAGTGTCTTTGTTTTGCTGTTGAACCCTATTAGAGAGTTCCATTTGCATTTGATTCGCAATTCTAGTTTTCATGGTTTCAAAGTCTTTTTCGCCATACTTCTTGGCAAGTTCATCATCAAGTTTTAATTGCTTTGGTGAACCAACTTCGTTTACTTTCACTTTAAAAACTGCCTCTCTGCCAGCTAGATTTTCAACATGGTAATCTTGTGGAAAGGTAGCCTTAATTTCTAACTCTTTTCCTTCAGTGGTATCTATTAAGCCTTGCTCAAAACCATCAATCATCGAACCTCTACCTAGAATAATTTCAAAGCCTTCTGCTGCACCGCCCTCAAAAGATTCACCTTCCAGTAATCCTTCAAAGTCAATAATTAAGCGATCACCCTCTTTTGATTTCCTTTTGACAGATTTATATTCGATAGCCCTATCCTGAAGATCCTGGAGTGACTTCTCTTCGTCTTCTTTCGATACCTTTGCGCTGACCTGGTCAAATGTCAAACCCGCCAAAGATGAAACACTTATCTCAGGAAACACCTCAAACTCGATAGTATAAATAAAGTTGTCACTGTCCTTTGATTCCACTTTAGTTAAAGAAGGCTGGGTGGCTGGAGATATTTTGGCGTCAGCTAGCGCTTCAGGCAAAGTTTCATTAACAATTTCGTTTGTCGCATCTGATTTAGCATTTGCGCCAAAACGTTGACGCAGAACTGTTGCAGGGACTTTTCCTTTCCTAAACCCGTCAATACGAGCTTGCTTGGCAAGATTTTGCAGAATCTTGTCAGTTTTTTTATTAAAGGTGTCAATAGGAAGTTCAACTTCGAGCGATCTTTTCAGTCCTTCCAGTGTATTTAATGAGGTCTTCATTTATATATCCGTAACTATCTTAAAAAAACAAGAAATTATACAGGATTTTGTGGGGCAATAAAAAAGGCAGTTTCGCTACCTATCTGTCAAAATAGTCGAACTAAAATCGTGAGCCAGTATAACTCACCTGGTATTGAGTTTGAGATAGCCATTCTGGGCTTATTTCAACGCCCCAGCCAGGCTGATGATCCATTTTTAATTGACCTTCGACTATTTCATAGTTCGGTGAAAAAATATTGGCCTGCCAAGGATAATAATCCAAACCCTCGATAGAAAACTCTAGATACTTTCCAGCATTCGGGATTGAACCCATTATGTGGGCAGAAAACAACGTTATAAGTGATAAATTTGCACTATGCAAGGTGACAGGCAGGTTTGCCTGTTGAGCCAATTCAGCGACCTCTAATGTACGCGTCACTCCACCCATATAACAAATATCAGGCTGCAAGATATTCACCACTTGGTTGTCAATCATATGCCTCCAGACGCGCATATCGTTGTCCTGTTCGCCGCCACTTATATCAATTTCTAGAGCGTCCCTTACTTGACGAGTCCATTCAGGCTTCCAATAGGGACACGGCTCTTCAAAATGACAGACTCCATAGTCTTGCAACATGTGCCCGACTTCGATGGCCTTGGCTGGAGTGTATGCACTATTCGCATCTACCAGCAATGCAACTGAGTCACCTAAAACCTCACGTACCTGCTTTACAATTGCTTCGGTTCTTCCAGACCACTGGTCTTGGTCATGGCCGCACTCACGACCAATTCGAAACTTAAATGCCTTATAACCATAACTCTCTTTGAGAGATAAAAAGCGTTCAGCCTCAGCCTCAGGACTGATATCACGCCTCATACTAGAAGCATAAACCGCTACAGAGTCAGGATTGCCACCCAGCAACTGGCATACACTTTTGCCGGCCCGTTTAGCTTTAATGTCCCAGAGTGCTGTATCAAGACCGCTCAAAGCTCGATAAAGATAAGTGCCCGGAAATTTATGTTCACGCTCAAGAACCTCTCGGTTCAGGTCACCAATATCATCACCCTCCCACCCCAATATATGAGGTCCCACCTGGCGATGGACAACTTGAGCACTTATATCAGCGTTGTATGCTGATGTTTGACCCCAACCTTCGTCGCCATCGTCTGTTCGAACACGCAGCAAACCGACGTATTCATTAGTAAAAGTTTCGATGCTAATTATTTTCATAAAAAAAATTAGTTGTATTTAATTAATTCTTCACTATATCAGACAGCACAAGGTCTGAAGCCTTTTCGCCTACCATGATTGATGGGGCATTAATGTTTCCGCATACTAGATGCGGGAATATCGACGCATCTGCAACTCTAAGGCGTTCTATTCCATATACCTTGAGTTCGCTATCAACTACGTTAGTCGACGGGTCTGGACCCATACGACAAGTGCTTGCAGGATGAAAAACAGTCCATGCATAACCTCTAATGTCTTCTATCATTTGTTCATCCGTTTTACAATCTAATCCAGGACGAAACTCATCAATAATAACTTCATCAAAACTTTTGGTTTGGGCCAATCGCCTCAACAACTTTACCCCATCTAACAAATCCTGGACATCGTCTTCGTGAGATAAATAGTTCGGCTCAATCAGCGGCGCAGCGAAAGCATCGCTGCTGGTAATTCTAATTTCCCCTCTTGATTTTGGCCGGCAATTGGAAACACCTAATAGCATAGCCGAAAAGGGGTCTGGACTCATCATAGCTCGCTTTCCAGGAGTTGTGCGAGTGTAACTTACAGGCGAGTAGTAAAGCTGGATATTAGGCCTTGAAAGTCCTTCACGAGTTCGCACAAAACCTCCCGCCTGATTAACACTTAGACTTAAAGGCCCTGACCTAGTGAGGATATAACGAACGCCCTGCAAAAACTTACCCCACCATGGTCGAAGCTGGTCATTCAAAGTCCTAACTTTACTCTTATAGAAATAATCCACTCCTAGGTGGTCTTGAAGATTTCTTCCAACAGCGGGGCTATGATGAAGCACCGAAACATTAGCCTCCTTCAGTACTGCTTCAGGTCCAATTCCGGATAATTGAAGTAACTGAGGTGAATTTATTGAACCGGCACTTAGTATCACTTCGCGTTTTGAATGAGCCTGACAAAGTTTACCTTCCTTACTGTACTCAACCCCAACAGCACACTTGCCCTCAAAAAGAATTCTTGTTGCCTGTGCCTTAGTAATGACTGTCAGGTTTTTCCGTTTCATTGCTGGCCTCAAGTATGCCCTGGCTGATGACATTCTTTGGCCACCATGGGTTGTAATCTGATAATATCCTACGCCATCTTGTGAGGCACCATTCATATCACTATTAAAATCAATGCCAAGCTCTCTCGCAGCTGAAACAAAAGTTTCACATAAGGGGTGGAGTTGATCGGTAACATCTGCAACTTTTAGTGGTCCATTTCCACCTCGATATTGATCCTCTCCACGTTGCCAGGTCTCCATACGCTTGAAATATGGAAGTAGATCTGCATATGACCAACCAGGATTACCTAATTCATGCCAATCATCAAAATCTTGTGGATTACCGCGCACATACACCATCGCATTGATAGAACTAGAACCGCCCAATATTTTTCCTCTTGGCCAATAACTTGTTCGGTTTTCAGTCCCTGGACTCGGCTCTGCCTCATACATCCAGTTAACTGTTTTTTGGGAATACGTCTTACCATAACCGATTGGCATTTGAACATAAAAACGTCGATCTGACCCACCTGCCTCAAGAAGTAATACCTTATTACGGGGATTATCGCTGAGTCGATTTGCTAAAACACAACCAGCAGAACCTGCACCAACAACAATAAAATCGTATTCATTCATATAATCATAATTGCTTGGACTAGAAGCCCTTTTTTGTAAATTATTGGATAATTATATGCAACTACATAATAATTTATTTCAAATAATCTCCAAACATAAAATATATAAGATAAACTTTGACTTATCCACACATTTGTTAAGCCAATAACTTTTGGAGATGGATTTTTTTTCGTAATTTTTTTTAGGAGAAGAAAATGAAAATATTTAAGAAAGTACTAGCACTTTCAGTGATTTCTCTATGTCTTACATCCTTTTCACTTTCAGCGAGTGCTGATTGTGGCAAGGCAAGACTTGCTGATTTTGACTGGAGTAGTGCTAATATCCATACCGCTATCGTAGCTTTTATACTCGAGCATGGTTATGGTTGTGAAGTTGAAGTAACCAAAGGAAGTACAACACCTATTATGGCTGCTCACTATGACAGCCAACTAGATATCGTTACAGAGCTTTGGTATGACAACATCGTAGCAAACTATGACCCTGTTGAAGAAGCTGGAGTAATTAGAAATCTTGGAATTAACACTCCTGACTCTCAGCAAGCCTTTTATGTTGACAGAACGACAGCAGATAAATACAACTTGAAAACCGTATTGGATATGCTCGATCCGGAAGTTGCAGCGCTGTTCACCGACCCAGAAGATCCAGCTAAAGGTAGGATGACAAGCTGTATTTCTGGTTGGACTTGCTACACTGTAAACTATGTCAAGCAACGTGTGTATGGCTTAGACAAATACTACACTAACTTTGACCCAGGTTCAGGTGGCGCATTAGATGCTGCTATTGCTGGCGCATTTGCCAAGAAGCAACCAATCTTTACTTATTACTGGGCACCAACTGGTCTAATGGGTAAGGTCGACTTAGTAAGACTAAAAGAGCCTCCATTTGACGCAGCCTGCTGGGATGCGATGTCTGCAGTTGTAGAAGACATTAAAGCAAACGGTAAAGATGCTTATCAACCAACTTGTGCGACCGAGTATAGGGACATGTCACTTGACAAGTCTGTCCTAACTGCTTGGGAGGCAACTCATCCAGAAGAGACAGCTTTCTTAGAAGCTTATAGCATACCAACCGCAACGGTTAACAAGCTACTTGCATTCTATGAAGACGAATCTGATGGTGATATGGAGCTAACTGCTGTTGAATACTTAAAGAATTCTTCTGAATGGAAGTCTTGGGTTTCAGACGCTGCTGCTGCCGGAGTTGAAGGAGCGCTTTAAGTTAGTTTTTTATATTAAAAAAAAGAGCTCACTTGTGGGCTCTTTTTTTCTTAGTTTGAAGTTATGATTAAAAAAATAATCGCATATATATCCCTACCAATTATATTTGTTTGGCTCTTGATAACAAGTTTTAACGCTTCAAAATGGAGACCAGATAGTGCTAACGAATTGCTTAGTGATTGGAGTTGGTTGAATAATTGGCCGAAATGGCTAGACATTCCCTTGATGAAGTGGATTAATGACGGTTTCAAAGTTTTCAATGAAGAGTACGGCATATATTTTGAAATAGTTAATAACTTCCTTCTTGGCGCCATTCTGTCTCTCAAAAAATTCTTAGTGATGATGCCTTGGCCGCTTGTAATTGCACTCGTGGTTGCAATTGTTTTCTTTTCCAGTGGTAGAAAATTAGGGACCACAGTTTTTGTTGGTATATGTACATTCTTTATCGGGTTTCTGCACCCAAAGTTTTGGGATAAGGCGATCGAAACAACTTCCATCATGCTAATTGGTATTCTCATTTGTGTTATTTTTGGAATACCACTTGGTATTGCAATGTCCCGAAGCAAAAAGGTTAGAAACGCAATACTTCCGGTTCTCGACCTAATGCAAACGATACCGAGTTTTTGTTATTTAATTCCGGGAATTATGCTTTTTGGTTTAGGAGCGGTTCCGGCAATTATCGCAACCGTTATTTACGCTATACCGCCATTAGTTCGTCTGACCGATTTAGGTATTCGTCTAGTTGATACTGAAGTTATCGAGGCTGCCGAAGCTTTTGGAGCGAGTAGAAAACAAAAGTTACTTAAAATACAACTGCCTCTTGCACTTCCCAATATCATGCAGGGCATTAACCAGTGCACAATGATGGCATTGGCAATGGTAGTAATTGCTTCAATGATAGGCACAAGAGGACTTGGAGACGAGGTATTGCTTGGTCTACAACAACTTAATGTAGGTAAGGCCACTGAAGCTGGCTTGGCGATCGTACTTCTGGCTATCGTGCTAGATAGAATTACTCAGGCCTATGGACAAAAAATTCAAGATAGAAATAAACCACGAACAAAATAGTTAACTGTAATGTCTAAAATAGAAATAAAAAATATATATAAAATTTTTGGTGACCATCCAGAAAAAATCCTTCCAATGGTAAAGGATGGTGCCACTAAAGAGGAAGTCAGAGAGGAGACTGACCATACTGTTGGTCTTGATAATGTTTCCTTGTCTATCAAGGAGGGTGAAATTTTTGTCTGTATGGGCTTATCTGGTTCCGGCAAGTCAACCCTAATTAGACATATCAACAGACTAATTGACCCAACATCAGGTGAAGTAACAGTGGACGGTGTTGATGTATTAGAATTAAGCCATAATGAATTACTAGAATTCCGGAAGCACTCCATGAGTATGGTTTTCCAAAGATTTGGTTTATTCCCACATAAAACGATTATAGAGAATGTCGCCTTCGGACTAGAAGTGCAAAAAATTCCCGCAGACGAGAGAGATGAAACTGCCAGAATGCAGATAGAAGCTGTCGGACTACAAGGCTTTGAAGACCAGTACCCAGCCCAACTTTCAGGAGGAATGCAGCAACGAGTAGGGCTTGCGAGGGCGCTTGCGACTAATCCACAGATTCTATTAATGGATGAAGCGTTTAGCGCGCTAGATCCCCTCATAAGAAGTGACATGCAAAACCAATTAATAGACCTACAAGCAAAACTCAAAAAAACAATTGTATTTATTACGCATGATCTTGATGAGTCTCTTAGATTGGGTGATCATATCGGCATACTTAATGGTGGAAGGCTTGTACAAGTTGGTCGCCCGGAAGATATTATAATTAATCCTGCCGATGATTATGTTAAGGCCTTTGTTAAGGATGTTAACCGCTCCAAAGTTTTAAGAGCAAAAACCGTTATGACCAAGGTTAATGACTTTGATGCAAAAAATACCAACCCTTCTAACATCTACAGCATCGAAGAGAATGTTGTTATTGAGGATATCATTCCTAAGGTCTTAAAAGAGAGATCAACCATAAGTGTAGTCAATAAGCAAGGCGACACTATTGGTTATATCACCGCCAACGAACTTTCTGATGCATTGACTAAACATTAGTTAGCTACAAATAATCCATGCCAAGCAAAAATATCATAATTTCCGCTGCGGCAGATGGAATTGGTTGGACTATAGCCAAATCTTGTCTAGAAAAAGGTTACAGCGTCTATTTATCAGACATCAATCAACAGAAAATTGATGAAATTAAAGACCATCCACTGATTAACAATAAAATATTTATTGATAATGTTGACGCCAACAACCCAGACTCGATTGAAAAATATTTTGACAGCATAAAAGAAAAGACTGCAACCATAGACGCTCTAATTAACAATGTTGGAATAGCTGGCCCTACCGGTCCAATGGAAAGTTTGTCTATTTCTGACTGGAAGCGCACAATAGAAGTCAATATAAACGGTCATTTTTATTTCACTAAACACGCCATCCCTTTATTAAAAGCTAATAATGGTGGCTCAATTATCAATATCTCTTCAACTGCTGGGTTGTTTGGTTTCCCACTTAGAACAGCATATGCCGCAAGCAAATGGGCTGTCATTGGAATTACCAAATCGCTGGCAATGGAGTTGGGTGATTTTAATGTTAGAGTGAATGCAATCTGTCCAGGATCAGTCGCAGGAGATAGGATGAAAAGAGTGATAGAGGCGAAAGCAAAGTCGATAGAGGTCCCGGAAGAAGAATTACAGCAAGACTACGAGTCGATGGTATCGCTTAAAACCTTCGTTGACAAAGAGGATATTGCTAGTATGGCCTTGTTTTTAATTTCGAATAAAGCAAAAAGAATATCTGGTCAAGTTATGACCGTGGATGGCAACACTGAAAGAATGAGTTAAAACATCCTTTCAGTGCTATAGATAATTAATTACAGAAATGTAGGCTCAATAAAAGAATTAATGAAGACCGGCAATATACTGTGCTAAAGCCTCAATTTCCTCATTTGTCAAACTTTTCGCGACATTTCTCATCATCCCTTCATAGTCATTATCTCTAGCTAAATCAGAGGACCCTGTCTGTAAATTAATAGAAGACTGTCTAAAAGCAATCAGCTGTTGAGTGGTGTATTCAGCGTACTGTGCAGCAACGGCTGGAAAATTCGCGCTTGGAATGCCTAAACCTTTAGGGCCATGGCAAGCAATGCATGCCATTGTTTGGCTATCTTTCTTCCCACCCACATATATTTTACGGCCCAATTCAATTGTCTGTGCATCTGCCTTAGCTGTATTTTCACTAATGGTCTGAGAAGAGAAGTGTGCAGCAAGGTCGCTCATATCCTCTTCTGAGAGAGCGGCGACAAAGCCAGCCATCATAGCACTAGGTCTTGCGCCAGATTTGAAATCTTGTAATTGCTTTATTAGGTAGCCTTCGCCTTGACCTGCAATTTTAGGATACGCAGCCATCACGCTATTACCATCTGCTCCATGGCAACCCATACAAACTGCCGCTTTAGCCTGCCCCGCCTCAGCATTTCCGGAAGCAAAACTAACAGCAGAAAAAGCTGCCAAAACAATAGACATTAAGATAACGGTTTTTTTCATTCTCGGTCTCCAAAAAAATCCACGATATTATACGATATTATTAACGAACTCGCTAACAACTATTGATGTGTAGTAAGAATAAATTTGCTATTTAAAGTTCTAGCGAAGAAAGGTAGTCTGCTATAACCCTCTCGAAGCCCTCTGACATAGGGGCCATCGCGCCCATCACTGGATTTTCTCTTTCACCCGACTGGAACGCCTCAAGTTGTTGAACAATCCAGTCAGAACTTCTACCAGCAAGCGAAGGGAAATTATCGTCTTCTGATTGACCGTCTTTGCCATGACAACTAGAACAACCCAATGCTTTATACATAGCCTCACCATCTCCAGCACTGGTCTCTGAAAGAGCACTCAACGAGAAAGACATAATCGTTATAAAAACCGCTAATACATAATTTTTCATCATCACTAGCCGTAAATTATACATAATTTATTTTACCCAATATCGACCAACATTATACGTTCTAACTGCCTTTCCATTTTGG
>Ga0208894_1001631_pt1 | contig 13171 bp, 11 predicted proteins | sample ETNtaG_12_FD_185752 | JGI IMG/M metagenome (GOLD analysis project Ga0208894, IMG submission 185752) | Marine microbial and viral communities from oxygen minimum zone, Eastern Pacific Ocean - ETNP201306SV49 (SPAdes) (version 2) | ecosystem: Environmental > Aquatic > Marine > Oceanic ... | reverse complement strand
AGAAAATTTTGTAATTGTACATATTATTAAGACAAAAAATATAAAGAGACTACATATTTTATATTCCTATTATTTGAATAACTCGGAAGAAGAAAATTTGTTTTATTTAATTTTCAAATGGGCATTACATAATTCAGTGGATTTGGTTTGGGCTAATTCAAATAACGAAGAATTGATAGCAAAATTTGAAAAAATATTAACAAAACGTTTTACTAAGCCAATGAATTTCGCGTCATGGAGTTATGATAAAAAAATACATGAAAAATTAAAATTAGGTCTAACTAATTCTCAAGGAATTGACAGTGATAACGACATTATTTCACTAGAAGACAATAATCTATAAATATGGATTCAAATAAAAAATTAGTCATTATAAGCAAAGAAAAGATTTTTAAGAAAGATAATTGCTCATACTGTGATAATATTGATATGAAATCAATACCAGAGGGTCTTTACAAAAATTTCGATGTTACAATTATTGCAGTAAAATCAATCAGTTATAAATTCTATAAAATTAATATAGAAAAAATAAAAACGGCATCTCACATATTTTCGTTTTTATTCAAAATTTATAAAACTTTTAAACATAAAGAGGTTAATTATTTGCTGGTTTCGATAACCCCCTATACACTTTTTGCCTATTTATTGTTATTTATTTTTAGAAAAAAAATTTTTGTTTATTTAAGAAGCAACGGATATGAGGAGTACAGAACTATTCTTGGATTTATTGGGCCTTTTATTTACCATATAATGTACACTTTAGTAACATTTAAATCTGATATTATTACTTGTCAGAAGAGATTAGTTAAAAAAAAGAATTATAACTTGGTTTTTCCTTCGGAAATAGACATTAATTGGACAAGAAACAGAACAAAACCCTTTATTAGCAAACCAAAACTTTTGTATGTGGGAAGATTAAAAGTTGAGAAAGGTATTTTCTCTCTTTTGGAAATATTTGACAAAATAACCACTGATGTTGAACTGTCAATACTCGGAAAAAAAGAAAATATAACGATAGATAATAAAAAAGTTAATTTGATTGGTTTTGAAAATAATGCGCAAGAAATAATAAAAATTTATGATAATCATAATATTACAATTCTGCCTTCTTTTACCGAAGCACATCCTAAGGTAGTAGACGAATCTTTAGCACGAATGCGACCGGTAATTATATTTGAAGAGATAAGTCATATAATTCAAGACAGATATGGGATATTTATTTCAAAAAGAAATACAAAGTCATTATTAGAGGTGATAAGTTTTATTTTGAGCAATTATTCAAACATTTTGGTTAAAATGGAAAAAAATCAACTTCCAACTAAACAAAAATTTATTTCGGAAATGACTAAAATTCTGGTTTGAGCTAAGTTTTTCTTGATAATCCGGAGATTAGTAGTCCGATGTTAAGCCAAAAAAAAGTTGCACCCCAAGTTGTAAAAAAGCTTCCAGTAGATTTTATGGGCCAAATTTCAAGAAAAAATAAAATAATAATTGGTACCAATAAATTCTCCCCAGGATTGATTTGTTGATTGTATCTTTTTAAATAATGGAAAGAATCTTTCAACAAAATAAGAAAAAAAATTACTAATAAACTAGCACCAATAATTCCCGCCTCACTCAGCAACTCTAGATAATAGTTGTGTGCGTGATTTGCACACACTATCATCTGGGGTCTCTTGCTAATCGTTCTTTCAATATTATCTTTAGCTAACATATTCCAACATTTGAACCTAAGGGATTTTAAGCCAGATCCAGTTAATGGACGTTGTTTCCAAAGCTCGATGGCGGTTTGGAAAACTCTATTATATTCGCTATGTCGGAGTAAAATGATTTCTTCTGGTAGTCTGCCATCTTTAGAAATTTTATTTGGTTCTGATTTTTTCGAATCTTGTTTTATTAAAGCATCTTTTTTAATTTTAATAAATTTCACAATATTTAAGTCACTTAATAAAGCTTTATAAGAAGCTTCATAATGATTGGTATTTTCATATTTATCATAATTTATTAAGAGAAAAAAAATTGAAAGAAAAATAAGTAAACTAATGGACATTGCAAATCTGAAATTTTTTATCAACAAAACGATTAGTACACTTCCAAACAAAAACAAAAGTAATGGCATTTTATTTCCTGACAATAATGTTGCTACAAGATGTAGCGTTATTACGAAAATCAATAATGGAGTGCAGAAGTTTTTTTTCTTAAAAGTTTGAAAAATATAAAAAAATGAGAAAAATGAGAAATTTTTCAAGTATGAACCCGCAATCCATTCGTCTCCAAATGGTCCAGCATTCCACGATCCTTGTCGTTTGTAACCAAATAAGTCGTATCCAGTTAAGTATTGCAATATAATGTCAGAGCATACAAAACTTGTGCAAATTAAAGAAGATAGGAACAATTTTTCAAAATTTATTATTTTATTAAAAAAAAGTGTGTCTATAACTATGATAAGTAGAAAAAATCTTATGAGTGCAAAAGATTTGAAAATGGGGTTGTTCTCTAGTGATAAATTTTTTAATGTATTGTTTAATATTCCAGGACTAAGAAACTGAATTGTAGTGGATATAAAAAAATATAAAAAAAAAATAATTAAAAGCCAATTCAAATTGTTAAATCTGAAAGTTAGTTTCATTTTCTTAATCAAAAACAAAGAAGCGATTATAAATAACAATGTATTTATGCTTACCACTAAATTTCCGAGGATAAACCACAGAGGAAAAGTGTAAAATAGTACTTCAACCAGTTTAATTTCACTAAACTTTTGATTTTTTATGATTTTTAGTTTAAGCATTAATTTTCAAAAATACATTTAAGTAGTTTGTTATAATGTTTCTCAATAGTTATCATCAATCAAAAAATAAAGAAATATACGTTTTAGTTTTGTTGATACTATTTTCCGTTCTTATAAGAATTCCCGTAATTTTGATTTATGGTGATACAAGTTTAGAGCATGAATGGGAACTTTTAGTTAATAATCTAATTGAACATGGGCAGCTTGTGTATGAAATTTTTGACAATGGATATTTGTTGCCAAATTTATGGATGCCACCACTGTACGCCTACTATCTTTATTGTTTTTCTTTTTTAGGTTTAGAAGATCAAAATTATATACTACTTATTTTATTATCACAAATGTTGTTAGCTTCAATCTCGGTGGCTATATTTTATAAAATTAATAAACTTTTTTTTTCACAAAAAGTAAGTATCTATAGTTCTTTATTATTTTCAATATTTCCCTTGCATGTTTATGCCAGCGGCCAAATATCTTCTATATCTCTACAAGTTTTTTTAATGATATTGTTTTTTTACTTTTTTTTTCAAATAACTAATAAAAAAAATTTTTCATTAATTATTATTTTTTCATTCATTTCAGGTTTGCTTATTCTTTTAAGAGGAGAATTTAGAATAATTTTTATCATAAGTATTTTTTATCTTTTCCTTTTTTTTAAAATATCAATAAAAAAAATTTTGTTAATTTTTTTAATTACTTTAGTGACAACGTCTCCCTATTTAATTAGGAATTATATAATATTCGATAAATTCACTATACTAGAGACTTCTGGATATAACCTTTGGAAGGGAAACCATCCAAGCGCATTAGCAAATTCAAGAGTCGAAGGCTCAGAAATTCCTAATGAGAATTTATTAAAATTAATCGATGCTATACCAAAAAATAAATATTATAGAATTAATCGCGATAAACTTTTTTTTAACCAAGCGTTCAATAATATAATTGAAAAGCCAATAGAGTATTTGATTTTTTCTTTGAAAAAAGTAATATCATTCCATTTTATTATTTTAGGTTCCATGGATCCAAGATATTGGAATCCTTTACATTATTTGCCAATACTTTTATTAGGAATAACGTCATTAATTGGGCTAATTTTGTGCAATAAAAAATCATACAAATTTAATTATTTAATATTAATATTTTTTACAATAATTATTATTTTTTCTATGGTTTCTATTTTGCCTAGATACAAATTAATTATTTTGCCATTACAAATAATTTTTACCAGCGTTTTGTTCGAATATGTTAAAAAAAAATTTTTCACCAATTAAAATGAAATTGAATTATCCTCTATTTTAAAAATGAAAATTTGTAAATGAAGAAACTGATTGAAAAAGAAGAACCTTTTGTTGACGTAATATTACCAAATTATAATAAGGCTGAATTTCTGGAAGAGGCTATTAATTCAGTGATTAATCAAACATATAAAAATTGGCATCTATATATTGCAGATGATCATTCAAATGACAATTCTTTGGAAATAATTAATAAATTTTCTAATTTAAACAATGTAAATATTATCAGATTAAAAAAAAATATGGGTCCATCGTTTTGCAGAAATTATGGAATGAGACTATCGAAATCAAAATATATCTCTTTTTTAGATTCAGATGACAGTTGGTCAGTAGATAAGTTAGAAAAACAAATTTTTTTTATGGAAGAGAATAATTTGAACTTTACATATACTGATTACACACCTTTTTTTGAAGACAAAGGAATAAAAAAATTTAAAAAAAGCACTTCCCTAAAAAATTTTTTTAATTTTAAAACATTTATCAAAAATTCATCTATCAACACAACTACCATGATTATTTCAAGATCGATATTAGGCACACATAGATTTAAAAAAATTAAACTACTTGAAGATTACTTATTTAAATGTGAATTGTTTCAAAGCAATAATATCGCCAAAAAACTGAGTGAGAGTTTGGGATTTTACAGAATATTAATTAATTCAAGGTCAAGTCAAAGATTGAAAAATATTTATTGGCTGTGGTATATAAATAAAAATTTCAATAATTTGAATATTTTTCAGAATATGGCCTCAATTTTTTTTATTTCAATAAACTCGATTAAGAAATATGGAATTAAATAATATTATATTTTCATTATTATTATTATTATTTTGTTTTATTATAAATAAATATTCTTTGTTACTTCTAACAAAAAAAAAATCTAATTTATTAATTGACAACCAATTTACAAAACCCCAAGCATTTCATGAATATTCTACATATAGACTTGGTGGAATATTGTTTTTTTTATCTTTAATTATAGTTTTTTTCTATTTTTTTTTCATAAAAAATATTTTTTATTTTGAATTTATATCATTTTGCACATTATTTTTTTTATTAGGATTAACTGATGATTTAAAAGCAAATTTTGCTCCCAAATTTAGATTAATCGTTATGATCATTTTTTTGCTTGTGTTGGTAATTGAAAATGAATTTTATCTGGAGCAAATTACATTAGGATATTTAGACAATCTTTTAAAAATAGATATTTTTGCCCTATTATTTGTTTGTTTGTGTTTTTTATTTATTATAAATGGTTCCAATCTGATTGATGGTTTTAATGGTTTGTTAGGTATGCATGCCTTGATTATTTTTGTTATTTTGTTTTCTATTAATTTATTAAATGAGCACGATATTAAATATATTTTATTTTATATCAGTATAATAACCCTAGTGTTCATTATGTTTAATTTTCCAAAAGCAAAAATTTTTCTAGGAGATGGTGGGGCATATCTGATTGGCACCTTGATAGCAATTTCATCAATAAAAACAAATAATTTAAATCCATCAATTTCTTCATTCTTTTTTTGTATTATTTTATTTTATTTGTTTTTTGAAGTTTTCTTTTCATTTTTTAGAAAAATTTTTGCTGTAAAAAACAGCCCACTTTTTCCTGACGGCAAACACTTGCACATGTTATTTTATAAATTTTTATTAAAAAAAAATAATAGTAAATTGTCCTCCAACTACAAGGTTTCGATCTATATTAATTTAGTGTATGTATGTCTAATTACTCCAGGAATTCTACTTATGCACCATGCTTTGTTTTGTAGATTTTATTTTTTTTTCTTATTAATTATTTATATCTTTTGTTATAGATTACTTAGCAAAAAGTTGGGACAACTGAATTGAAGAATATCTTTTTGTATAGAGGGTGTGTAGTTCAGTGGTAGAACGCTACGTTGACATCGTAGAGGTCGCTAGTTCGATCCTAGCCATACCCACCATTTTATAATCTTAAAAAATAAACTGTAACGGTTTATTTTTTAAGATTATTTAACTATTTACAATAAACTTTATTGAATATATACCCTAATTTGCCTGGTGATTATTGCGAAGGGGAAATACCCGATCCCATTCCGAACTCGGAAGTCAAGCCCTTCAGCGCCAATGGTACTTTGTCTTAAGACATGGGAGAGTAGGACGTTGCCAGGCTAAAGACTTCGAATTTGATATATTATGAAAGTTGTAAGTTCACTGAAATCCCACAAAAAAAGAGATCTTAATTCTAAGCTTGTTAGAAGAAGAGGGCGTCTTTATATAATAAATAAAAAAAATCCAAAATACAAAGCACGACAGAGATAATGAAAATTATTGGATCTGTTAAAGAAGATCTTAGCAAAGAGAAAAGAGTTTCTATAACACCAGAAACTGTAAAAAGATTAAAAGATTTGGATTTTTCTGTTTTTCTTGAAAAAACTTATGGTGAGCATTTGGGTATAGCTGATGAAGAGTATAAAAATAAAGGAGCGAATTTACATAGTTCTGCAAAAGAAATATTGGAAAAATCAGAAATAATTCTAAAAGTTAATTGTCCATCTAATGATGAGATTAGTTTTATAAAAGATAAATCCATTTTAATTGGTCAGTTTAACCTTTTTTCAAACGAAGAAAATCTCAATAAATTGATTAATAAAAATGTTAAAATTTTTTCGCTTAATCTACTTCCAAGAATTACAAGGGCGCAGTCGATGGATGTTTTGTCCTCCCAAGCAAATTTAGCTGGTTATCGAGCGGTTATTGAATCTGTTGGAGAATTTGGCAAGGCTATTCCCATGATGATGACTGCTGCTGGTACTATTACACCAGCAAAAATATTAGTTATTGGTGCTGGAGTGGCGGGTCTTCAAGCAATAGCAACAGCAAAAAGATTAGGAGGAATAGTATCTGCTACAGACGTAAGAACAGTTGCAAAAGAACAAGTTGAAAGTCTAGGAGGTAAATTTTTGTCTGTAGAAGGAGATGAAAATTTAGAGACTACAGGCGGATATGCAAAAGAGGTGGGAGAAGATTTTAAAAAGAAACAGGCAGAATTATTGAAAAATTCCGTTAAAAAAAATGATATTATCATTTGTACTGCTTTAATACCTGGCAAAAAAGCACCAAGAATTATTTCTGAGGATATGGTGAAAAGCATGAAACCTGGTTCAATTATTTATGACCTAGCAGTAGGTCAGGGAGGAAATTCAGCTTTTTCCGAGTCTGAAAAAATTAATATTGTAAATGGTGTGAAAATAATGGGTTCAAATAATATATTAAATAACTTGGCGCTAACAGCTTCAAATTTATATGCAAAAAATTTGTTAAATTTTGTAAATAATTTATACAGCAAGGAAAAAAAAGAAATTCATATTAATCTAGAAGACGAAATTATTAACAAAACTTTAATTAAAAAAGAATTATAATTATGGAAATTGATCCTTTTATATTTAGACTAAGTATTTTCGCATTATCGATATTTGTAGGATATTATGTTGTTTGGAGTGTTACACCTTCACTGCACACTCCTTTAATGTCTGTAACTAATGCAATTTCATCTGTAATTATTGTTGGTGCAATTGTAGCAGCGTCTGGCTTGACATCACAAACAGGCTTTGAATTGTCCAATATTCTTGGATTTATAGCAATAATACTTGCAGCAATAAATATTTTTGGTGGATTTTTGGTTACACAAAGAATGTTGCGAATGTACCGAAAAAAGAAAAAAGAAAAAGTTAAATAATGACCTCTAATCTGGCTGCATCTTTATACTTAATTTCAGGGATACTTTTTATATTGGCTCTTAGAGGATTATCATCTCCAGAAACTTCACGGCAAGGGAATTTTTTCGGTATTTTAGGAATGACCATAGCCATTATAGTAACTTTTTTGTTTGTTAATATTTCCTTTAGCAGTTTACTTTTTATCATATGTTCTCTTGCTATCGGTGGATCTATCGGAACAATTATTGCTTATAGAATTTCAATGACAGCAATGCCTCAGTTAGTAGCTGGCTTTCATAGTCTAGTTGGTTTTGCAGCAGTATTGGTTGCATTATCAGCTTTTTATAATCCAGAAGCTTTTGGATTAGGAACAATAAATAATATAAAAACAGCAAGTTTAGTCGAGATGTCAATTGGTGCATCAATTGGAGCTATAACATTCACAGGATCTGTGATTGCGTTTTTAAAATTACAAGGGCTAATGAGCGGTTCTCCCATAACTTTTAAAGGTCAGCATTTAATAAATTTGTTGATTGGAATTGGAATTGTATCTTTAATTATTTATATAACAATTAACCAAAGTAGCTACATATTTGGAATATTGATTGTTGGTTCTTTTTTAGTCGGTATTTTTTTGATAATTCCTATAGGTGGAGCTGATATGCCAGTAGTCATTTCTATGCTTAATTCTTATTCAGGATGGGCAGCTGCTGGAATTGGTTTTACTTTAGAAAATACTGCACTAATTATTACTGGAGCACTCGTTGGATCTTCAGGAGCAATTTTATCTTACATTATGTGCAAGGGAATGAATCGTTCATTTTTTAGTGTAATTCTTGGAGGATTCGGAGGAACGAATGTAAAATTGCAAAAAGATAAAGATAGAAAACCAGTCAAAAGTGGAAATGCAGAAGATGCAGCATTTTTAATGAAAAATGCATCATCTGTCATAATTGTTCCGGGATATGGAATGGCAGTAGCACAAGCCCAACATGCAGTGAGAGAAATGGCTGACAATTTAAAAAAAAATGGGATAAAGGTTAAATATGCTGTTCATCCTGTGGCGGGACGAATGCCCGGTCATATGAATGTTTTGCTAGCAGAGGCCAATGTTCCTTATGATGAAGTTTTTGAACAAGAAAATATAAATAACGATTTTGCAAGTATCGATATTGCTTTTGTAATTGGCGCGAATGATGTTACCAATCCGGATGCTAAAACAAATCCTCAGAGTCCAATTTACGGCATGCCAATATTAGATGTCGAAAAATCAAAATCGATTCTTTTTGTTAAAAGAAGCTTATCCCCAGGTTACGCCGGCATTGATAATGAATTATTTTATAGAGATAATACTTTAATGCTTTTTGCGGATGCGAAGAAAATGACAGAAGATATAATAAAATATCTTGATTAGTTATATTATTATTATCTACTGAAAATAAATTTTTTTTAATGATTTTAAATAAAAGTACTTTTTTTAAAGTTGCAGTTATTAGTTTAGTAATAATTTCTTTTTTTTTAGGATATTTTTTAAGAGAAAATTCCACAGGTGGTGGTCCAGAGTTTTATGAATTGTCATGGCCCATAATACAGAGTTTTAAAAAAGATTTTTTATTTACCTTAAAAGATTATGGTTCATTTCGCGACTATACGATTCCTTTTTCCCATATTTTAAATGCTTATATAAATCCATTCTCTAATAATGTTGAAAGTTTTCAGTTATCGGTTACATTAATATCCTTTACTATTTTTTTAATTTTTGCTTTTGTCTTTAGAAAGTTTTTTAAGCACATAAATGTTATTGATGTTTTATTAATATCTTCAACAATTTTACTTTTACCTTTTTTCAGAACATCAGCTTTTTGGGGCAAAAATGAGAATTATGGATGGTTGTTTTTTATTTTGGCACTTTATTTTTTTTCTGAGATAAAAAAGGAAATAATCAAAAATCATAAAGATTGCAATACATCAAACATTATATTCTTCTGTTTCACAAGCGCTTGCGCTCTCTACGCGAGACAAGCTCTTATTTTTTTACCTATTTCATATCTACTGTATCTATTTTTTAATAATGCTAATAAAAAAATAATTATAACATCAATTATTTCATTTACTATATTTGCCATACCAGGGCTTTTACTAATATGGATTTGGGGAGATGTATATCCCTCGCTACCACCCGGAGAAGCTCCTCACGGGGGCTTTATAGGGGGATGGATTAGGCCCTATCATATTATAAAAAATTTACCAATTTTATTGAGTTTTTTTGGATTTTATTTTTTGCCAATTTTGATAGTGGAATTTTTAAATATTGGATTTAGGAGTTTTTTCAATAAATATTTTAAAAATTTTTTCTTTGCTTTGGTAGTTTTTATTTTTTTGTCACAAACAAATTTATTAAATTATTTAAGTGAATATACGATAGCCGGTGGCGCAATTTTAAAAATAAATTATTTAATTCAAAAAAATAATTTTCTATTACTTTTGGTTTTCAGCTCTATAGGTTTTAGTATAATAATACGCTTTTTTAAAGAGGATGCTAAAAACAATATAGTTATTTTACTACCTATGCTCATTATTTATGGTTTTCCAAAACTACTATACCAAGAGTATGTTGAGCCCTTAATTTTAATAACATTTTTTTTAGCGTTAAATACGAATTTACATAAAATATATTTTAAAAATATTTCATTTTCGAACGCTATTTTTCTTTTATATTTTACAATATATTTAGTTGGATCTATTTACTTTAAACATTTTGCTTTTGATTCGTACGAGAAATGGAAAATTTTTCTTAGCGTTCAGTAGATTATAATGCAAAATTATTTTTTCTTCTTATACAAATTTTTTATAATTGAATATAGAAGCCAATAAATATAGTACGGAAGCCATTTATATATTTTAAAATTACTTTTTCTATCTTTGGTTTCGATCCAAATACTTGGAATTTCAATGATTTTAAAGTTTGATAGATATGATTTCGTTGTTAATTCAAGAGCAAAAGTGAATCCTTTGGTTGAATCTAGTTTAATTTTATCTTTTAGAGATGCTGAAAACATTTTAAAGGCATTTGTACAATCTTTAAAGGGTATCCTCGCAAAATAGTAGATTAAAAGTGAGCCAATTATTGTGATCATTTTTTTCATTTTTTTTGCTCCTAACATTTTACCACCCTGTATAAATCTACTTGGAATCACTAATTCATTTCCACTTTCAATTAGGGTGACCATTTTGTTTATTAATTTAATGTTTTCAAAATCATCAGCCATGTAGACCAAAATTATTTCCGCTTTAGATGAATTAACTCCCTCAATTATTGCAGAATTGGGTCCTTGATTAGGATTTTTTATTAGTAATATCTCTTTTGTAATTGTACTGTTGGTTTTAATATGTTTTAAAGTTGCGTCATTATCTTTGTCATAACAAATCAAAATTCTAAAATTACAACTTATTTCATCCTCTAGAGCCTTAAGAAGTCGAACAATATTTTCGTCTTCGTTATAAACAGGAATTATTATATCAAGTTTCATTGTTCATTATTTAACGTGAGGTGTTGGCAAGGGGATGATAAACTTTCCACCCTTCTTTGCAAATAAAGATTTAGTCAAAAAAAAATTTTTATAATTCCAAGATAGTAAAATTGCATAATCAATTTTCTTTTTGAGAAAATCTTTATCACTTATAATTTTTATATGGGTACCAGGAGTATATTTCCCTATTTTTTTATCGTTATTTTCCGAAGTAAATTGAATTATTTTTTTTTCAAGATTAAGGCAATTTAATAAAGTATTACCCTTTGAAGAAGCAGTGAAACAACCTAATTTGAAACCTTGATTATATTTTACGTGTATAATCTTTTTTATTTTATTTATTTTTTTTTTGGTTATTTTTTCAAAGGCCTTATATTTTTTTATTTTTTCCACACCCCATTTCTTCTCATATTTAATTTGTTTTATAACTTTATTGGAAGTTTGGTAAATAGACTTTTTTTTTGCTAAAAATAATCTTATTGCCGGTCCAGAAGCTCCTAGATTTAATTTTTCGAAATTAATCATTTTTATTCCAAATTTTTCAAAAAGTGACTTAAGGGGAGTTAAGGAAAAATATGATAGATGTTCGTGATAAATAAGATCAAACAAGCCTCTATTTATCATATGCAGAAGATAAGGAAATTCTATGACAATTAAACTTTTTTCATCAATTATGTTTTTTAAACTTTTTGCAAATTCGTTTAAATTATTTATTTGAGCTAGAACGTTAGTTATTGTGATAATTTTAGGTTTTTCATATCTGTGCAGGTATTCATTCGATGTTTTGTAAAGAAAAAATTTGTTAATTAATTTTATCCTTTTTTGTTTTATATGTTTTGAAGCATCAGATGGCTCTACACCAATTACTTTAGAAAATTTTTTTGGATAGTGTTTAAGCAATACCCCGTCATTACAACCAATGTCCAATACCGTATCAGCTGGCATGACATTGTATTTTTTTATAAGTTTTTCTACCAATTCTTTGTAATGGTTTGATAGAGCTTTAGAAGAAGATGAAAGATAATCATATTTACTAAATATAAATTTAGTATTTGGAATGATTGATAATTGGCTCAACCCACAATTTTTACACAGAACAACTACCAAAGGAAATTTTTTTTCCTTTTTTATATCCCTGTAATTTAAGAAAGAATTTGAAAACGGTTGTTTTCCCAGATCAAGGTAATTAAGTAATTTTGTAGATGAGCAAATACGGCAGTGTTTTAAAATTTTATTTATCATAAAAAATTAATATTAACGAAATATATTGGAATAAAAAGTATTTTTTGCTAATACCATTCATAAATACGATGTTTAAAAAAAAATATGTTTGTATCGTTGGTGGCGCCGGTCATATCGGTACACCCTTAGGATTAGCTCTATGTTCCAAAGGTTACAATGTTATTCTTATTGATAAAAATACAGAAAATATAAAAAAAATTAATCAAGGAATAATGCCATTCGAAGAAGATGGTTGTGCAAATTTGTTAAAAGAGATGATTAAAAAAAAAAAAATTTTTGCAACTAATCATTTAAATGAAACAAAAAATTGTAAGTATATTATAGTTTGTTTAGGTACACCCGTTAATAAAAAATTCAATCCAAATTTAAGAAATTTTATTAGTTTTTTTTATAATCTTAGAAGATACCTAAAAAGGAATCATATAATTATAATTAGAAGTTCTATTTATCCAGGAATTTGCAAAAAGGTCTTTAATATTGTTAAAAATTATTGTAAAAATCTTAGCTATTGTCCAGAAAGAATAGCTCAAGGCAAGTCACTTATAGAACTTCCTCAAATTTCTCAGATTATTTCAGGAACAAGTACTAAGGCAAAATTAGAATCAGGAAAAATTT